>Ga0228710_1011173_pt1 | contig 11700 bp, 6 predicted proteins | sample MedpolnodulmetaG_FD_177995 | JGI IMG/M metagenome (GOLD analysis project Ga0228710, IMG submission 177995) | Root nodule microbial communities from Medicago polymorpha collected in Santa Monica, California, United States - pink nodules | ecosystem: Host-associated > Plants > Roots > Nodule... | reverse complement strand
CTAAAATATTCTAATTCCTATCTTATTCTTACTAACTATTAATAAAACCATTTAATTAAATAAACAAATCACATAATCACATAAATCAATTAAATAGGACTCTAAACTCTACCAAAAATAAAATAAAATAAACGGGCGTTACAACCGTACACTTGCGGTTTTGCTCATCAAGACTCCATCTCTTTAAAGTTTGGGGATGAAATCAAAAGCACTCTCTATAAGGTTGTGGAGGAAAATGAAAAGGATGATAAGGAAGACAAGTCACAAAGGGTTGACAAGCCCACCGACATGCTTGATATGGGAAGAATTATCTTCAAGTTCACTATTCAGTGCATTCTTCCTAGAGCAGGAAGCACAAATCATCCTAATTGGATTCACAAGGTGATTGATGACAGATCATCTTACATTATTCTTAACATGTTTTTAAGTCATTTTTAAAAGGTTTTACATCCAGAATGGAGGAGTATTAGAGCAATTGCTTATGATTTCAGGACATTTGTAATGTATTCTATATTTGAGTCTGTAATTCTATTTTTCCCAAAACATAGCTATTTTACGGTGTTTTGATGTAATTCACAAAGAAATCATGCAAATCGGCAAAGCAATACATCTGAATACTTGTGAAGACTTTCGAAAGATCAAGAATGAAGATCCAAGAGGCCTTAGAAGACATTACAGAGGGAGAAATTTTGTTCTCAGGTCCCAAGACATGTTATATGGAAGCAAACACCCAAAGGAACGAAGAAACATAGATTTATGCACCGGAAAACACACTGGGGCGCCCCGAGCATGCCTTAGGTACCCCGAGCATGCATTTTCTGCACACTCATGCTCCCTGAGCATTCAAAAATGCGTGCCAAAACTGACTTTTGCTACTATTAAGTGGAAAAACCCAAATTTTGAGCCCATCTTTAGGAGGAAACACTCCCTATAAGTACAAAGTCTTACATTCATAATTTCTCATTCATAACGAAGTGGTTCAAGAGGAAGGCAAACACTAAGAGCGTCTAGGGAGGAGTTTTTCTCTCCTTACTCCAAGTTTCTCTAGGGTATGTTTTATTTCTTTTGTAAGTTGTCTTTAGTTAGCATTAGTAACTAAATCTTTTTAGGCTTGGGTTCTAAGATAAACCTTTATTCTGGTTGTTCGATAATTTATTTAATTTAAAGTCTTATTTCCATTATTTTCTCTCTGCTATTTAATTTTATTGTCGTTCATAAGATTTGTTTCCTCTGAAGCATAACCCTAATACATAGGCACTTAGGGAGGTGACATGCGTAATATTGATGTATATCTCTCTTAATTAGGAAGTAACTAGGGAAACAAGCCATAAAGCAGAACCCTGAGATGAAAGTACTTAGGGAGGTGACATAACTTAATATTGGTGCAAACCTACTCCATTATGGAAGTAAATAGTTACTAATTGGGGAAATAGGTGAATTCACAACTTAAATCAGCCCAATAACTTCATTCTCCTGGAACCTTTGTAAGGTAGACGCTGATAGAGCTTCTCATTTGCAGAACTACCGAGAGGGAGAGTGTGTTATGTACTTCTAAGATTTATAGTTGAAGGAACCTTTAGAAACATTGGGACCACACCATTGGGAATTTAGGAACACTAATTCAAGTCTATGTTTAAATTACCTTTGAGAGAATAAGACTCCACGTGTACCTACCTGTCTGATCAGCATGTACAACTCCACAACTGGAGTGGAATGATCTCGTATCTATGAGAGAGTAAGACCCCACACGTACCTACCTGTGTGATCAGCAAGTGCAACTCGATAGCTGATTGGTAGTAAAACTCCAACGAACTCATCACTTAGATAGATAATGATAAATAGCACGAATAAGACTTGACAATTACGTAAGTCCAACAATTAAATAGAGGGGGTTCAAAGAATCCTAATCTCCGCCAACATTCTACAATCAAGACAGGTAAACTTTGCTCTGTTGCAAACAAATTAGCTTTGCAAAACTCTAAACCCTTATATCTTTTATTTTATTTGTTCCCAAATAAGTAACGTGAATTGTTTGGTTGAAACGACAAACATATGGATACGATACTCTACTTATCACTTTATTACTTGGTAAATGACTTGGTACACTTGCCTAAATCCGACCATCAGTGATACTTCTTCATCTTCACAAGGATGTTAAGATTAACCTTGTTGGGTATGTGTTCAACTATTTATGCACAACAATTGATAACTCATAGAGAAAACAACTAAATATCATTCCATATCCAAGGCTTCTATCTGAATTATTCCACCAAAGTAGGGTAACTCAGAAGCTGAGGATTCTATGCCGCATTGATCTAGGTGTAGAGGTTGGGCAAGTCATGATAGCAGAACTTCTGGGTCATAAGAAGAATATCGATTAAAGTCTGTGAAGAAATATACTAGTTTTGCTATTAAAGAAGACAAAAGACCACTCATCTCAGAATTTCCTACAATCATTAAGGATCTAAGCCCAGAGGAGCTGGCAGATGTGGTATCAAAGGCCAAGGTAGATTTCAATGCACAAGTTAACCTGGAAGATATTCATGTTGCACTAGAAGTTGTTGATGGAAAGAAGAAGAAAAGGAAAGCTTCTAGAAAGACCCCCAAAGAATCCAAAGGCAGTACATCTGCACCTGCTAAAAAGAAGAAGAAAGCATAAGTTCAGAAGGAATTGCGAGAAACTAAGGAAACATAGATTAATGAAACCATGACTAGAAGTGGTGTTCTCTTGACGAGACTCAATCATTGGAACAGATTCCAACAGTCTCTGGAATTAAGAGGAAAGGTGATGAGAAAGTTTATGAAGTTCCTAAGAAGATCCAGCGAATGCTGGATAACGAATCAGACTCTAAGACAGGATCTGATGACAACAAGTGTCTGTCCACCAAGTACCAACATCTAGCAAAAGTTGTAGCAGAAGATCCTTTAGGGAAGGAGAAGTTGGAAAATGATACATAAATGACTAAGTTTGTTGTGAAAGTTGCTGAAATAAAAGTTGTAAAAGAAGGGTTTTTTACTGTGGAGGAAGTTGATAGCATGAAGAAAGCATCTGCACAAGAAGCAGAAGTTGATGGTGAAGAGAATCTGCATGGTATTGATTTTGTCTCTAGCTTAAATCATGTTGATTTTTCTTCAAATCCCCCTACTAGCATTCCCCCACTTTCTTCTCCTTCACCAGTCTATAAGGAAACATACCAAATTCCTAGAGAACTTGGAAAGGCATTCAGATGGCAGCTTATACACCTATCTACCACCATAACCCGAAATCACTCAAATTACCACACATATTCCCCAAACAAACCCACAACCACAAGCAACCGTCACTAATCCCTCCCAAATTCCAAAGCTAAAGATGTTGTTTCTTGATCCTTGGGTAGTTGATTGGCTCCAACTTAACACAGATTCTGTTGACTCAGAACTTTCAGTCTATACACTACCTCTACCAGCAGACTAACTACCTGACTTATCTGATGAAGAAATATTTGATGACCTTGAAGAAACACCCCCATAGATCATTGAAAGTCTCTATGTACCACCCTTGTTTACACCTCTTCCTTTATCTAATGACCTTGAAGAAATATTTAACATTATTTATGTAAGAGCTCGCATAACATATTCTAAAAGATTGAAAGTTATATGTGTTGAAAGGATCACCTCTAAATGGGATCTACTGCATAAATCAGTTAATTTGGTTTTGAGCAAATCAAGCCATTGTAAACTGAAAATGTGTAAAGAAACTGGTTCAAATGGCTAAGAGAAGTCATAAGATAAATGGACTATGTAGTCCTCAAGAGGAATGTCTTCAGACAGCTGAAAGCTCCACCTCAGCCTATGATAGAACACACCCCTAAGCTCTCTCACACTCCATCTCTGACTCAACAACTTGAACTGGAGCATGAAGAGAAAAATGTCAAAAGTAATGAGGCAGAAAATCAAAAGTTGAGTTTTTGAAGGCATAATAGAAGGCTCTGAAATCCAAAGTGGCTTCATTGGCACCTAAGCAAGATCGTCTAGAGACAATATTGGAAGCTATAAGTCAGATTCAGGAAGAGATGAAAGCTGAATTTGCTGAAACAAACACCAATGTCAAAACCTTGCTTTAGATGATGAGCTCCAAACTCTAGGATTTTTTTAAGATTTTAATCCTTTGTTTTTACTTGTTCTATACTCCAATTTGTACCTTTGTTTAATGAACTCTGTCATATGCATGTTTTGATAGATTCTTACTTTAATCTTGCATATTTTTGTTGATGAAAAAAAGGGGAGTAGAATAAAGTATTTGAAATCTAAGCCTAATAAGATCTACGGAACTTAATTAATTTGTGGTTTATTGGAAAGCTTATCAGGCTCTGATATGTCTAAGACTCTGACACATAGTTTAAACTTTTGATATGCTTATATTTATATGTTATGATGTGCTTATTTGTGATTAAAAATTAATTTAATTAATAGGGATAAGACATAGGCGGAGCTTACAAACCTCACCTCATGGAGTATCAGTTAGGACTTAGGGGGAGCTTACAAACATCCCCTTATGGACTATCACAGGCTCAGGTTGAGCTTACACAAACCAGAAGTAGTCTTGTCCCCCTTGCACTTCCAAGGAGAGTTCACTAAAATCAAATATCTGATTACAACTGCTCACTACTAAAACTAGCAAGAGACTTCAAACTATTCAAGCACAACTGCAAGAGATTTCCTATGCTCAAGAACAATTTCACAATACAAATCAAATACAGACTCTTACTCTAGAATTTCTAAGATATGAAAGATGTTAAGAAATTCTAAGTGAACTTTGATGTGAAATAATTTCAATAGAGTTTTGGCACTTGTAAAATTGTTGTGAGAGTCTTGCAATTCTTCAGGTCTTCACTCCTTTATATAGAGGTGTGAAAGAGACGTTGTTGATTGCTAGCACATCAAAAAGAGTCGTTTGAAGCTTGACCAAATCACCAATGATCTGTTGCCTGATTTGGTCATTGTCCTATGAAGGAACAATTTCAAATCCATTCCAAGAATAGAGGAATACCAGCGTAGTCACAACTGTTGGTCTTGTACTATTGCAGACACAAAACAGAGTAGTGGAGATAGTGGTTGTACATTTGTACTATTGTCCTTTTCTCAACGTTCTCCAAAGAATAAGCATCCAATGCCTTCAAATTCTTCTAAATTAGTCGTTGCTCTAAGCTTCTATACTTCTGCAATGATAGGCGTGATTAAAACAGCATTTGACACAATTATGAAGCTTCCAGTCTTCCAACTTCTGATGATCTTCAGCTCCTGATGATCTTCAGAACCTTTGATGACGTCAGCTTCTGGTGAACAGCTTCTGAGGAGGTGCTTCTGATGACGTCTGCTTCTGATGATCTTCAAAACCACTTGTCTTCAGGACCTCTTTTCTTCAGATGCTTCAAGCTTCCTTTTTCTAGATTCCATTGCTCTCATTTGTTCTTCAGAACCTGTACTTTAAAGAGACACTAAATTTTTGTCTATGGTCCTGCATACTTGAACAAATATTAGCATATCCAATTGACAATTTTTAATACCTTGTTATCATCAAAACTCAAAGGGTAATGTTAAACACATTTTGTTCCAACACACATACTGAGACTCCTTTAGCTTCCTCACAAAGGTTCTTTTCTTCTTCTGAATCTTTGGTTGAGCAGGGTGGATCCTGAAGAACCAATAGATTTGCTTCCCCTTGTTCTCCTTTCAAGAACCTTTACAGGCTCTAAGTCTTCAACCTCTTCTTGAATCGATGGAAGGGTAGGTTCTGTTTCATTAACTTGAAGAGCTGCTTTTTCTTTCTTAGGCTTTGGCTCAGAAGTTTCTTCCTCAGCAGCTTCTGAAGAGACTTTCTTTGACTTTCTCTTCTTAGAAGCAATCTTCAGTGGAGCACCATACATAGTGTCTGGTATGGCACTGTAGTTAATGACTTCTCCAATCCTTTTTAAAAAATCCTAGTTTAAGTGAAAAAATCTATCATACCAACATAATTTAAGTAAAAACTTACTTGTTCTTGTTATTGGAGTGTTGTTTGATTTGAAGTTGAAGGAATTTCAGATTTGGGTAATTTGAGAGATTTGAGAGAGATTTGATTGGAAATGAGGAAATGAGGCTCTGTCTGGGCATATAACAGCACGTAGCGTGAGTTAACTCACGCAGGGGCAATATGATCATTTCACTTGGGAATGAGCAAAAACCAGCAGAATTCTTTAATAAAATCTTGCTTATAATAAGAAAAGTATTAATGTTCCATATGTTTCTTATTTGCCAAGGAATCTGATTTTGAGATTTAAAAGCCTGGGCAACCAAAGATGAATTTGTCTCTAGGCAACGATTTGACAAGTTATTGCCGTGAGCAATTTCTATTGCTCTCAATGCACCACAAATTTCAGCTTGATAAGAAGTTGTAATTCCCAAAGGTTCAGAAAAACAACAAATACGACTTCCTAATTTCTAAATATACTTCCACATGAAGAGTTCCAATTTTGAGTTGGAGGATTACCGAATGAAGCCCTATTTATGTTACACTTAATCCAATTATGAGTTGGACGATGTCAAATGACTTCAATCATAAAAGGAGTTTTTGACAATTATTTTATCTCTTTTCTATATATGATTCTTTTTTTACAAAAGACACAAAATTATATTTTTCCTGATCGTTAACTTTCATAGTTAGATAATACTAAAATATATAGATGATTTGATAACTTTGTGTTGCAACAATGGATCTACTTCGCATCTATGAGCAACCTCCGGCTTATATTAGTTCCTTGATTTTTATGGTTCCTCTACGTTTATTATCCTTGATTTGTTTTTTCTTGTTTCATAGTTTGTCTTTTTGGACTTGGGTACTTTTTATTTTATTTTTAAAAAAAAAATCGATAACTTAAAACAAGCATGGTCTGATATTTTTTTTTCTTGTTATCCATATCACACAAGCAAAAGAAAGGGGTATAATAATAAAATAAAAAACAAGGAAGGAAGGTTCTTCTTCGTTGACAACAAATCCATAATTAACTTAAAGTAAAACTTCTTTCATGCACTGGATATGGACAAAGCAGTGTTTGGAAATCTGGTAGGAGGTAACAGAAATTAAGCCAATTAATTTCTGAAAAGCATATAATAGTGTACCGCTTATTTAGTTGCATTAATACAAGACAGTTGAGAGCATGGAAAGAATAATGTGGCACATAACTAAGTGATAGAGAAGAAGTACCACAATTTATTTTGGTTCTAGTTGAATAATCTTCATCAAGATCCCTCACGTTTCTGTCAATTCTCCCCACTCGTTTTCACGATAAAATACAACTAAAACAATATCTTTCTTACGGGGCACCATCAAGGGTAGGTTAGTTTGTTCAACCATGCTCTAATTCCGGCTATTTAACATGACGCTAAAATTAGTTAGTTTCTAACATTATTATTAAGCCACCTCATCAACTACTCGTTTTCATGCCGACAATGCTGACCCATTTTGGAATTGACCCTGATTAATTGTGTGTTTAGTAGAGCAAATTATAGTTGTATTCTTGAAGATCATACAGAGTACCAATTTCTTTCAATTATGGTGTTTGTATTGTAGTGCCTTCTGTATGTACCTATCATCCCCCATTCCACCAATTTTGGCAGCAAAATCGGTACTTAAACACAACTTTGAGTGCTGTCAAATCGTTATTTGAGTACTTCATGTTTTGTCAAGATTCATCAAATTAAATACACTAATTGGGAGGGTTAGGTTTTGAAGAGCTTAACATTCCCTTTTGATAAACAGCATTGTTAAGTGTTTATAGTATAAGTGTTTGTCATATGAGTGCATAAACTATTTATAGAATAAAAGATAAAAGATTTATAAAAACGGCTATTTAGTGTCCTTAGGATATTAGATAAAGAAACTAATACAAAAAATTTGCATTGGAAAATCGTAAAAAGTAGTATATTCAACTTTTTGAAAGTTAAAAATGTTGGAACAAAGGGTGTTTCGCAAAATCACCTCTTAAGTTTTGATGATAACAAGGTATTAAAATTATCAATTGGATATGCTAAACATTTGTTCAAGTGTACAAGATCTTAATCAAAGTACTATTCATAGAGGTTCTGATTGAACAAGTCAAAGAGCAAAGGAATTTTTATATTGAAGCTTAAAGCGTCTGAAAAAAATGTGTCTGAAGAAATGCGTCTGAAGAAAGCGCTCCTGAAGACACGTCATCAGAAGCAAGGTCATCAGAAGCAAGATCATCAGAAGCAAGATTATCAGAAGCATCTCATCAGAAGCCACTTCACCAGAAGCTTAACAGAGTTGACAAAGTACAGTGTACGAAGTGTACAACCACTAACTCTGCGCATGCCTCTGCAACCACCATCTCTGCAACTTGTCTCTACATCAAGACAAGAATAACAGTAATATTTCTGCAGACATTGTTCCGTTTCAAGAGGAATGGATTTGAAATTAGTTCTTCATAGGAAAATTATCAAATCAGGCAAAAGATCAATGGTGAAGAATCAAAGCTTCAAGCAAGACAAGTTGATGTACCGGCTAGTTCTCAACATCTCTCAAATCCTCTATAAATAGGGATAAAGACTTGAAAAAAATAGACAATAACACGACAAGAATATAAGGCCAATACTCTCTGAGCTAAAACGCTGCAACTTATACACATCAACAACTTAGAGAATTCTTACAAAAGTTCATATCTTAGAATTCTTAAGTGTCTACAAAAACAGAGTATGTTTTGTTCGTATTGTTTTGTGAATACCTCTGATTGTATATCAAGTATTCAAAACATTTTTCAATTCTTTATAATTGTTAAGAGAAGTCTCTTTCTTGTGTGATTGAGCAAAGAAGTCTCTTTCTTGTGTGATTGAGCATAGAAGTCTCTTGGAGTTGTCCTTGAGCATTGAAAAGTCTCTTACTGTGTATTTGAGCAACTTGTAATCTGATATTACATTTTAGTGGATCTCTCCTTGGAAGTGCAAGGGAGACAAGACTACTTCCGGTTTGTGGAAGGAACCTGTATAATTGCTTTTGTTCTTTCTTTCTCTGTTCTCTTACTTTTATCCGCTGCACTAAGACTCTGAACTCAAGTCAGACTCTGAACTATTTCAGACTCTGAATCTGGGAACAGTTTTTTAGAACGTAAGAAAGAAAAGTTTTTGAAAACACAAATCAACCCCCCCTTCTTGTGGTTTTTCTCACCTTCAAAAAATTTGTTATTTCCAATGAAAAATTGATAATTGGTTAGAATGACCCAGGGTTTATATGCAGTTTTACCCTCCAACCATATTCAGATTCCTTTTTGCTGACGTGGCAGTGCTTAGTGGAATGTATAATGTTATCTTATTATCCACCTATTTAATTAACATTAATTTAATTAACATTAAAAATTATTTTATTATTTAATTTTTAAATTAAAACATGTTTAATAAAAAAAAGTACGTACATAAAAATTTGAGAAAAAAAAAACCAGAAAGATGCACACTAGAAAACAAGAAAAATACCAGAATAATCACAATAAAATACATGGAAAAACCAGTATTTTTATTGGGATTTTATGGTATTTTTATGCTTTTATTTTCATTTTTTATGGTTTTTGTTTACTCGGTTTTTTTGGTATTTTACTTGTTTTTCTAAAAAAAATGGTTTTTGTATTGATTTTTAATATTTTTTTTCCGAATTTCCATGTCTTTTTTATTCAAAATATTTTAATTCTAAAAATAAATAATAAAATAATATTTAACATTAAGTAATTAGTGGATACTAAAATAATATTATATAAACCACATAAGCACCGTCACATCAGCAAGAGTGAATCCAAATAAGGTTGAGAGGCAAAATACTAAAAAAATATATAAAAGAACGGCTAAAATTTTGTATTTTAAAATAGCGGATTAAAATTCAAAACTATGTAAAATAGGGGATAAAACTGCATTTGAGCCAAGATAAAATATAATCAAACTGTTCGAATATAATCCTCGTCAAAGAATCTAATTGAGCATCTTTAGTTGGGTCTCTCCACCCAACCACGTTTTTTTCATCCTTCTGTTTTAGAAACATTCTATAATTTCTTTAATTTAAATATAAAAAAGGAGAATTTACGGCATTTTCCCTTGAATACTCTACTCTCAAACGTAGCATAAAAGAACGAGTTAGAGAAGGCTTTTTTTTTTTGGAGAAAACTTAAATACAGTACCATACCTATTGTTGGTCATGTTCCCAATTAAAATATAACACGTGTATAATTTTTTAAACGTCACTCGTTAACTAATAACGCCGTCAAGTTTTCTGTATTTTCTAGTATCGTCCTCTTCTTCAATGGGGCCAAAACCATCCCTCTCGTCGCGCAGTCTAAGAAGATGTACCACAACCACACCTTTGATTTAGTATTCAAGATCAAATTTTTAACTTTGATTTTCAGTGAGATGTTTAAGTGAAGATTGATGTTGGATATCCTTTTCAATCAGCTACCACGAACGTCTTCTCTCCAATTTTCTCTTTATGAGGCAACAAAAGCTATGAATACTTAAATTACTCCAAGTAAAAAGGCAAGAAAAAAAAGTGAAGGTCAAATCAAAGAGTCCTTTCATCTAAAGAAGTAGATACCTAAATAAAATCAAAGTCAAAGTCCACTGACAATTGAATGCTTAGGATGCTCTTGTATGAAGTTTTTTGACATTAAAAAGGGTCGGAAGGGAAAATTTTCATGGACAGTGGTGGTGGTAGGTTGATGATGGTGGTCGTGGCGTGTTGATCTCGTAGAAAGAGGATGTTATTAGTTGGAGTCATCCGTTGAAAATAATACACGTGTCGTGTAGTGAGTGGAGAACAGGACCAACAGTAGGTATGGCATTGTATCTAAGTTTTGTCCTTCTTTTTTATGTGAATGAAAGCTTCTTTTTAAGAGGATGAATAAAAACTTGTTATAATCTCGTCTTACACATTATGTAAAAATTGTTAAAATTTTATGAATGTCATACGAATTAATCAAATTTATAAAATAGATTAAGTAAACCCTAAACAAAATAGATTTAGTAAAAAACTCATTTTACAGAATTAAGAAGAAAAAATCGAATAAGAAAATGAATATGATACGTTTAGATGATTATATCTTTTATTTTTACTTAAGATGGATATACCTAAATGTGGTGTGGAAATATGATTAAGTCAATGAAGCCTTTTTGTTACCTTTTTAAGAACGAAATAAAAAAATGATTTTTGCTCTTCCCCCAAGACAAAACACTCGCGCCCTGCAGCCATGCCCAAAATGCCCCTGCGTTACTTAACTTGCACAAGTGTAAAACAATGCGCAAGTTAAGTTACGTGGCGTTAGTTAAGTGGTGCACAGTGGCTTTTTTTAAAATTTATTTACTATTTTCAAATTATTTTATTTACTTTATTCTAAATTATTTTATTTACTTTATTCTAAATTATTTGTTCACTTTATTCTAAATTATTTATTTGCTATATTCTAATTTATTTATGCATTTAAAATAAATTCAAAATTAGAAAATAAATTCTAATTTACTTAAGCATTTAAAATAAATTCGAAATTAGAAAAAAAAATTCGATTTTATTCTAATTCAATATTTATTCTAATTTATTTATTCATTAAATACAAAATTAGAAAATAAATTCGATTTTATTTATTCAATACATAATCATAAACATAAAATAAATGCAAATATAATTACAAATAAAAA
>Ga0228710_1011170_pt1 | contig 11704 bp, 5 predicted proteins | sample MedpolnodulmetaG_FD_177995 | JGI IMG/M metagenome (GOLD analysis project Ga0228710, IMG submission 177995) | Root nodule microbial communities from Medicago polymorpha collected in Santa Monica, California, United States - pink nodules | ecosystem: Host-associated > Plants > Roots > Nodule... | reverse complement strand
CAAAATCTTTTTACCGTGGGTAAAAAGAATCATCATGGGGGTATAAAAGGAACCAAATTTAAATTTACCTCAAGGGATCTTGATGTCTTTTTCCCCAACAGGGCGGATCACTATTTTCCCCAAGAGCTATTGGTATATACGGAAGAGGGTGAAAATAACATTTTACCCCAAGAGAGTAAAATATATGTATTAATTATTGTAATGTTTGAATGATATTAATAAAATAAGAGTTATATTTATTAATTTTTTTTTATTTGTAATTATTTTTGCATTTATTTTATGTTTATAATTATGTATTAAATAAATAAATAAATTAGAATAAAATCAAATTTTATTTCTAATTTCGTATTTAATGAATAAATAAATTAGAATAAATATTGAATTAGAATAAAATCGAATTTATTTTAAGTGCATAAATAAATTAGAATATGGCAAATAAATAATTTAGAATAAAGTGAACAAATAATTTAGAATAAAGTTAATAAAATATTTTAAAATAAAGTAAATAACATAATTTTCAAATAAATTAAAAAAAAAGTAGCTACTTTGCGCCACTTAACTTGCGCCACTCAACTTAACTTACGCCACTTAACTTGCGTCACTCCACTTAACTTGCGCATTATTTTACACTTGCGCTAGTTAACTAGCGCAGGGGCATTTTGGGTATGGCTGCAGGGTGCGAGTGTTTTGTGTTGAGGGAAGAGAAGTAATCCATTAGTAATTGTCGTTGAGTTAGGGTTAAATGTGATTGAGTCCAATATGTTGTTTATCACCCGACTCAAATGTTCATCCAAACTCAGAAAAGATATAATACATCAACAAGGTTAACTGCCAGAAAAAGACGTAAATGTCCATCGGCAGTTAACTGCCGTCGGTTAAAATACATCAGCAGTTAACTGCTGATGAGATTATTTGTAAATTACTGATGTTTTTCAGTCAAACACTTTATGTGAACAACATTCTTCTAAATCTTTATTTGTATTGAGTAACAAATTGATACAAACAACATCATCCAAAAAGAAAGAACAGAAAACCCAGAAAGTGTCACAACACTACTTTCAAACCCAAACTCGTAAATACAGTATCATATCTGAATCGTTCAACCAAATCATTACAAGGGAAAATTCACATAGTTTATTTATATTGGGTTTAATGTCAAAACTAGTGATGCACACTTTGCTTCAAAATTGCTCTTATATATAGAGGTTTTACTACATTGTAATGTGTCTGATGATCTTGTCAATGATCTAACAGATTTAACATCAACAACTTTAAAACATTGTTCTTTGCTATAATTTGGCTTTTGTGCACTTCTTCCTTTTGTTATTGCGAAGAATGTTCCATTTTCAAATGCATCCCTTACTGAATGAAATTCCCATTTGTCCACATTTGTTTGACTATTCTTTCTCCATGTTACCTACACACAATAAATATAATTAGCTAAATATCTTGTAAAAGGGAAGACAATTTCAATCAATCATGCGATCTATTATTAATTTAGTAAATGCATATTCATGATGCAAATTTTTTGGTGATGGTCGTGACCACCTAGTATTTTGAGGCTCTTCATGATTATGATATTGATAAAGCTATGACTTTGAAACTGTCCCTGCAATTTTCTCTTGAAATTAGCTTCATGGGAAATAGAAGAGTTGATGAGTTATTATAAAAGACCACAAATTTCTGTTGATGTTGGAAATGGAAATCTTGTGTGTGTTACGTATCAAGTCCCTGAGGCCTTCAAATTCCACACTTTGCATATCAAGTTCCACACTTGTTGCTTTAACAATATTAATAACAGGCACCCATCTTTATGCTCCTGAGGCCTATTTTGGAATCGAGCTCTCTACTCCAAGTCTTTGTACCTTTTTTTTAGAGGCATTCCTCCTCAAAAACTATGTGGGCGAAACACCAATCTCCTCAACATCAAATGTGTACATATTGAGTTAATCAATTTGGAGAATTCTTCTGAGACTTCATTGCTTCTACTCAACTGGCTGGTCGAGCTTGCTAATATCCAATATTTGAGCATCGGTTCAACTACTCTAAAGGTACTTTAGACCATGCTTTTTTTCAGTTTTTATTATTGTATTTATAAATTTTGTCAAAAGTACGGACTTTTATGGAACTGATCCTAATTCACGCCCTGATTTCTTAGGTTCTTTCCTTAGTTCCTGACTTATTAAAGGCCGAGCCCCCTTCCTTTTGTACTTGAAGTTGCTGACGGTATATATGGACCCATGCACATCCATACCCGATGGAATAGTGGACTTTCTGCTTCGGAAATCACCCTCAGCAGAGGTTGACATCAGAGATTGATCAAGGTAAGATGTGCATTCAACTTTTTTTTACTGGGATTGCTTGAAAATGTGTGCACGTGTTCACAAGTGCGCATCTTGATACACATGTAAGACTTGTTTACTGAGATAAACATTAGCATCTAACTTAGGAAAAACACTTGTATTTGCATCTTTATTCACATTTCAGACCAATTTGAATTAGCACTTAGCTCATAGCATTTACCAAATGTCTTCTTAGTTATAGTGGTTGTAAAATTAATAGGCGCCAATAGTACTAGCATTGAAGAGAAGATTGTTTGCTTCATCTTCTTATTGGTAATTAAAAGCTCTTGACTAGATTGTTTTTCTGCTGATGGAAGACACAAATGGTAAGTTAGTTGTTATTGCTACGACTGTTTGTTGTGTGAGAGGTGCAATGGAGTGGATTTGTAGAATGCACGTGACTGAGGAATAGTTAGGTAATGCCAGGTTTGATGTATGAATGTTGATTATTTGTTAACTCCTTTGCATAAATTGTTATTTTGATAAGTTCAGGAATAGTCTCACTAATTTCTTCTTGATTCTTATTTTCTTTTTATTGGTTTCTGCTTTTGTTTTCTGTTTGATCTGTAACATTTTGCTTCTAAATTTTTAAAGATATTGACATAAGGATTGGCTTCCAAATTTCTTGTTCTCTTGATGCTGTTCTTGTTTGAGTTAATGTAAGGCTTGTAATCTGAATTTGTGGGGAAGTGAATACAAGTTCACATTCTTAATTAATAGGTTACCTTTTCGGTTGGAACTAGCCAAGAGAACATGTGAGCAGAAGTTATAGATGTTGAGTTTTGCAGAAAAGGCACGATGGAGGGTACGGAAGCTTGAGGAATCTCTGATTCGTATATTTTACCAAAAAATCGGGATCAAGAAATAGTCCTCGAAACGTGGATGCAATATAACAATAACATTTTTTTCAATAGAAACCTTTCTAATAGCTAGATAGCATGTTTAGGATTTATGTATTTTCCATAATTTGACTATACTATCATTCTTAATTTGTTTCATGTATTCTACGTTTTGTTTTCGTCCTGGATTGAGTGATTTGTCTCAATTTTGATGTTGTTATTGTTGTTGTATGTGGTTAGACTTTTGTTCCTTGAAAAACTTGGGTTTTTGATACTAATGTCTAGAGCTCTTTAAAAAAATGGATGAAATTAGAAAAAGATGATTTAGCTTAGCAAAAGTTGGTCATGAGGATAGAAGAACACTAGGAAGGAATGAGTTTGGTCAATGACCTAAGTAAAGATTTTCAGATTCCATGATCTCAAATCTTCTTTTATTTTCAAACTTAGTACAAAATCAAACACCTCTTAACAATTCCGAGAAGATGGTAAAAAAGAGTGTGCATGTATAAGAATTGTTTCATTGAAATTAACAAGTAAGCTTAATATTAACATCCAACCACAACAAAGATACCCTATAGACCTATAAACGACATACAAATGCAAGGACAGTAGCACTGAAACTTAAACATGACTCTTCCAAGTAGAAAGCATGCTTAGCATAACTCTTCACTAAGCTGAAACGTATGCAGGCACATAATTAATAAACAATAAACTATGCGGTTTGGACCAAAGTTTACGTAGACTCCAATACTTTATTGTGCCAAAAAATATTTATCTATATAAAGCACTCACACAAACACGGATATTATACACAAAACTGACATGTAGGTATCAGTAATAATTTAGGTGTGTCGATGTTGGACACTTGCTCTTCAATCCGAAGTGTCGGTACTGAATAACACATTTTTTTAGCCTATAAAGCAGACTTAAGGAGTGTGCTAGTTTATTACACATTTCCTACAAATTTCCAAATCCCTTTATACTCCCTCTGTCTCTCTAATTATAAGATCCTACAAATTTTTAGATATATTTAATACTACTAAATATATTACTTCAACAATTTCAGTTTCTCAACATTTTCATGTCCTGTTTCCAACATTTTCATTTTGGTTATCTCTTCTCATTGCTTTCAACTTTGTCCAAAACACATTTACTTCTACATTAGGAACTGCGACCGATAACTTGGCTTTGCTCAAGTTCAAAGAATCAATATCTAATGACCCATACGGAATCTTGGCCTCTTGGAATAGTTCAACTCACTTCTGCAAGTGGTATGGAATCACATGCAGTCCCATGCACCAAAGAGTTACAGAGTTAAACGTAGAAGGATATCAGTTGCATGGATTGATATCTCCCCATGTTGGCAATCTCTCTTTTTTGAGAAACCTCAACCTTGCAAAAAATAGTTTCTTCGGAAAAATCCCACAGAAACTCGGTCAGTTGTTTCGATTGCAGGAACTCGTACTCAGCGATAACTCCTTGACAGGGGAGATTCCTACAAACTTGACGAGTTGCTCTAATCTTGAATTCTTATACTTGACTGGAAATCATCTTATTGGTAAAATACCAATTGGAATAAGCTCTCTTCAAAAGCTTCAAGTGTTGGAGATTTCAAAAAACAATTTAACCGGAAGAATACCACCATTCATTGGAAATCTTTCATGGCTAGCTATTCTTTCAGTGGGTGATAACCACTTAGAGAGAGACATTCCACAAGAAATATGCAGCCTCAAAAACTTGACAATAATGTCAGTGTTTCTAAACAGACTATCTAATACATTACCTTCTTCTTGTCTTTATAATATGTCATCTCTTACTTTCATTTCTGCTGCATTCAATAATTTTAATGGATCTCTTCCACCCAATATGTTCAACACCCTCTCCAACCTTCAATATTTAGCAATCGGAGGAAATCAATTCTCAGGTACAATCCCTATTTCCATTTCAAATGCTTCTTCCCTATTTTATCTTGACTTAGATCAAAACAATTTGGTCGGACAAGTTCCAAGTCTAGGGAAGTTACATGATCTTCGACGGTTAAATCTAGAGTTAAATAGTTTAGGTGACAATTCCACTACGGATTTAGAGTTTTTAAAATCCTTGACAAACTAGTGACTTCCATATCCTTTAATAATTTTGGAGGTAATTTGCCAAATTCCATTGGCAATTTATCCACTCAACTTCGTCAACTACATTTTGGATTTAATATGATATCAGGAAAAATTCCAGAAGAATTAGGAAATCTAATTGGCTTAACTTTGTTGAGCATGGAACTTAACAACTTTGAAGGAATTATTCCTACTACTTTTGGGATGTTGGAGAAAATGCAACTATTAGATTTGAAGGGAAATAAGTTGTCCGGAGAGGTACCACCCATCATAGGCAACCTCAGTCAATTATATCATTTGAGTATAGGAGATAATATGTTAGAAGGAGATATTCCGTCAAGTATAGGAAACTGCAAAAAGTTACAATACCTGGACCTTGCACAAAACAATCTTAGAGGAACCATACCCTTAGAAGTTTTTAGTCTTTCTTCGTTATCAAACTTACTGAACTTGTCAAGAAACTCATTGAGTGGTAGCCTGCCGAGAGAAGTGGGTATGCTAAAAAGTATCAACAAGCTAGATGTCTCGGAGAATCTTCTATCTGGTGATATTCCTAGAGCCATTGGCGAATGCATACGCTTAGAGTACCTCTTTTTGCAAGGAAACTCCTTCAACGGAACCATACCATCCTCATTGGCTTCACTTAAAAGTCTTCAATATTTAGACCTGTCAAGAAATCGGTTGTATGGACCAATTCCTAATGTTCTACAGAATATATCAGTTTTAGAACAATTGAATGTTTCTTTCAACATGTTGGAAGGCGAGGTACCAACAGAAGGTGTCTTTGGAAATGTAAGCGAGTTCGTTGTGACCGGAAACAATAAACTTTGTGGAGGTATTTCAAAGCTACATCTAGAGCCATGCCCTGTCAAAAGTATTAAACCTGCAAAACACCAAAAAATCAAGATGATAGCAGTGATTGTTAGTGGGGTATCTATTCTTCTCATGGCGACAATTATTTTAACTGTCTACAAGATGAGGAAAAGAAACAAGAAACCAAATTCTGATTTACTAAAAATTGACCCACTAGCTAAAGTTTCATACCAAGACCTTCACCAAGCAACTGATGGGTTTTCTGGTAGAAACTTAGTTGGATCAGGAAGTTTTGGTTCTGTGTACAAAGGAAATCTTGAATCAGAAGATAAAGTTGTTGCCGTAAAGGTCATGAACCTTCAAAAGAAGGGAGCTCACAAGAGTTTCATTGCTGAATGTAATGCATTAAAAAACATTAGACATCGAAATTTGGTTAAGATTTTGACATGTTGTTCAAGTACAGATTACAAAGGTCAAGAATTTAAAGCTTTAGTTTTTGAATACATGAACAATGGAAACTTGGAACAATGGCTACATCCAGGGACAGTGAATGTAGAGAACCAAAGAATGTTGGACCTTGATCAAAGATTAAATATCACTATTGATATTGCTTTTGTACTACATTACCTTCATCTTGAATGTGAGCAATCGATCATTCATTGTGATCTAAAGCCAAGCAATGTCCTTCTTGACGATGTCATGGTTGCCCATGTGAGTGATTTTGGCATAGCAAGACTTGTCTCAGTTATTGACGACACCTCTCATCGGGAATCTAGTACAATTGGAATTAAAGGGACTATTGGCTATGCTCCTCCAGGTATTTTTATAGACTCTTAAATCACTTAGTGTGTTTCATTGAATGCTCCTATCTTTTAGTTTATGTTTGATATTCTACTAGTTAGAGATTATTAAATGTGTTTGCTTTATATTGTAGAGTATGGAATGGGTTCTGAAGTATCTACATATGGTGATATGTATAGCTTCGGGATGCTTTTATTAGAAATGCTTACTGGAAGGAGACCGATAGATGAAATGTTTGACGATGGTCAAAATCTGCGTATGTTTGTTGAAATTTCATTGCCTAATAATCTTATACATATTTTGGACCCAAATCTTGTACCAAGAAATATAGAAGCAACAATAGAAGATGGAAACAGTGGAAATTTTACTCCAAATGTAGAGAAGTGCTTAGTTTCACTTTTTAGGATTGGACTTGCTTGTTCAGTGGAATCACCAAAAGAAAGAATGAATATAGTGGATGTCACCAGAGACTTGAGCATAATCAAAAAGGCTTATCTCGCTGGTAAGTATGATCGATACTTGTAGATACTTAACCGCATGTGCAATTACCCTATGCTCTTATCTGATTAAGCAGTTATGTAGTTCACTTAAATCTCTGCAATCTTAATATGCATTTGAAAATTCCTAAACTACAATATGCAAAGATAATGAGTTACTTTTCTATTTCAGGTGTTCACACTCGTGACTAGTTCAAGGTGAAATAGACTTTCGCGGCTATGCTTCCAACACAAAAGCCTCTGCAAACCATTGGTGAATTTTATGTGTCTTTACTCTTTACTCAGCAACTTAAGCTTTTGGCTGAGTTTGGTTCACAACAAACACTAATGATGAAGTATTTAAATTGTAAAGCATGTGTTTTCATTTTTCAATACTGACAAAAATATATTGTCAAACCTTGCCTTAATCTAGTCCGGAAAATGAAAAGAACACACCTTGATACACTGAAGCAAAGAAGATCAATTTAAGTTTTCTGATAATAATAATAATATAGTAGAAGAGGAATGCTAGCAACACACACTAGTAGTAGCTTTCTAATTAGGACAACAAAGATCCTTAACACTCAGAATAACAAATGAAAAGAGATGCAAATTAGTGGGACAAAATGTTGTAGCAAACATCTGAATATGAGTAATTTTATATAATAAAGTCTACAAAAGACCATTTTTTAGATTAAAACTACCCGTTTTGAAGTCATGATGTGCTCAATGTGAAAATCGGCATAAGGAAATACTAGTTCTCTTATAACCAACAAAAAAGCACACATTGAAACTTCCTTTTTTAAATAGATAACTTTCACACAAGGATCCTTCATAAAATGGTATGTTTTGCTAATATTATATTGAGATTTTGAGAAAAGAAGGCTTTTCTCCTGCACTCTCATAATTTTTCTTATAATTTTAAGATATAATTACCATAAGTTTTGTTGGCTTTGCTCCTCAAGGTACATAACAAAACAAACTCCTGAAACATTTAGTTTTATTTTTTAAAGAAACTCATGAAATATTTAGTGTTTCTTTGACTTCTAGTACTCCAGCAAGTACAAAACAAACTCATGAAACAAAAGAATAAATTTATGGTGGGGGGTCGAGAAGGGGGTGAGGGGGAGAAACCTCGTTCGATATGGTCCAGCGATAATGTTCTTATATAAACTATATAGTACTCCAGTTGAGTTTAAATTTAAATAACATAAAACTTAATGTGAGTTTTGCCACATAACTATATAGTACTTAGCGATAATGTTCTTATGCAGAGCAACTATATAGTATATTTTAAATTTAAATATTTCACTAATAAAATAATAAATTGTAGTTGCTCTGCATTTGAAGACATATATTAAACAAAATTGTTTGAACTTCATTATCGAACATCGTGTGTTCATTGTTTACGTTAATTATTTCTTTTTTTATACTTTTGAACTGAGTTGTTGTTTTTACTATACTCCTATTTAAGTTCTTTAATACATGGTAGAATACCATAATTTCAAAGGGTAGAAATTTGGTTCTACAACTTTTTTGACAATTATTGTATTCTACCCCATGTAAAAAAAAAGTATTTTAAGAACAAAAACTCAATTCAAAAGAATAAAGACAGAAATAATAAACATAAACAATGAACATATGCTCTTAGATAATGAAGTTCTGACAATTTTGACATATGTTTTCAACTGCAGAGCAGCTGCATTTTCTTTTATTATCAATGAAATATTAAGATATAAAATGCACTATATAGTTCATATTAGAACATTATATTTGAACCATATCGGATGAGGTTTCTCCCCCTAATCCCCTACTCGACCCCCCACAATAAACATTTGAGATTGTCGTTATATATGTATTTTGCTCAAGAGTCGTTAAGAAATTAAGGATTCTTAGTATATTGGTTGGGTTCTAAGACAGATGTGTGAGTATAAGTCCCAACCCCAAAAGCAATTAATATGACATTATGACGTCTTTTACGTATGTGTTAGCATGTATTTTCGACAGGCTACAATAAATGCAGTCAACTAAGTTTGACTCAAGTTTTGAAGAAGTCTGAACCAATTCGACGCCTAAGCTGGATCAAGTTCGTGGACTAGAAGAAATATTAGCATTTGACGGAGAGGCTTCGACAAGTGAGCAGGAAATCGAAGAGAAGTTGATACCAAATCGATGAGCCAAAAACAGTTATTGTCAAAGAAGATATCATTTGAAATTCAAAAGATGTCTTGGGTAGTTTTTTGCGGTTATGCCCGACGGTTTCTGTATAGGCAGTTACTTAGTATAAATAAGAGTTTTTCATAGGGAAAACGGGTCACAATTCGCATACACACAAAACCTACACGCTCAAACTATCCGCATTATAGGAGAAACGAGTAAACAAGTTGCAAATGTTGAATCTGTGTACCCCCTTTTATTCATTTATGCAATTTAACCTTTTCTTTTAAATTCCTTGCAATTTACCCTTTTTTCTTAGCAAATTGCTTCCCAGATTCGACGCGTGTTCGGTCCCAATTTTAATACTTTTTGGTTCACTTTAAGAACATTCATAATTTCTGTCAAACAAAAGCACAATATGCCCAAAGGTTTACTAGTTGATCTCTCAAGTTAACCGTTTTTGAAAACCAGCGTTTGTTTACTAAGAACTAGGGTAAACAGTATGTCCGAGTATAAGTTCCTTAAATAGTTGTGGAGCAACATGACATTTCAGAAGATAAGTCCATGGTAAACCGGTACGAAGAAACCTAACATATGGAGGGTTGAGAGTCTTCAACCCACGGGCTAACCATCGTTTATACAATCCTTAGGTCATATTTGGTATATGACGTGCATTAATCCAACAAAGAGGCAGGGGTTCGAGGAATTCTAATTACAATTAAACATCTGAATCAAACCTATTTACTTTTCACTGCAAAATCAACAATCTTTCAAATTCCCCCCAATTTACAGCTTTTAAATATAAGTTTAGTAAATTGTCTAGTAGAAAATGATAATCATTGCGGAGATGATACACTTATTACTATATTACTTGGAACAATTTGGTGCACTTACCAAATTTGTCATCAATTAATATTCCAATTATACCACTAACTATTTATTATTTTCTCTTATTTTTATTCTCTAATTCATATTTCCCATACCATTAATGAAGGATAGTTTTCCAAATAACTCATAATTTTTCTTTCTCATACAAAATTAATTACATTCTTTAATTTGTGAGAAATGGTCAAAATGACTTATAATTTGAGACGGATGGAGTATTATTTATTATTCTTATTTCTCACATTAACAAAGTATTCTTACTTGAGATGTGTTTTTTACCCTGACTTATAATTTGTAAATCGCATTGGTAACATATTACTTTTGATTATACAAATATACATGCCCGTGTATTTAAATTAAGAGAGACATAATGGAAAATTTATGATACAATGTATTTTCTATACAACAGGGTGAAATTTTCTTGTTTTTTAGGTTAAATGACATACTAGTGATGAATACTTTGATTCATGATCAATATTATATATGATTTAAAGTTCAACATCTGGAGGTTTTACTACATTGAATTGCGCCAGATGATCTTGTTAAAGATCTTACAGATTTAACATCAGCAACTTGAAAAATTTGTTCTTTGCTATAATTTGGCTTTTGCACACGACTTCCTTTTGTAACTACGAAGGAGGCTCCATTTTCAAATGAATCTCTTACCGAATGAAACTCCCATTTGTCGCCATTTGTATGACCAATTTTTCTCCATGTTACCTAGACACATTATATAATTAGAAAAATAAAGTTTAGAAAGAGTGTGTCAATTTTTTTAAAGTGAAACAAATATATTTTATATACATCAACGTCTGAACTCAACTTTGTGATTTATTTTAATTAGGTAAATTCATGTTCATTAGTCATTAATTAGTTTAAATTAATTGATTTTCTAAATATGCTTACCTCTTTACTCCCAACTTTAGGTGCTATGAAGAGGTTAGATTCACTTTTGAGGCTAGGCCCCATGCTTCCGCCGATGGCATATTGCATCCATCCTAAGTAAAGATTGTTGGCTACATGTGCATATCCGTGACGAATCCTGAAATGTTATTTTGCCGATAAAAAAAAAATCAATGTTGTCTAATAAATTCACATTTGTATATTGTATAACTTCAATTTTTCTTGTAAAAAACATCATAAACAATAATCAGTTGCCTTGGCATTCGTTGGTTGCAGTTAGGTCCAAAATGATTGTACACAACGGTAACTTTCATGTTTATGTCCCTCACATACCCATCATCATGTCCAAGAAGCATAACTTTATCTTGTTCTCTAAACCA
>Ga0228710_1011169_pt1 | contig 11704 bp, 13 predicted proteins | sample MedpolnodulmetaG_FD_177995 | JGI IMG/M metagenome (GOLD analysis project Ga0228710, IMG submission 177995) | Root nodule microbial communities from Medicago polymorpha collected in Santa Monica, California, United States - pink nodules | ecosystem: Host-associated > Plants > Roots > Nodule... | reverse complement strand
ATAAAATTTTGTCTATGGTCCTGTACACTTGAACAAATATTAGCATATCTAATTGACAATTTTTAATACCTTGTTATCATCAAAACCTTAAGGGTGACACATGTTAAACATTATTTGTTCTAACAATTTCCCCCACTCTAAGGGTAATGTTTGTTAAACGCATTTTGTTCCAACAATCTCCCCCTTTTTGATGATGACAAACATTAGTATTTAAAAAGTGTTCAATTGTTGTTAATATAATTAACACGTTGACTGTATGGGTTTGAGGTTTGTAAGCTCCCCCTGAGTCTAATAGTACTTTAAGGTGAGGTTTGTAAGCTCCCCCTGAGTTCTATTCATGTTAATTAAATTTATCATTAAAGCGCAATATTCACTAAGAGTAATCTCACATAAAAAGTTAAGAGATAAGAAGATGGTCCTATTAATTTAAGTTGTTTGGAAATAAATTAATGGGGCTCAGCGTTTGTAATACTATACTCTTACTCCCCCTTTTGTCATCAACAAAAAGTATAAAAAATATAAAGACAAAAAGAAAGAGATGAGAAAGAAAAATGATAAAGCTCAAAAGCAGTAATATAGTCAGAAGCAATAATATAGATCAGGAGCAAGAAGTTCAGAAGTATAAGTGCAACAACAACAAAAATTTAAGAAACATAAGACAACAGATATAAAAGACAAGCTAGGTGTGCAACTAAGGTTGGGCTTGTTTCTGAAACATCTCCATCATTTGCTTCATCATTTTGTTGGTCTCTTCAGATTGCTGCTTCATTTCTCTTTTGAAGTCTTCATTGCTTTGAATCAGCTTTTCTTCTCTGACTCTAGCTTCTGTAGATGCCTTGTACTCTATCAGATGTAGCTTTTGCTCTAGAAGTTCCTTCTTCAACTGCCTGTTCTCTTGCTCTAGTTCAGCATTCCTTTGCAGCACAACTAGTCCTGGTGATGCTTGTTTGACATTCAACCTTGTCAACCAGTTCATATTGAGCTCCCTTGGGTGAATTCCAGCTGGAATGAAATCAGTTTCATTCCTTTGCCTTAAGCAAAGGGGATGCTTCACCTAAGTCTTCAGGACTCTAACTTCTTCAAGATTGCTGGTAACTCCCTTCAGCCAATCTTTGAGCTTCTGCTGAGTAGTGTCTTGATCATCCATGCATGTTCTTTGAAGAGCATTCAAGACATTTTCAGTTCTTTCCTTCAGTCTCTTCCAGGACTGCTCATAGCTTTGTTCATGAATAAGATCATGTCTTGTTTGAGTTAGCCTATTGAGCTCCTGAAAGATGTTATTACAAACATCTGCTAATAAAGTTGAATCCAGATACATGGTTGGAGGGAATGGAATTTTATCTGGTTTAGAAGGAATGATGGGTTGTATGGCTAAGTTAGATGATGAAGGTTGGTTATTTGTAGGGATGGTTGTTGTTGGGATATTGGTCTCTATCATGTCATCAGAAGCAAAAGTGGAGAAAGAGTTTGTGACATCAATCTCCATTTCAGTAGCTTCTGGTTCACTGACCTCTTCAATACATGAAGTAGACTCAATATTTTCAGGGATGATTTGGATTTTGGTTAAGGCTATTTGTGATTCAGTTTGTTGTTGTTGGCGGCTTTCTGAAACAACTTCATCAGAAGCTACTTCAGAGGCTTTCTAAAGTTCAGATTCAACTTCAGGCAGTTCACTAGAATAGTGACTGACCAGTTGATATGATACATTTGGTTCAGGTTTTTTTGTGGGTGATTTTGGTTGGGAGTTTGAGGGTTCACATGGTTCAGTTTGAGTTTGAGTTTGGGTTTGAGATGATATAGTAGTAGTTGCAGAGGCTGATCCAGCTGGTTCATCAGAACCTTCTACATCAGTAGGTGCAACATTGAGTGGTTCAAGCATAGGTGGTTGTAGGGGATGGTCAATTGGTAGTTTGTTACAGATGTCTATCCTCATTTGAGACATTTCCCCTATGCTTTTAAGAACAGCTGGGTACTTTGACTCAAATGATTTTGTGTTGGCTTTTTGTATGGGTTTGGAGGATGGTGTAATGTTTTTGTAAAGTTTGTTGAGAGGGACATCATCTATATCAGATGAGTCTGGGGAGGAGATAGAGGTTTCAGATCCAGATTCAATTTCTATTAAGTTAGCAGAGTTTGAGACATCAGGATTACCTCTTGAAGCAGCAGCTTCTAAAGTTGCAGCTTCTGATCCAGCAGCCAACACCTCAGCATCCTTTAGTAGCTCTCCAAACACCACTAGCTGTTGTAAATCTTCACTGAGTTCAATCCAAGCTTGAATAGCTTCAATGGTTGTCTTCTCCAGTAGCACATTAGCAGGCACTGAGATTTGAGCAGCAATCTAAAGTGCTTTTTGCACAGCTGCTTCCTTGGCCTTTTGCTTCAGAATCTCTCTTGTCACAAGAGAGGTAGCAGCTTCCTCCTCTTCCTCAGCAGCCAGGCTTGCTTGCCTCAACTTCCTAACAACCATCTTCCTCTTCTTAGATGACTGAGCATTATCAGCTGGCTTCTTGCTTCTAGTTCTCTTGTCCAAAACCTCAGAAGCATCTAGCTCTTGTGCTTCTTGTTGAATGGTGAGCACATCAGAAGCAGTTGGATTTTCTTGAGAAGCATTAGCCTTTGACTTCTTGGCTTTCTTTGCAGCTTTCTCAGAATCATCTTTAACATACTCTGCTTCTGTCATTGCTCTCTTTTTAGATTTCCTGCTTTTAGCAATAGGCAAGGCACCTCCATTCATTTCTTCAGAGATGTCACTGATCTTGATGGTTTGACCAGTCCTCTCAAAGTGATCAGCCATATACATGACTTGAACTTCTATGGGGTCTTGCTTGCAGATGGGAGGAAAGTCATCCATAAGATTGGATAAGACTGTAGATTTCATCAAGTCTGTACTCATCACCTTGTGATCCTCCTTCTTGATCAACTTCATGTGCTTGAGGGTGCTCCTATTAATGATCTTCCCTGTTACTATGACAAGCTGAGCATCAGTAAAGTAGTTGACCTCTTTGAGTGCATTCAGAATTCTTCCTTGATGAAGAATTTCTGAAATCAGCCTACCATAAGGAATCCATGTCCTCTTAATGGTTTGGCTTTCTTTTAGAGTCTTGATCATGTGCCTGAAGATGTACTTGGGCACATTTGCTTTCTGCTTGGTCAAAAAGAAGTGTAAAAACACTCTATGATCCAGAGAGGGTTGATCTCCACCACCACCTTTTGGTAGGAGATTTTCATTCTGAATCTTCAGCAGCATCTTGATCTTCATGCTCAACTCACTGTATTTTCCTTTCTTGGTATTGTTGAACATGGTTTTATTGACAATGTCATTCCAAGGACTTGTCTTGTTGTTATCCAAGCCATTCACAAATTTTCCTTTAGAAGCTCTCCTGATCACCCAAGTAATAGAAGCTTCTGAGATATAAACCGGAATTCCCATGATGCTTGATCTGATTTCTGTGCATCTAAAGGGTTTCAGGCCTATTTCTTCTCTAGTCTTGCCCTGAAGACTAGGATCATGAAGTATCTTCTCATCCAACTCCAATTGTGCAGCTTTTCTATCATACACTTGCGCTCTTACCTAGAAGTGTCTAACCAGACTCAAATAAGTTGGCCCATTGAGCATTCTGAAGTAGTCTTTCAGGTCTTGTGCTTGATAGATGTCTCTTAGCTCGCATCCATGAAAAGCTAGAAAGATGAAGTCTACAGGGTTTTCAACCTGCACGTTGAGTTCCCATTCTTCAAGGGACATGGTTCTCCCCCTGATTTCGTAAGCTGAAGCTTCTTGATTTGATGGAACAGTTTCTTGCATGGAACTTGATGATGCCATTGATGAAGATTTAAGGTTTTAGGGTTCTTAGGTTTCTTTGTTGTTTGAGAGAGGGAAAATAAGTTCACACAAATATACAGAAATTGAAAGTGTAGGTAGTGATTGTGAGTTGTGTGTGTTTTGTCTAAGTGATTTGAGTAAAACGTTTGCAATTCAGACAAAGGGGACAAACAAACAAAGCATTAATGACGTTGGGGGCGCGAGATAGTACATTCAAAGCTTAATTCATCATTGCCCTTTTACGTTATGCCAACTTATGAAGATATTCTCCGATGGGTAAAATTTCGTCAAAGCTACTGGTAAATCATATAGTTGTAACTCTATGTCACCCTCTCTTAATCCATGGATTCTTGATTCAGGTGCAACTCATCATATTACCGGTAATAAAGATTTTTTTTCCTCCTCTATCACTACATCTGGTTACTTACCGAGTATTATCACAACAAATGGTTCCGAAACACAGTCCACAGGCATTGGCACTGTCAAAGTGCTCCCTTCTTTGTCAATTACATCTGTTCTTTATGTTCCTGGAGCTCCATTTAATTTAATTTCTCTCAGTCAACTGATTTGTTCGCATGATTGTATTGTCACCTTTACTAAAGTCAATGTTACTTTGCTGGATCGGATTTCGAGACGGCAAGTTGGTGTCGGGTGTGAGTCTAATGGTCTTTATTATCTCGTAAACCCATCCAAAGCATGCCCAGCCACAAATTCCCCTCTTACTATACATGCTCAGTTGGGTCACCCAAGTCTCCTCAAATTTCAAAGGTTGGTCCCTAGTCTTTCTAAATTATCCGAGTTGCACTGTGAGTTGTGTCAGTTAGGGAAACACACTCGTAGTCATTTTCCCGATCGAGTCAATAAACGAGCATCGTCCCTTTTTGCTTTAGTCCATTCTGATGTTTGGGGCCCTTCACGTCATATCTCCACTCTTGATTCCAAATATTTTGTCACTTTTATTGATGACTTTTCTCGTTGCACATGGTTATTTTTAATGAAAAATAGATCTGAATTATTCTCTATTTTTCAATAATTTTATCAAGAAGTTAAAACTCAATTTGGAGTGTCTATTCGGTCTTTACGTAGTGATAATGCCAAAGAATATTTGTCTCACCAATTTCAAAATTTTATGTCCTCCAATGGTATTCTTCATCAAACATCATGTGCCCATACACCTCAACAAAATGGGGTTGCTAAACGAAAAACTCGTCATCTCATTGAAACCATTAGAACTCTTTTACTTCGTAGTAATGTTCCGTTTCGTTATTGGGGGGATGCTGTTCTAATGGCATGCTATCTTATAAATCGCATGCCTTCCTCGGTCTTAGGTAATCAAGTCCCACACTCGGTCCTTTTTCTAATACCCCTTTACACTCACTTCCACCCCGTGTGTTTGGGTCCACATGTTTTGTTCAAGATCTTTCTCCTGGTCTTGACAAAAGGGTTATCGTTGCTACTCTCCTACTCTTCGACGATACCTCATGTCAGCTGATGTTACATTTTTTGAATATGTTCCTTTTTTTGGGTCAACCAATGTACCTCTTGACCCACTTCAGGTTGATATGCCAACCTCGTCTGATACTGTTCCTCTTCAACCTATTGTGTCTGTTCCACCCGAGTACACTAATTATGTCCCTCCTCCCGCAGAGCCTCCTACAACCATTCTTGGAGACCCTCCTGTGGAGCCTCCCACTCCATGACCTCTTCAAACTTACCAATGTCATCAACCACCATCTGTTGTACATGTTCCGACACCTATTCCAGATGCTGAGGTCATTCTAGACTCACCTTCGTCGCCACCTCCTTTACTGGATCCGACCACAGATGCTCCTATTGCTATCTGTAAAGGTATACGTCCTACTCGAAATCCAGCTCCTCATTACATTGACTTGTGCTATCATCGTCTTTCCCCCTTGCATTATACTTGCTTGTCTTCTTTGTCTTCTGTTTCTATTCCTAAATCTGAAGGGGAAGCATTATCTCACCCTGAGTGGAGACAAACAATGATTGATGAGATGTGTGCTCTCCAAAGCAGTGGCCCTTGGGAACTGGTTTCTTTACCTCCTGGAAAGTCGGTAGTAGTTTGTCGTTGGCTTTATACGGTGAAATTTGGCCCTGATGGTAAGATTGATCGATTTAAGGCTCGCTTGGTGGCCAAGGGATATACTCAGATCTTTGGGTTAGATTATAGTGACACATTCTCACCTGTCGCCAAAATGGCATCTGTTAGACTATTTCTCTCTATTGCAGTTATTCGTCATTGGCCTCTTCATCAACTTGACATTAAAAATGCTTTTTTGCATGGTGATCTTGAAGAAGAAGTATATATGGAGCAACCACCTGGGTTTGTTTCTCAGGGGGAGTCATCTACCATGGTTTGTTGGCTGCATAGATCTATTTATGGTCTTAAACAATCTCCTCGAGCTTGGTTTGGCAGATTCAGCACAGTAGTGCAATAGTTTGGTATGATTCGTAGTCAATCCGATCATTCTGTTTTTTATCATCACTCATCTCAAGGGTGCATTTATCTTATTGCTTATGTAGATGATATTGTAATAACTGGTAGTGATCAACAAGGAATACTCCAGTTGAAACAACATCTTTCGAATGAGTTTCAGACTAAGGACCTTGGTAAACTCCGTTACTTTTTGGGTATTGAGGTAGCCCAATCCAAGGATGGCATTGTAATTTCACAAAGGAAATACGCTATGGATGTTCTTGAAGAAACAAGTCTATCGAATTCCAAGCCAGTTGATACTCATGTGGATCTAAATGTCAAGCTTCTACCAAATTAGGGGGAGCCTCTATCAGATTCAGGAAGATACAGGAGATTGGTTGGAAAATTGAATTATCTCACAGTCACTCGTCCAAACATTTCCTTTGCAGTTAGTGTGGTAATCCAATTCTTAAATTCTCCTTGCCAAGAACACATGAATGCTTTAATTCGAATTCTTAAATACATCAAAGGTGCTCCAGGAAAAGGTCTCATTTATGAGGATAAAGGACATACTCAGATAGTTGGTTACTCAGGTGCTGACTGGGCAGGTTCACCCATTGATAAACGATCCACGTCTGGGTATTGTGTACTTGTTGGAGGAAACCTAATATCCTGGAAGAGTAAGAAACAAAATGTAGTTGCAAGATCAAGCGATGAGGCAGAATATAGGGCCATGGCACTAGTAACATGTGAACTCATTTGGTTGAAGCAGTTACTCAAGGAACTTCAATTCGAAGAAGCACGACCAATGACGCTTATATGTGATAATCAAGCTACTTTGCATATCGCCTCAAATCCAGTGTTCCATGCAAGGACCAAACATATTGAGATAGACTGTCACTTCGTTAGAGAGAAGATTGAATCAGGAGACATCGTCACAAGCTTTCTCAATTCAAATGATCAACTGGCAGATGTTTTTACAAAATCTCTATGAGGTCCTAGAATAAGTTATATATGTGGCAAGCTTGGAGCATTTGACTTATTTGCTCCAGCTTGAGGGGGAGTGTTGATATATAAATATATAGTAAATAATTATATTTATTCTCTAAATATATTTTAGCTTACTCTCTAAGTTACTTAGGATATAATATTATGATGAATATTCATTCTGTAAATATATCATAGCTTAGGCAAGCTACTTACTTCTATATAATAAATCTTCCATTGTGCTATTTAGTCACATGGTATTTCATCATATCTCTCTCTTTTCTCTCTTATTCAACAACAACCATGACGTTTAAGATAATAACACCACAAATTCATGAAGTTTATCACACCCATAATTCTACATGAAAAAGGAGCACGAAATTTATCATTTAATTTCACAAAAATCTCAATTCACAAAATAAGCACTTATGAAATTAAGTAGAAAAAGAGATTCTAGCTTAAATTATGAATGAACACTATCCCCATCACCTCAATTGAGCACAAACCTAGCCTTAGCTTCACTTTTTCTTCTTGAATCTCTACCCTCCTCTTTCTCTTCAAGTTCTTCCCTCTAACCCTTGTTCTTGCTCTTTCTCTCTCTACCTCTCTCAAAATTTTTGTGAAAATGAGTGAATGAGTCTATGACCTAATTTCTCTAAAGACTAGAGTTTATATAGGCTATACACAAATGGGCTAAACTCTCAAATTTCTTAATGGGCTCAAAGTTTTCATTAACTAATTCACAAGTTTCTACACACTTAACGGATAAAATAACAAATAGTTACCAGCACTTAATTAATTACCACAACCCACTAGTAACTTAGTAAAAATAATCTCTCCTACTAATTGCAGGTTCGTAGATTTTAAATCTTTGGCCTTAGTAATTGTAGTGACCATAGGTCTCCACATACTTGAAACACGTCTCAATATTTTTCTGATTCTCTCATGAGTGGAATATGCTTTTCCAAGAGATCTCATCTCATTTACTATTGTAGTTAATCTAGCATACATTTCATCAATCGTTTCATTTTCACGCATTTCAAAGACTTCAAACTTTCTGACTCAAATGTAAATTCTAGTTTCTTTGACATGAGAAGTGCCTTCATGATGTACTCTTAAGGTTTCCCATACCTCTTTAGCATTCTTATATTCATCAACTCTTTCACTTTCTTCCATGGTTAGTGCACATGATAAAAAGAGTCTAGCTTTAGAGTTTAACAATATCTGAGCTTTGTCATCTATTAACCATGCACTCTTGTCTTTGACAACTCCTTCTTTGGTTGTTGGAACAAAGTCTCCATCTATGATAACACCCCATATGTCTGGGTCTTGAGATCTAAGAAAGAGTTCCATCTTACCTTTCTAGAAGTAGTAGTTTGAGCCATCAAAAAGTGGTGGTCTATTTGATGATCCTACTTCAGCTATGTACTTGACTTTAGACATACTTCCTGAGTCTTTTGCCTAACACTTGTTTAAGTGTTCAAACCCTTAGAATCGGGCTCTGATACCAATTGAAGTAGATAAAATAGTCACGAGAGTGGGGGGGTTTGAATTGTGACCCTTTAAAATTTAAACCTGTAACTTAAAAATGATTCTCAAGTTTTGGACTTGGAATAGTTAAGTTAGTAAACCGACTTCAGAACATTCTGAAGTGTTTATGCAAAAACAATTTAAGTATGTATATGTGTGTAGTGTATATTGTAAATTAAGAGTATAGAGAAGAGAAGAAGAACACACAGAGATTTTATAGTGGTTCACCCAATGTTGGTTAGTCCACTCCTCACAATCTTGTGAGAGTTTCCACTATGATGCTTGAGATAACTTCTCAATTCCTGCACCTTACAATCTTGTTCACCTGAACAATTACAACAATTGTATTCTCTAAGCCTCAGAAGGCTTGCACCTTCTTGCTAAGTTACCCACCTAGACTTTTACACTTTCTAGTCAAACTAACACTTTAGTACCTCTAAAGCTAGATGAGACTTCCTATACAGTATGTTTGGAAGTTTCAATGATTGAAATCAAACAAGAGAACAAGAATGGAGGGGGAAGTTTATCTTTAAAAAGATACGAGAGAATTGATTCACACTCATAAAGATTTCTTGGAATCTTTGTGAGATCAATGTTTTTGCTAAAGCTTCAAACACTCTTATGTTGTTTTATTGTATGTTTTGCAATTGTGCAATGTTGAGTCTTCCACTTTTATTTATAGAGTGTCTTGACCTCTTGTAGCCGTTAGAGAGTGACCAATGGTCTTGTGCCATAGCTTTAAGTTGAAAATCTGGATGAACATTCTGAAGATCAGAATGTTGTTGTGTTCTTGAAAATACATTAGAATGTTGTTGTGTTCTTGATGATCTTCATCTGGGTTCATCATGTATGAGTGTATGATGAGTTTATGGGTTCATCATATGCATGTCAGATGAATTTCTGGGCATTGTCCATGAGTAGTGTCATTTGCACTAACATCAGAATGTTTCTGGATAATGCCTTTCTAGATTTGCCTTGGAATGTGTGCAGGAGAGAGAAAAAAGTGGATCTGCATCTTCATGCCCATGCTTTGAGGGATTGTGCGGTCCGTGTATTGTACCAACTCCCAAACGTGTCTAATCCTGATTGAATGAGACTTGAGCTTGATTTTTGCTTTTGCTTTCACTTTTCACCAATTGTACTGTTCAGAGTTAAAGCATGTGTTGAGTTGAACATTCTAAACTTCAGAATGTTCCTTTAGTTTCACTTAGGATTATTTTTAAGACTTCCATTTGATGTAATCATATCCTAATAGTGAAACAACAATGAAGAGCAGTAATTATAACATCTAGGATGATATTCTTTTTAGAATATTCCTAGTACTTCAATGTTCATAGTCTTAAATGAACATTGAATATCCTTTTTGACATTAATCTTGCAAATGCCTTTATTGGTTGATTGATCCATGAGAATGTACTTTACTGAATATTTATTCATGTCACGTGTGCTTTGTATGTTCTTGAGTTTCTGGGCTTGTTTAAGAACAACCTTTTGAACTCTGCTTGAACATTCTGAACTATGAGTAACATTCTGAATTAACTTTCTGAACTCAGCGTTAGTTCATGAATCCAAATGTCCTTTGAATTCTTGTATCTTGGTATGATTTAAACCTTGTTCCTGTCTTAGTTAAACACTCAAGAGCACAAGTTAAATATCAAGAAATTGATCAAAGTCCATTAATTACATAATCATCAAGGTTTATTATCTTTAAAATTAATTAGATATTTTGCCTCAACAATCTCCCCCTTTTTGAAGATGATAAACCTATGATTTAGGATTATGGATTTTGATTATATATATGAGAACATTCTGCATACCTCGAAGCTTTTCCATAATTCAACGTAAGGATTTTGCTATGGTATATTTGTAAAGTAAAATGATGTTGTGGTTGCTTCTCTGTCAAACTGCACCATTCCTATATCATTAGAGTGATCACATCAGTTCTAAACAATCGTCCTTTTATCAATGTTTTTAAGCGCGTGCTCCTTGTTTTGAACCTTATTTGGTCCGCAGTTCTCAATTCTACAAGACCTACGTAGATTAGATGTTTGTCAAATCGTAAACACAATATGTCCTTGATCGTACCCAATCATCGCCAAATTCCTTGTTCTCCCTTTACAAGTACCGAGAACTTTGGATTTTATAAACCCTATCTCATTTGTCGCCTATGTATCCTACATCCTTGTCGTGTATGTATCCTCCATGCCTAAAAGTACCAATACCCTTGTCATGTACTCGCATCTCTAGTTAGATGACTTTGTGACGTCGCGAACTCACCATCGTCCACCTGCCCTTATTTCCTCAGCATGTTCACCTTGAGTGGACCCCTTCCTGCCCAATTGGAATTACCATCGGCGCCAGAGATGACTGGTGCAGTTGCCCTAGTTTAAATCTAGAACGACCGCCTCTCTCTCTCTCTCTCTCTATATATATATATATATATATATATATATATATATATATATATATGTCTCTATGTCTCTCTCATTTTTTTTATTCTATTTTTTTTACTATAATATTCTTAACTATTTATTATTCTATTTGACTTTTTTGCTCTTTGCAATAAACGGTTGGGGATAATTTTGTAAAATTAATAACTAATAGAACTTAACTAAGCAATTGGGGTCAAGTGGTTAATGAGCTTCAAAAAATGATGTATTATTCGAGAGACCCTAAGTTCAATTTCGAGGTGAAACAAATATTTGTCAGACTTTACCACCTTCCAGCCAAACTTTGGATTGCTAGGACCTCTTTCCCCCAAGAACCAGAGGGTTAACACACAAAAATACAACTTAGAACACGACAATTAAAAACGAAAAATTAAAATATTCAGCAAAAAAGCGACATTTAACTATATGTACATTTGTTTTCTACAACATCAAGTTTAACCATGTATTTTTTTTTTTTTTTAAAAAAAAAAAAAGACAACT
>Ga0228710_1011166_pt1 | contig 11714 bp, 4 predicted proteins | sample MedpolnodulmetaG_FD_177995 | JGI IMG/M metagenome (GOLD analysis project Ga0228710, IMG submission 177995) | Root nodule microbial communities from Medicago polymorpha collected in Santa Monica, California, United States - pink nodules | ecosystem: Host-associated > Plants > Roots > Nodule... | reverse complement strand
TTTTTTTAAAAAAAAAAAAAAAGAAAATTTAAAAAAATTAAAAAAAAAAAATAAAATTTTCTTAAAAAAAAAAAAAAAACAGAAGTGAAAATAATACAGATGATATTAATGTTGAATATCTTTTGTACACACATTATTCTTAACCAATACAAATCCAATCATGTAATATACCACACCAAAAAATAAATAAAATAATTCAAGGAGATAAGAAAAGGAGTAGAACAAAGAAGTAAAGAAAAAGAAAAATCACACCAACACATTCAATCATTGATTATATTCATCTCCTTATCGCAGCAGCACCATGAATAGCAGCTATGTAGAAAAGCTGTGTAGCTGTAAGGATAATCAGAAAAGCCTCCATAGTTTTCTGCAAAATTGAACAATTCAAAACTCTTTGTTAAGGGAACTTTCATATGAACATCAGAAAAATGACAATAGAATATTTTTTCCTGTCTTACCAGACGAGAATTTCTGATGTTAAGCTGAATCTCTTTGCATCCAAAGCTGCACAAATCATATTCCACTTAACTTGTTACAGAAGTGATATTACGAAATACGATTTAGTTAGAACAAAAAAAAAGATTGTATACTATGGTATCCAAGGTTTGGAAGAAAGGTTTGCGATCGTAATCTGTGTCACGGTTGTGAACACCATTGAGGCAACATCAGAGACGCATTTGATCGTGATTATATGCAATATAAGGGTTGGAATACGATTGTGACCGCAACCTCAATTTGTAACCTTGATGATATCATCATTAATATAAAGATGAAAAGAAGAAGAGATTACCCCATGGCAAGAACAGTAAGAGCCCATGCAATAGAAGCAACTGAAGCTGCAGATGGCAAGCTCTCTGAAGTCCATGAACGGATATGGTTGAGTCCTGAAATCAATGATCCAATTCCAACAACTCCAGCAATCAAAGCAAATGTCACAAAGAATCCAGTTGCAGCATTTCCCATAGGGAAATATATGGGTGAAAAATGAGCAGGAAGATCAAATCCTGGACCTGCAAACATAACCAAGCTAAATGAGTAAATTTACAAGATGTTGCTTCGTTCTAAGTGTGTATGGTTCTGCTGCGATAAAAATTGATTATAAAATAATTGATTCTAGCTAAAAATGAGTGAAAAAATCATGTTTGGATTCAAAAGTTGCAAATTTTAGCTTCAACTAAGAATCAAGTCTAAAGACAAAATCAATTCTAGTTGACATCACTCAAATATGAAAATCAATTTTATGTGTTCGAACTCACTTTTAGTTCTTGCTACCATGAAATAAAACGAAAAGATCGAAGAAAGTCTCACCTATTTCAAAACCATGATCAATTGCTCTATTCATGGCCCATCCACCAATGCTTATAACAATCACATACATGCAAAAATTCAGCGCCAAAAGAAGAGTAGCAATTGGCTTCATTTGCTCATTTGCCATTTCTAAGTTTTCTGGTTTTTGATCTAACAAAAAAAGCTAAGGGAAGGGAATTTCAGAAGGACAAAAAGTTGTGAAGAAAAAACCTTAAACACAGGACTAGGATACAAATGTTGTGTGTAAATTAGGGCTCTTGTGACTTGTATATATATAAGTATATACTTGAAGTGATGGAAAAAAGGTTTAGTTCTTTACTTGTTAAGGCTGCTAGTTCAAAAGGGCTATGCAGGGTTGTAAAGATGATATATTTCATGCTTCAAATTCAAGGCAAGATGAAATATGCTAGATCCTTATTCTTACTTGTCTTACATTTCTTAGTGTTTATTATTAATTATAGTTTTAGTACCTTATTGATTTGTGTAGTTGTTTGTTCTTACAGACAAGTGATATTCTTTGCCTCTTAATGACTCTTCTCACTCACCATACTATTCCCTTATCCTTCTAAAGGGAAATGGATTCTTCTAAAGCTTTTAAAAATTGTTCTTTAGTACAATTTTATTGGCAGGAATAATAAAATATACCTATGAAAAGCTTTCTATACTATTTTCTGGCCTATGCAATCATTTAGTATGACTCCACCAAAAAACAATAGAATCCTAAGCTTATAGTAATATAAAAGCACTAATTTTCTTAATTTTGTTACTGGATATATGGCTTAAGACTTTGTCCTTTTATCAATCTGAAGATGGAGGCAGTTCCAAAGTTAAGAATTACATGATGTGGTCCTTTTTTTTGACATTAAAACACTGCATTCTTTCTGCAAGGAGGAGTACATTTATAAAAAGGAAATGTTAACTAGGACACTGGTTAAGGAAACCAAATATAGTATAAGTACCTTGGAATTTGTGTAATCAAAGTTTAAAAAATGTAAAAAATGATATTTTTAATGTAAATATTTCCTTTTTTGTTTTCCTTAACTAGTGCCCCGGGGCACTAGTTAACAAGACCCTTATAAAAAAGTTGTTGCGAATAGATTGTAACTTCAATTTTTAATATTATATTGTTAATGTTAATTACTTAGGGAGTGTTTGGGAGGAGGTTTTTGAAGGGTTTTGGAAGGGAGGAGTTTGAATGGATAAGTCTATATTTTAATATATATTTTATATTTTAAAAATTAAAGAACAATCATATTTTAAAAAAGTAGAAGAACATCTTGATTAATAATCATATAATAGTTCAACCACACTTAATTGATTTTAGAAAAATATTTTATAGTGTTCGTAATTTAAAATTAAAAAGTAAATTATGCCCTTCCTCCTCTCCTAAACCATCCATTCAAACATAACCTTAATTTTCAAGTACTTTTTCCTAAATGTATCATTTAATTATTAGTATCTAAATCACTCCCAAACTAATATAGCTTTATATTGATGAAATTGTCATTTTTTTAATGTGTAAAATCAATAAATATGTAAGTCATCGTCGAACGTTGAGTTTGGTCTAGTAGTAAAAAAAAGACATTAGATCCAGAGGTTTCAGCCTAACTTGTACCCTTGGCTAGAAGCAATGTGTGCGCTCGTCGCTTGCTTTCAGACCAACACTAAGGGGCCTTGGCCCCAGAGTCACATGTCATTGGTGGACCTCATAAGACGATTGAACCTTGCAGGACGTTTCGAAACTCAAGAAGTAAATGTAAATTTCTTTTTAAGTGTTCTTTGAGTTTGAAGATCCCTACATTGGTTTGAGACAACACCCCTCTCATCCTAATTTTTTTTTTCATCAAAAATAAATGAGATGATATGAACTCCCTCTATTATTCTTACATATATATAAGTCTCTCGTAAACGCTTTTTTAAGATATATCAATTGGCAATCTTCATTAGTAGATGTTTGATATTACAATGAGTTTGTGACAATCACATTAAGTCATTACAAAATTATTATAACCCACTGTGATTCTGACAAACTCATTGTAATACTAATTACACTTAGAGTGTTTGGACCCACGTTGTTATTCTCTATTTGTACATTCAACAGCTTTGAACGTGATTTTCTATTGTTTTATGATGTTTGGATTTAAGGCATATAAGTTGATATTGACCATATTCAGAAGTTTGCATTGCACCTGGATTTTATAGCTTTTGCGTTGAGTCAAAACCAATTCACAATTATCTTGTCAGAGGGTTAGAGATTATCTATATATGTGTACTTCATTCAAAGTATATACAATGTTAAAACCTATTTTGGTCACCTAAACTTAACCAATATGTTATACAAAAATCACAATAATTTTTATTTACATGAAATGTAAATAAAACAATAACAGAGAAAATAAAAATTGATAATAGCTATTTAGAAAAGTTGGACACTAAGCATTTCAAAAAGTCAATTTTATTCGTAATTGATTGTATACTAAATAAACTAATAATGTCTATTTCATTGTAAACAAATAAGTTAATTGCATGAAACTCATTATCTGTTTAATGTTAGAACCTATGTTGGGGGTTTGCTGCAATAACTTGACCAAGATGATGATGAAGTGTGCACATAAATTCCAAGGCATATGTGAGACACATTAACCTTTAGGTTCGATTGGCCCCGACCAGTTATACCAACCAGATGCAAAAGGGTTATACCGACGAATCCCCTTCAGAATACGATGGAATCCTTGACGTGACTTGCCCATTCACACCAAGCGTATCGACAATGGTAGTTTACATAATAAAGTTCTGTCAAATTCTCTCGTGCACTAGAGAAAATAAAGAATGATTTAGTATAATTTTCGGCAAATTTAGACTCACAACAATGTGATTTTTTTGTCTATGTTTCTCTATTTCTTTATGACTTCTTTTCTGCCTCTAAAGTGTCTCTATTTATAGAGAAACTTATCTCATTTGGTGAAGAGAAACAACCTTTTAGAAGAGTTTGTTCATGAATGGTTACATTTGCTTCAATTCTCAAGCATTAGACCTTTTCTCTAGAAGGTATCTATTTAACCATTGCAACTTTTCAAATATATTCTATAAATTTCTCTCACAATCCCCCACCATTTTCAAAATATATCTAAATTCATTATTCTGGAAATATCATGATTTCAGATAAAGGTATCTCACGATTTGAACCTTTACTTAGTGAGTTAAGTTTTCACTCATCCCCAAATAGAAATGACACATTTGTTAAGGCCCTGTGTCCGTGTATCCTTTTCATGAGAATTTAAGAGTCAACCCTTTGAACTCAATGAAGCGGCCCCACTTCATTCTCATATAGGTAGACTATATTAGAAATGTCATGCATTTTAGCAAATATATGCTATATGTCCATTAAGAGGAAAAACCTCATCCTACCCATTTTCTTCTTATGGTCTAAGTACTTTTACCCCTTGGGATGTATCTATCGTCAACTACTTCAATCACTCTAATAGTGTACTTTCACCATTGAACCCAATACTTGATGCTACTCAAGTGTGGGGTTGAGTTTCCACCATTGGTGATCAATTAGATTTGGGCTTGTACCACATCCCTAATGATGTCTTCAATGTCATCAACATCATATCCGAAGACATCATATCCTGTCAATCATTTCGTCAAATAATTGCAAGATTTTCTTTTAACTTTTATAAACATTGAATATTCAATCATTTATATAGATTTTGAGCTCTCATAGCTATGCCTATGGATCAATTTATATACTCTTGATAGTATTTACAACCTATCATCAAACCATGACACTTTTGTCAATTAAGTATATTGTAATAATACACAAACTTTTATGTCTACATCTTTGTTGTTAAAGTATTTAATTAACATGCATTTTAATTTGAACTTCGATTTTTCCTTTATATCTTTCACCACTGACATAAATAAATAATCATGAGCCTTCATTTCTCCACCAAAATTGCAGCCATTGAATAAATACAAAAAAAATCATAAATCAAACCTAAAGATTGTTAGAACCTGTGTTGGGGGTTTGCTGCAATAACTTGACCAACAAGATGATGAAGTGTGCACATAAATTCCAAAGCGTGTGTGGGACACACTAACCTTAGGTTCGATTCACCCCCACAGTTATGCTAACCAGATGCAAAAGGGTTATACCGGCGATTCCCCTTTAGGATACGATGGAATCCTTAAAGTGACTTGCACATTCACATCAAGCATATCGACAATGGTAGTTTACAGAATAAAGTTCTGTAAAATTTTCTCGTGCACTAGAGAAAAGAAAGAATGATTTAGTATAATTTTCGGGGAAATTTGGACTCACAACAATGTGATTTTCTGTCTATATTTCTAATTTCTTCATGACTTCTTTTCTGCCTCTAAAGTGTCTCTATTTATAGAGAAACTTATGTCATTTGGTGAAGAGAAACAACCCTTTAGAAGAGTTTGTTCATGAATGGTTACATTGTTTCAATTGTCAAACATTACACCTTTTCTATAGAAGGTATCTATTTAACCATTGCAACTTTTCAAATATATTTTGGAAATTTCTCTCACATTTAATTTGTTTATGACTATTGTTTTAACCAGGGCCGTTCCTATGAAATAGGAGGCTCGATTCTATTTTTAAAATAGGTCCTAGTAAAATAAAAACGCAATTTTTTGTGTGTAGCTAAGCTTCATTAAAAAATCAGAATCAGAAGAACTTTTAAACATGAAACAAAACAAAATAAAATTAAGTGAAAGAGAGATGAAATTTACCTAACGGTGTCGTTTGGAATGTCACCCCTACGTCGTAGGAAAGGGGAAAACAAATGGTTTATGCGAAAAAGAAATAATTGTTGTGATTTCTTTAAAGAAATAACTTTTCAAATTGACTAATTAAGTGATTATACAAATTGATGGTGGTTTGATGGCATCAAATTTATGTCCAATAAGTAGAATTAGAGTAGAAAAAACTCATACGTGTACTGAAGAAAAAAAAAAGTAACATGTAATTTTTTAATGGGTTAATAGGTCTTTACCCCCTGTAATATAGGTCGTTTCCGGATTTCCCCCTGTAATTTTTTTTTATTTACCCATTGTAAAAAAATTGTTTTGATTTACCCCTAATAGGCCAAACAAAAACGAAAATTTCTTGAAAAAAATATAAAATTGGTTTTTGTTTGGCCTATTAGGGGGGTAAATCAAAACAATTTTTTTTTACAGGGGGTAAATAAAAAAAAATTTACAGGGGAAAAACAGGGAATGACCTATATTACAGGAGGTAAAGACATATTAACCCTTTTTTAATTTAAGTGGGGGTGGGCATTATAATTTTTTTTGAGGCCCATAGTTTTTAGAGGTCCGGTCCGGTAGAGCTTCTTGCACTCCCCAAGATCCGTCCTTAAGGTCCGTCCTTGGTTTTAACAATTTTTATTCTTAAAAAAGTTTTCTCTAAATTTGTTGTTGATACCAAAAGTGTTAAATTAATACAAATAAATTTATTACGTAGTGATTTTTTCATTTCCTTATTTATGCTAATTTAACAAGTAAATTTATTTGGAATAGTTAAATATTTTTTATTTGGGTTAGCTAAATATAAAAACATATCAATTCATTCTAGTATTTTTTTTTTTTAAGGTAGCCTTGGCTACCGCATGGTCTTGAAGGGCTACGCCCCTGCTTGAGATCTACCATCGACAGTCGGCACCGTACATCATCATATGGCCCTGCAAACAACCCATATTTATTTGTGCATGCAGCTAGAGGTTGGGATAAATATTAAAAGAATCTGACCTAATTAAAATAATATGTCCTACTTACGTCAACTTTTGTGCTCATATATCATTATTCTTTTAAAATTTAACCTCGTTTACAAAAATGGAGAGCCCGAAATTTTTGTTTTGAAAATTAATATTGGCACGAAATCTGTATACACCCATGAGTAATCAACAAATAAGTATGGGATGCCGGTACGGGTTATAACTTGAATTTAGGAGTACCCATTCTTTGGAGATTAAGCTTTACAAAACATGTGCTGAGACCACATGTTGTTCTGGCTGCATATGAATGCATGTTTGGACCAACAATATTCGATGTCTGCATGTGTATGTGAGTCTTTGACTTAAACTTTGGGATCATTAATTACGTCATATACAGAATATTCAGCCTCTTTTCAGGCAATTGTTGAGACTTGAGAAAATCTCGATAAGAGATTTGAAATAAAAAGGCTTTGTGACCAAAATAAATTGTGCCATGCCTAATACTCATGCTGATGGCATATTGTATCGTTTTGAAAAATTTGATAAATGCATGCTAATTAAATTCGACGTTTACTTTTCATGCATGGTCTATATAATTTTTTATCAACTCTTATAGTTGAACACTCCTAAACCACTTTATTTTTTCCTTATCTCTCTTCTTACCGCATAATCAATACATCATATATATCATATCACTCTCTTTGTTTCTATCTCTCTCAAGGTGTGCCCATCTTCTATTGATGAATTGAAAATGTATTACAACATTAGAAACACAAGATAAGCTTAAAAGACTATGGTAGAAGATCTGAAGAAAGGTCAACCACAAGTTAACATCTTGGATCAGAAGAAAAGGACGCCACTTAGAAGCTGAAAATTAACCTCATCACACTTTGTAAAGATCATCAGACTCAGAAGACCCCATAAGACTTGGAAGGTCACTATCAGGTTTGGAAGACCCCTAGAATCAGAAGATCTTGAGGGGACACAGACTCCATGCCAGATTTGTCGCCTTCTATAGTTGTCTCTATCAAGGATCTTAATACAATTTTGTCTTCTTCTGACCACGTGTAGGAACAGACAAATAACTTCAAGCACAAAGAGAATGAACGGTTAATTCTAATTTCAACAAATGAATTTCAAATGAGTATTCAACGGATTATCCATATTAGGCAATGACCCAACATCCTTTATTTGAAGCTTTTCAACGACTCTTAATGCGCTGACACTCTTCTCCAATGTATCTCGAATCCCTGCCTATAAAAGGCGCTGAAGATCTGAAAAAGATCAACAAGACTCTGCTATTTTACTGTGCAATTACTCTGTCAAAATCAAATAGCGCAAAAATACTTAGAAATTTCTTATCAAAGTTTGTATCTTAGAAATGCTAAAGTCTTAAGAGTTTGTTCAACATTGTTCAGTTTACACCTCTGATTATATATTAAGTGTAAGAACAAATTTGTTTACTTGTAAACAAATAGAAGTCTCTTGCTTGTGAAGCTTGAGCACTAGAACTCTCTTTCAATTGTGATTGATCATTGGAAGTCTCTTGCATGTGTTCTTGATCATTAGAAGTCTCTTGGAAGTGTCATTGAGCAGTTAAGAAGTCTCTTGTAGATGTGCTTGAGCAGTGGAAGTCTCTTTCAGTAGTGATTGAGCATTAGAAGTCTCTTGGTGTGACCTTGAACATTTGGAAGTCTCTTGCAAGTGTGCTTAAGTATTTGGAAGTCTCTTGGAAGAGTCCTTGAGCAATTGTAATCTAGTAAGATTATAGTGAAATCTCTTAGAAGTGCAAGGGGACTGGATTACTCCCGTGTTGTGGAAGGAACCAATATAAATTGGTTTTGTATGCTCTCTATCTATCTATCTATCTCTCTCTCTCTCTCTCTCTCTCTCTCTCTCTCTCTCTCTCTCTCTTATCTCTGTGTTATGTTTTATCTAATGCACTCAGACTTTGAGTTGGACTCTGAACCCATCAGATTCTGACCAATGTTAACACTTAGAAAAAGAATCAGAAAAAGCCAACACAATTCAACCCCCTTCTTGTGTTTTTCTCTCACCTTCACTCACCAATATGGAACAACTGTCATCTTTAGCAACCATAAAGTCAAGACATTCACGACCAAACAAACCCTCTCAAACATTGGGAATGTCAACTTCCATGAGTCCTTCTAGCATTTTTGAAGTACAATCGATAAAAAGACATGAGATTATAGTAGTAACGACAACATCTTTCATTAGACATCATATTGAAATGGATATACATGGCATCATGTATCATGTCTCCAAACAACTATTTACCGGTGTTTTTGGTAAATAAGACTCCAATTTTAAATTTATTACTTGTAGGATCAAAATAGAAATTCTAGGACACGTTGTGCAATTTTTTTCCAAAAAATGTTCATCATGTTCTTAAGGTGAAACATGAAGAAGATGAAGATCAATGTTTAATTCTATATAATTAAACAGGTTTGTAGAACTTTTGAAAGGAAACTTAAACTTCAAAGATGAAAGTAAAAAGATTTAAAAGAAATAAATTTGTATTGCATTAATAAAAATGGTTCATCAAATCAATGTACATAGATTCTTGTTACTCTTTTCTCTTTGTGACTTGGATAATTCGAGTGTAAGAATTCTGATATTGATTTGTGACCCCTATTTTCTATGAAAAACTTCTATATATACATGAGTAAAATAACTGAAAAAACCAACGGTCATAAACCTCACATATTCGACATACTTGACTTGCTTCCACGTGTCCTGGACCCTTGATCTTGCCTTTTCAAAGGAAATTTTAACTCCATTTAGTCAAACTCAAGTACTCTGAACATGTTAACATCCATCATACGCAGTTCCTTCTAGTTTAAACTGAAATAATCTTCTCTTCGATTAAATAAATTGCATGTCGAAAACAAGCATTAAAACACATGCTGACAAATTACCCCTAAAAAATGTCACTTTCGAATGAATTTTAAATGAAAGAGAAGATTGACATTTTTGAAAACGTTTTATGTTTCCAAGAAAAATTACGTCATTATTATCATGACATCACTTCAAAACTGTCTCTTTGGTCTCAAAAGCCATCATTGCGTCATTTTAGGGAGTTAATGGGCCACCTTATATCAAGTTAGTGGGCCACTTTATCAACCTAAGAACCTCAACTGTCAATCAATGACCTCAACTTTCAACTACTTTCCCTAGGTTTCGACCATGCAACAACTTTTTATTGGTTGAGAACTCAAAAGTTTTCTACCTTTCTCTTTCTTCACAAAGTATAAATACTTTCTTCTTCGCCCTTCTTCACTTTTCGCAGTTCTTTCTCTCTCATCCCTCTCAAGAACTCTCATAGAAAAGAAAAACACCATTTTCTACGTATTTGGAAAAACTTCACCTCCGAGAAAAAGTTTAAACAATATTTCAATCCTTTCCAAATTTCTTCAAAAAACAAAATGGCTTCATCATCATCCAGGATTCATGTTGTTCCTATGGTGGCCAATCTAAGCGCACCTGTGCAGAAAAATAACTGAAGCTTCGCTCCTAACCCTTCGTAGTTGAACTTGGAGTTGTAAAAATCGTATAGTGCCACTACGATTTGAAAAGATTTCTTTCCTTGACTCATCCCTTGTAGCATGGAAAAGAATAATCGTCAGAGCAAGGAGAGAAATAAAGAACCCTTTGAGATGTTGCTACTCTTAGTGTTACGCAACAATGCAACATACAATTGGAGTTCTTGAACCACTCCAACCAAACTTGTGCATACGAGGAATTTGCAGATCCAATATAGCAAAAAAAAATGTTGTGTTCGACATCATAAACTTCTTTGAGAGTAGTCGAGTTTGTTACAATGAAGGAAGAATAAACATAATCTTTTTTTTATGAACACAATGCCTAAATCGTCAAATTCAAAGGTATGAGCTGAAGGAGCTCCAAATCCAGTAATTGGAAGATTAAGGATGACATCCACATCAAGAAGATTGGTAGTCATCATCCCCTGTGGGAATGGAAAGGCGTTCACCCCAGTCGACTAATACTAAAGAAAGCCGAAGAATAGATCCAGTTCGAAATGAACTATATTGGGGAATCAAGAGATAGACTTTTAAAAATTCTTTTAAAATCAATCTCAAGAGCGGAAGATCCCCTTTGTCGATATTGCTTAGAACAACAAGAATCATTGTGAGTTTATGTGTTTGTCTCTTGAAGCGTCAAGGAGAATTGAAGCAATGGATCATGAGTGATGCTTGAACGACAACGCCTATACTCAGCCATCACGAACAAAGTCTTTCCACTCATGGTGCTAGCTGGGTCAAGTTTGATTCAAATGATTGATTTGAAATGACGTGAAATTAATATATATATATATATATATTCGGAAGCAGATAAAAATAATATATAAAGAGACTAAATGAGAAGTAGGAAAGCAGACAGACTGCTGTTCATTTGTTAAAACTAGTTAAAGTACAAAACAGAAAACTTATGCAGAAATAAAGAGGAGGCTTAGCCTTCCATAAAAACAAGTATTTAGAAAACTAAAACATAAATAAATTAAAGCATATAATAAGAAAAAAGAAGAACAGAACGCGGCAGAGCCGAACTGAACTGCTCAAAGAAAGATTGAAGAAAGATTGTAATTGATTGATGAAAGATTGAAGAAAGCTTACAAAGGAG
>Ga0228710_1011163_pt1 | contig 11718 bp, 12 predicted proteins | sample MedpolnodulmetaG_FD_177995 | JGI IMG/M metagenome (GOLD analysis project Ga0228710, IMG submission 177995) | Root nodule microbial communities from Medicago polymorpha collected in Santa Monica, California, United States - pink nodules | ecosystem: Host-associated > Plants > Roots > Nodule... | reverse complement strand
CATTCAATTCCTTGAAGAAGAATCAAACGGAGGTCTACCTTAGAGAATTTTACCTTTAACATCCTTTTATTATACCTCTCTTCATTTGATACAATAAAACTAGTAAATAATGAAAAAAAGATAGTAACTAGAGTGAACTTACATGTGTATTTAAAACATATAATATAGTTTTGATTGAGCTTTCCATTATTCTAAAATTTTGAAGATGATCATCTGAATCATACTTGGCAGGTTCTGTTTAAAATCATACAATTTCCTATCTGTTCTATTTGAATAAAATATTTCTCAAAAGTTTTAAAACAAGACATTGTATGATCTTAGGTTTAGATTACTTGCAGATCGAGCTCGTTGCATTAAGTTTTGTTTTAGAAAAGGCATTTGACTTCAAAGGGCTCATTATAAGTTGTGCCTTGTTCACCAACTCCACTGTGTGACTATTTTGATCATATGAACTCTTCCAACCATGTGTCATCCTTAGGTAAAAACTAGAGAGACACAAACCACATTAAATGATAGTTTTGCAGGGCCATCACAGACCAAACACCCAAGTTCTGAAACATAAAAACTATACACACTGGTAGACTTCAACACACATAACAAGACAGTTCTGAAACATGTATCTTCCAACCATGAAGGCGCAAAACAAGGTGAAGAGTAGACCCCTTCTGAATGTTGTAGTCAGCAAGGGTCCTTCCATCCTCAAATTGCTGCTTCCCAGCAAAGATCAACCTCTGCTGATCTGGTGGGATTCCTTCCTTATCCTGGACTTTTTTCTTTTTTTGAAACGGCAAATATTATCAAGCAATACCCGCACAGGACGCACGTGGTACGCAAATCAACAACAAATACAACAGGCGCCAGAAATATGCGGAACACCTCAAACCACCAACCCCCACAAACACGAAAGAGGCCACCATAAAAAACCCGGAACGGACAAAAGCTATGGCCCTGCAATCTAATATAAGGCACCAAATTTCAGAGGCATAGCTGAGGCCACCCGGGACCACGAGGGACCAAAACAGGCCAAAACGCAGCCCTGCCAAAAAACAGCAGGAGGCCGCACTGCAGAGACAGCAAAAACAGCAGCAGAATGCACAGGCAACACCCCAGAACCAGCAAAACCGCAGCCTCCCCCTAAGCCCTCCTCCGCAATAGACAATCTATCGGATCCCAACACCATTCAAAGAACAGACGGGAGGGGATATCCAACCTCGATAGGCTCCATCTCCAAGATAAAACCTTTTCTTGGAATTTTGCCTTCACGTTATCAATGGTGTTTGAACTTTCTACCTCCAATGTAATGGTCTTTCCTGTCAAAGTTTTCACAAAGATCTGCATGCCTCCCCTCAAACGAAGGACAAGGTGGTAGACTCCTTCTGAATGTTATAATCAGCCAAAGTTCTACCACCTTCGAGCTGCTTTCCAGCAAAAATCAACCTTTGCTGGTCTGGGGGAATGCCCTCCTTGTCCTGAATTTTAGCCTTCACATTATCAATCGTGTCTGAGCTTTCAACCTCCAAAGTAATTGTCTTTCCTGTGAGGGTCTTCACAAAAATCTGCATACCACCACGAAGTCGCAAGACAGGATGGAGAGTTGACTCTTTCTGGATGTTGTAATTCGCAAGAGTTCTGCCATCTTCGAGCAGCTTTCCAGCAAAAATGAGCTGATGCTGGTATGGTGGGATACCCTCTTTGTCCTGTATCTTGGCCTTGACAATGTCAATTGTGTCAGAGCTCTCCACCTCAAGGGTGATTGTCTTTTCGGTGAGAGGCTTCACAAAGATTTGCATTCCACCGCGGAGACGGAGCACCAAATGGAGGGTGTACTCCTTTTGGATGTTGTAATCCGCAAGGGTGCGCCCATCCTCAAGCTGCTTGCCAGAAAAAATGGGACGTTGCTGGTCAGGTGATCACTTCCTTGTCTTGTATCTTGGCCTTAACATTGTCTATGGTATCTGAACTCTCAACTTCAAGAGTTATGGTCTTGCCAGTAAGTGTCTTAACGAAGATTTGCATCTATACAAACCAAAACAAATGAATCTATCACGAATTCATGTGAACAAACTACCTGTTACAAAGGACTGAAATCAATTAAAAAGATAGTATAATAAATTCTATATAACATTCTCAAAATTTACTCACCAAATTCTCCCTAACAATAAATAACAACCCTTGATTACAAGATTACACTTTTATAGTAATTTACAATCAATAAATCAATTGAAATAATATCCAAGTACATATGAATCAGTCATCAGGTAATAAAGAGCATTTGATTCATGATGACATATGAAAAATGAGTTTTAGAGAAAAAGGCATTTTTAAGTGAAGGAATTTCAGCCTCAAGCTGTTTACCATAGACCATAAAACCACTCCCTCTTGCAGTAGAAACCAATAATACAACACAACAGCAAATTATCCTAAAACTAAATGAAAAATTAAATGCAGGGAAGTTAATTGCTTATGCTATAAAGGGAAGGAAATAACAAGTACTCCTGCAAGTTTATACATTATCCTGTCAGAATTATTTGAACCAGATTCATATGATTCAGCGACAAAGGGGGGCAACAATTATATCACAGTAGTCGGGGATCCGGATTCGCTCCTGATCCCTAACATTTATCGAAAGGGAAAATCGTATCACGCAACAGTGAAAAACACATACAAAGCGGAGCTATAACCAATGTGGATGAATCAAGAGCAGTAACATGGACTAAATCCCTAATCAAGAATTATAAAACACACCATAATCAGAAAACATACACAACAATTGGCATAAAATCGATTGAAAATTGACCTCATGGTAAACTACAACACTAGTAGCCAAACAAACCGTCATAAAATAGAAACAGAACATAACATCATATTCTTCATTGGTACGTGTTCTTTTTTTTTGGAAGACATTAGCATATGTTTTATTTAGGAAGACATTAGTATATGTTTTAACAAAACAAAAATAAAAGAAAATGTCAAAAAAATTAAAAACAGAAAACAGAATATAAGGGATAAAAAAACATTTTACTCCTCCTTTCGAATCATCAAAAGCATTAACTGCAACCTCTAACTGGTTTTTTTCAACACTCATCATGCACAAGACAAGGATGTATCTGTTTCTTCAACTCTTGACTCACCTGACAGATTAGAGACTTTGGAAATCGAGCACAACGCCAAAGATTTAGTAGAAGGGATAGTTAATAATAGAAACAAGATTGATCTGGTATTGAAGACAATACTCCGACTCCTAACTTACCTATCTCTGATTCGGATCAATTAGAAACTGTTAACAACTCCCATGGAAATATTGTTGATTCAGTGATGTCTGAAAACTTCAAAGTGCATTCTGTTGAGCCCGAGAAAATGCATCTGACCTGTTGAGAACAAACTGAGATTGTTCTGCAGGATTTCACGTTGTCTTAACAAGCTTCACTGAGAAGCTATATGACAATTCCTGAATCTCAAGTGAGGTTTCAGTGAAACCTAAAGAGAATAAAATCAACAAGACTGGATCAAGTAGTGGACACAAGGTACTATCTGTCGGCTCAAGAGTGTCTGTCGGTAACAAGTCTCCTGCAAATGCAAATCATGTTTCAGGCTCAAGAGGTAGTAGAGAACAATTTCCTATGGATCAACTGAATGGAAAGAGACATAATTCATTAGGCTCGTTGAAACCTGATCACACTGATCAAGAAACTACTGGAGATAGTGGTAGTAGCAATAATTTTCTTCCTCATTTCATGTAAACTACACAATCTGCTAAGGCCAATATAAAATATGAAATTCATGTAATTTTCACAAATCCTTATGGTCCACATTTTATAAGGACTAATTCCATATGAAACACATATACTATAGTTTCTAAAATAAAGATAACAAAGACCAACCGTAACTATTCATATATATTACAAACTCAAACCGGCAATATGCTTTGATTGGGACTAAAAAGTTTATTAATTAAGATTTGTATTTGTTTCACTTACCACTTAATTTATGAGATGTGCCACTCATCCGTTCCAATTTATATGTCACTTTAACAATTTCACATAAATTAAGAAATGTAGTTAATGTTGAATAGAAAAAAAGTAATTGAGTTGTTTTACAAAAATATCCTTCACTGTATAGTGTGTATGTTTGTTTGGTTTCAATTTCTATAGTCTGATTCACCGGGGAGATCATCCCATGAATTCTTCATCGAACAATTTCTATAGTCAATTTTTAGATATCCAAAGTGTAACAAGTAATTATTTTATTAATATTAATATTACTCACTCAATTTACTTTTGCGGTTCGGTTCGGTTTGGTTCGATTTTAAAAAAGTAATACGAAATATGATCCTAGCGGTTTTTACTAACCAACATTCAAATGCATCCAAAAATATTCGATTTTTTGCGGTTTTCGATTTTTTTGGATCAGTTTGCAGTTTTATTTTAAATTGGTTTTGATTTGAACACCCCTACTTAATACGGTAGTAACATAGCAACATGGTTCATATAGGTACCACATGGTACAAGATAAATCTCATAACTTGTAAACTCATCACAAGTGAACAAGTTGTTGTAATGCCACAATGCCCTGCATATTCAACCCAATACTTCCACCACTTTACCATAACAAATTATAATTATAATAGCACTGTTTATATAGGCCAATTATAATAGTAACTGGGTTGATAGATCAGTATATCTTAATCAAATTAGAGTTGCAATAAACAGAATTTGTTGAACTCGCCATATTAATCAAGGAAATTAGATAAATTTATCTCCAAAAAAGAACAAACAAAACAAACATAGATGTACGTATTTTGTTAAGGAGGGGGTACATAAACTTCTGTCCAAAATTATATAACGCATGAATCCTTGTGATATGTGGTTATTTCTTTATATGCTGAAAAGAGTTTCCATGTGGTTATTTTTAGTCACTTTAAGTTGTTCACAGACTTAAAGGATGATTTTAATCAAACATGTGATTCTCACCATGTTTGATTGAAATCATACTTTTGTTTGTTTGATTAAAATACATGGTGAAAATGTTAGTTTATTAGTTGTTTACCTGTGATTTTGGCAAACATGGGCTAATTCTAATTATTACAAGCGAGATCGAACTAGAAATCTCAAAACTGTTGTGCAAATGTTTTTTATAGGAAAAAATTTTGAAAAAAGACCACGAAATGCACTCAGGTTGCTTAGAGAGCAGGACGGGTTTGAATAAAAAGGCACTGTCTCTCGACAAGTTTGAGTTTGCAAGTAAAAGCTTAAAATAAAGCAAGATAAAAGTAAGTTTACGCACGTAAACTCAAGGAAAAGATAAAATGCATTGCATTAAAATAAAAGGGGTGGTCTACAAATCAGTTTACATACATTCTGTATAACTCGTTTCCCTAGACGCTGGTAGTTTGAGTGTTGTAGAATTCTGTATATGATTTGCAACCCACTTTTCGGTTTGGAAACTATTGTTTATATTAAAAACTAGATGGCGAGCCACTAAGCCTGTGATCAGCACTTCATCCATCTTGGACAACTACTTGTCCCACGTTTTCCACTAAAATGAAACCGTCTCATTGCTTGAAATCGTGTTTTCCCGCCTTTTGTTTGTCTTTGACGCGAAACATCCTTTCAGCCTTGCTTTGTCGAGATTCTGACCATTCGCTCTATGTTGATGCTTTGTCGAAGCTTTTCAATTTATATACGAAAGCTCTTCGATTTCTGCAAAGTTAAAGGTCAAACAAATGTTGACCATATTAAATGAACCTATCAAATTTACAGGCTAACACTAGTTAAAATAGTAGATTCTAGTTTAATCAAAACTATGTTATGTGAGGAGTTACACACTCTGAGTCTTTTTGCATTTATTTATTTGAGTCATTCTACTAGTATACTTATTAGTAAGACTGTTTAAGAGACCTTATAAAAACGACATGTGACATGTCCATAAAATGTTTCCAGCTTATACATAATCAGGTAACCGTCCATTTGATCAGCCATGGGTTCAAATATCTAAATTGGTGTAGAAGAATGAATTTGAGAGTTCCTTTCAAAAAATTCAGGGTCCATATAATAACTTGTTGTTTCTCTACTTTGAACTCTTCTAAGGCTACTGAACTATTTTCTTAAAAAAATTGGAGCTCTTTTTTTTCTTTCAATCTTTTATGCAATGCTCCAACAACAACATTCTTAGCACCTTACTTCGCTGAACCTTTTTTTTTTCAAAGTGAAAAGACACAAAAATTGTAATTTCTTTTACGACAAAAAATCTAAGTAATGTTAACTTCTTGTTTTCAGTTCTTGAGTTGAGGACAACGCATCAATCTTCTTTTGTCGGAAGTGTTGATTATCGTACATCTGAGGAAAGTTTGAAGGATCAGTTAAACATGAATATGTATGAAGCATGCCTGCAGATTGACAAAGAAAGTAGGTGAGGGGAAATTTATGTGAGAGTTTGCCTCTCTTTTTCAATTTAATCCTTTCATCTTCATTCCAAGCTACAACAGATAGAATTTCATTGCAATAAATTATATAGTGGAATCAGTAAACAGTGAGGGTGTTTTAGCTATAGTGTATAGCAGAACATTTTACCTCTATAAATAGGTTTTTATTCATTTAATATTTAAATCATAAAACTTTCAAATTTGAAGTGTTACCCTTCAAAAACACGCTTCTGCAAAGTTTTGAAATAACAGAAAATCCTTACCAAATTGATCAGGTCAGAAATTTTGATTTTTCAAATAAGGATTTCAAAAGGATTAGAGTTTAGGGAGTTTGAAGACCTTGTAATGTTGATAACAGATAGTGAATGGAAATTTTTTATATTTCCTTAAAAATAAAAAATAAGTTACCTATGCATGCCTTTATATAGGCCGCTGAAGATTAACTACTATAGCTAAATAATAGGGAAAATCACTAGCAAACTCTATCTCTAATCACATTATGTAACAAACTTAGAGATAGAGGTAGATAACAGAAAACTAAAAATTACATATGTTTTAACAAACTCTATGTCTCTGATCATATTCTCTAATACTCCCCCTCAAGTTGGAGGGGGAGGGTTATGAACACCAGACATATGTTCATGAGATGCCTTTGCTCCCAAGGATTTAGTAAAAATGTCAGCTTGTTTGTTGTTGCTTGGTTGGCAAGTAAGTTGTGGTTATGGCCCCTGAATGTATATGCTCCCTGATGAAATGACAATCGACTTCAATGTGTTCAGTTCTTTCGTGGAATCGAGTTTGCAGCAAAATGAAGAGATGGTTGATTATCACAATTCAAAAGTGTGGATTTAGTGCTCGGGACTTGAAGACTTGCTAACAGATTGCGCGGCCAAAGCATTTCACTAGTAGCATGAGCCATTGCACGATATTCAGCTTCACTTGAAGATCTAGAAAGTGTCACTAGTTTCTTTGTTTTCCATGAGACTGGAGCAGTGCAAGGTTTTATCATTTATTACTGATGTGTGTATACCTATTAACATTTATTGTTTACTTGACTGTCTTCTAATTTTCCTTCCAAATGATCTAAACTTCACTTTTGTAGTAGCAGAAGCAAAAAAGAAGTTAAATAGTGTACCTCTAGGCTCTAGCCATTGTCTTTTTTGTTTGAAGATGTCTTGCATAAGTCAATGCTCATGTATACTTTCTAACCTTTCTTGGATGGTGTATTCAGTATGAATGTGACTTTAAGCTTAAGGGATCCACAACTAATTTTTGTATACATTTATGAAGCATGGACAACTCTGGCATTAAGGGTGCCCGGTGTCCGACACCCGTACGACACGTGTCAAACAAGTGTCCCAAATTTTTTATATTTTTCTAAGCTTCAACACATTTTTACGCTCCTTAGACACTATGGGGACTTAAAGATGTGTCGAACTAGTGATGTTCAATGCAGGGTTAAAAATATTAAATTCGATGAAGTCATTTTTAACTTTTTGGTATATTCAATGGATGAATCGGCTAATCAGATGAAAATTTGTCATATTTTGTTTAAGAACTTTTTGGGCTCTACCATCCTCCTACTTCTTTTCCCTTTTCTCCAAACCTTAACTCCATTCACCATTTCAAATTATCATTAATCATACTAACAATACTCACAACCAAAAAGATTCCTATATCTAAAATTCTCATGTTCCTTTTCATTCCCTCCTTGATTAATTAATAACTTGATTCATTATTTCTTTCCATGAAAGATTCATAGACAAAATAGCATTCTAAAGTCTAAACAGAAAATGAGTTGATAAGCAATCTAATGCAACATGAAAACAGAAGCAAAATGCAATCAATGCAAAGACATTAACAATCTAATTATTGGCACACTCAATAAAATTCTCCTACTGCTCATCTCCTATTGCTTTTTATTAAAGAAATTTCTTACAAACCAAAAAAAGAAATTGCTAGGGTTTAATTAAACAAATTCCTTACGAACCAAAAAAAGAAACAAAGCGAAGGTTTTTGATAGTCATCGGTCGAGAGGAAGGCGCAAGAGAAGAGATCTGCTCTTGAGAAGAATCTTGTTTTTAATGTGGTCATCAGGGGCAGATGCATGTATATGTGGGGCTAAAGCCCCACATGCCTTTTCCCATTTTTTATTTTATTTTTAATAATAGATATGACACAAAAAAACAAGTCAGTAAATGAGTAAACTAATCTATTTTACAGTGTGTTTTATATTTGAGTTCCGTAAAGTCATTTGCAGTTTTTGATGTGAACAAATTATTGATGATGACTGAGTTTTATCCAAATAATTTTATAGATGTGTCGGAAGTGGTGTTACGCCATCAACTTATGAATTATATTACGAATGTTCGATCTAAACCGAAAATTTGCTAAGTTGAAAGGACTTTCAGATCTTTGTGCAAAACTTGTGGAAACAAATAAATGCAACACATTTGCTATGATTTATAAACTTTTGAAGTTGACTTTGCTCTTGCCGGTAGCAACTGCAAGTGTTGAACATGATTTTTCAGCTATAAAAATTGTGAAGAGTAACCTATGTAACAAAATGGGTGATCAGTGCTAAATGACCGTCTTGTAACTTATATAGAAAGAGATGTTCTTTTAACAATTAGAAATGATATCATTTTAGCTCATTTTCAACAAATGGATAGGAAACGAGATTTTCATTGTAATGTATTGTATCAAACAATATTATTTTTTATTTTTAATATGGTTTGCATTATTTGTTCTTTGAAAATTTAGCCTCACATATACCAAAAGTCTAGATCTGCCCCTGGTGGTCATATGCCGAACCACACAATTCGCCGTAAACGCCTTCCTTAAAAACTCTTGCGTGCAGCGCTAGGTTTAGGTTGTGTAAATAACATTGGAGTAGAGTTGGTGATCGTGGTATGAATGGAGAAGGACGTGCACATCCAGTATGTCTTCTCTAGTTAAATCGGAAAAATATTGTATGCCAAGCTTGTAAGTCCTGTTAGCAGCCTTGTTAATCTTGCTCATCATCTCTACCTATTCCAAATCCTTCTTGAACACACCAAATCGATAATCGTATTCTTCTTGAGTTACGTAGCTTTTGTTGTACTTTGCTTTGAACATACTGAATTCGTGCTTCGCGTGATCATCTTTTGATGATGATGATTTATCGACTACTTGTTCTATTTTGGTTAAGGTTTGGTCACACTAAGGATTAATAAGTAGGACCAATTGGAATTACGCATGTTAAAATCACATTATACGAAAAATTCATGTTACACAACCACATATGATTCATGTTGTTCTTTTGTGTAGGGATGAGAATAGGTCATGTCAGCCTACCGGAGCTTACGACCTAGCTTGCGATAAGCCAAGCAAAACTTTTTTCTTAAATAAAAAACTTTTAATTTCCCGTAACCTAAAAAGGCTAAATCACGAGCCAGATAAATCTCTCGCAGCCTAAGTTACCCTGAACTTTTTAATCAAACAATATTTTTTTCCCATCACTTGTATTGTACACAATTTTAGCAACAACATGCATGCTGGTACCATATGTTCCAAACCCCATATGATACGAGTATGCATGATGTTACTATAATTGGTTATGATATAAGTGATGGGCAAAAATATTGGCTTCCTGAAAAATTGATGAGTTTAATTAGGATACGAGATACTTATAAGGGAAAATTGTGAATATCGAGGTCATTGTGATATTACATCTTATGCTGCTTATCCCTCTATGTTAATCATTTAATGTGGTAACATTTCCTGCATCCCACTATCTAGTACTTGTATTAGTAAATAAAAGTTTTTTTTTATTGAAAGAGTAAATAAAAGTTTTTAATTTTATAAAAAAACTTTTAAATTTAAAGACACTCATTAACATTTCTATTTTAATACTGGTGTCTTTAAATATATAAAATAAATGTTAATCAAAGTTAAATTGTTCGCAACCGTAACCCAATTTTTGGATCCGCTATGATCAGTCCTTTACTTCAAATATTACAATACAATGTCAGGTACAAGAGTTAGAATTTAAAAAGGTCAAAAACCTATCTGGACTCGAAGCTGAACTATTTTGAAACCGTTCACTTAAACCAGTTTTTTGTGACAAATGTGTTAAGATTGAATAATTCATAGTTTGTTAGTTTGTTTGTGTGATAAGTAATCTATTTAAGTATTTTTTTTAAGAAGAGGCTCAATTAGACCTTACAATGCTTGCAGATGTAGTTTGTAGACAACGAATTGCTAAGCTTTGTGCTTTTGTCTTTCATTTTCTTTTGATAAAAAGAATACAAATTGAGAAAGAAAAGAAATAACTTTTATTACTATCGATCCCAACATATAAAGTAAAAAAATTAGGAATGGAGAGAGTGGTAAAAAGCTAAATTTTTCAACTTTTATTTTACCTTTTTCACTTTTATTTATTTTCATTTGTTATTTCTTAGATTCTTCCCCCTCATATAGTTTTTTGAATTACGTTGCAAGTATGTGAGCTTTTCAAAACAAAAAATCCAAACACTAAAATTCCCAAAACATAATTTGTCCTAGAAAACGAAAATTTCAAGTTTTCAATCATTTTGAAAAACTAAAACATAATGCGTAAAAAAATATACCAACCAAGCAAATTAAAAGCTTGAATCTGTATTTATGTTATTGTGAAGAACAAAACATAGATATAGACATCAGTGTTCACTACCTGTTTTTAACTCCACTCATGTCCAAAGGCTGGTCGATCTACAAATGTGTTGTCAAGCTTCAAAGGTCATTGCACGCCTTACCTTCTTTTCGCAGCTTGAACGGTGTTGTGTTCTCTGCCTCGTCAAGAGAAAAACATACTCCCATTGCTCCTTATTATAAGAAGAAGAAAAAATATCAAAATCAAAAGTTGTATAATTTAATTTTTATCAAAGATTCAAAATAACATTAACACAAAATAAAAAAAATAAAAAAGTACATGTATGAAAGCAGAAATAAAAAATAATTAGAATCAAAGCGACATATAAACAAGCAAGCTAGAAATAAAAAAAGAGAAAATAAAAGAATTTTTCCATTAATTAATAAAATAATAACTCGTCGTATTTATCATTGAATTTGAAAATTTTGTTATTAAGAGAGGGAAGGAAAGTTGATTGTTACAGAGCCTACCTTTTCTCGCTCGTTTTAAAGAACCTCCTATTTTGAGAAGTTTAACAATGCTGATAATTTTTCAGTTTTTATTTTTATGGGTTTGAGTTTTTTTTTCTTCTTGTTTTGGGTTTGTAGGGGGAAAAAAGAAAAAAAAAAAAAAAAATGGATGATAT
>Ga0228710_1011159_pt1 | contig 11724 bp, 8 predicted proteins | sample MedpolnodulmetaG_FD_177995 | JGI IMG/M metagenome (GOLD analysis project Ga0228710, IMG submission 177995) | Root nodule microbial communities from Medicago polymorpha collected in Santa Monica, California, United States - pink nodules | ecosystem: Host-associated > Plants > Roots > Nodule... | reverse complement strand
CTGGAGATGTTTCAATTTATTTGAAGCTGAATTCTCTCTCACATTTTCAAGAAAACATGAGCATTCAAATTGATCAGCAATAAAATTATAAATTGCTTTTGCAAGTGTTGATTTACCCAATCCTCCAGTACCATAAAGTCCTACCATGTGGACTCCATCATCCGATCTTTCATCAAGAAGCGATTTCACTTGTTGTACTCGAGACTGCAATCCAACAGGGTAATTGGCAACATGTAAGGGTTGACGACTGATCTTGTTGGAGATGTATTTGACTATCTCTCCAATAAACTCGTACTCATATCTATTCATGTCCAGTAAGATAAGTTAATATGTAATAACATCACAATCGCATCCATGTACTCAAAATATAGTATACATTTCTAACTATTTTGACATAAAAATAATTAAATACTTGTTTAAAAACGTAAATTAAAAAGGTGTTTCTCATTTAGGCTTTAAGATGCAGAAAGGAAAACAGAAATTAAGTAAATAGGCGTACCCATGACTAGAATGGTCGCCGGACAAGTTAGCAGCTTGGGTCAGAGCCAACTTCCATTGATGCAATCGCTCCATGTTATTCTTATCATTTTGAAACCTCTTTTCATGCTCAGCCAATGCTTCACCATAACTACCTGTATGATGTCGCACATTAGTAGGATCCACACCAAAGAAAACAGGCATAACGATGCGACCTTTTGTCTTGTAGCAATGAATAATGTGAACAAGTTCGTCCAAGCAAAATTTTGAAGTGGCGTAGTTGATGGAAAACACAGGAATAAAAATCCTAGATTCTTCAATGGCCTTGAGGAGTGATGGTGTGATTTCATCTCCTCTTTGAAGATCATTGTCATCAATGAAGGTTTTGATTCCCTTGTCAGTAAGAGCCTTGTAGAGATTTCCGGTAAAACCGTGGCGAGTGTCAGTGCCCCTAAAACTAAGGAACACTTGGTAAGTGAATCCATAGGAAAATGAAGAGGATGAGGAAGGTGATTGTATAGCCATGAGAATTGAGAGAAATTGGATGAAAAAAGAGTTTGAGAATGCAGAATATGAATGAGTAAATTTTTGCGTTCTGTGATAAGTAACTTTATAACAAGGAGAAAACATATGAGAAAAATGGTCTGTGAAACTTCTTGGCCACTTCCTATAGCCGTGTGGACCAATCATTGTACACTTCCTATTTAACAAGTAGAAAAGTTATGACAGAAATGGTATATGAAACTTCCTGGCCACTTCCTATAGACGTGTGGACCAATCACACAGTAAATATGATTAAACTACCACCTCTTGCTAATTTCTTCCATGTGATTACTGTTCAACTTCTTCCTAATTTCTTATTCAATGTGTGTCTAAATCTACAAGACTTTTAACAATTTCTAGTTTTCAAAAACACACTTTTGTGTGTATTAGTAAAGCATCATTTTTAACACACTTTTGTGTGTATTAGTAACTTTTTTCTATTATATTTGGATTTCATTCACCTCTTGTAGATTCCAATTGTACTCTAATACAGTAATTTGATGTCTATATTTGGAGTTTGACTCACCTCCAATTTTAAAATGGATAACAGTAAACAGTAAAATAGATATTGTCACTTTGTTTATTATCTAAAATAAAAAATAAAGGTTGACTAATAAATAACTCATTAAGCTTGATCCCAAAAAATACACATTTGCTTAGTCCTAATTTTGACATATCTATTACCCCAAATCATCTTATAAATGGGGGACACGGTTCTTTGTTTCCAATTTTACCCTGTTATCATTTCATAGCACCCACCCACCACTCTGTCCATGTCATATATGCACATGGCAGTAGGCATGTCATAAATTTTGGCATCTTCTTCCTAACTGTGCACGGTTTAACGTATGGTTAAGAAGTGCCTCTAGGACACTAGTTAAAGAAACTAAAAATAGTAAGTTTGCATTAAACTTAACAATTTTTTAACTTTTAAAAAGTTAAATCTATCACTTTTCACCATTTTCCAATAAAACAATTCTAAATTTGTTTTCTTAACCAATACCCTAACGACACTCTTTAGCATTTCCCTTACATAATTGACATGGTTAACTAAGTGATACTACTTTCTCAAAGGTTTGCAATTATATTAAATTAAACATGCTACAAGGTCATAAGAACTTTCCCTTTCTTTTTTAAAAAAGGTCAAGTATTTTTTATAGGGTTTTGCTAGAAGCTACCCATGAAAGTGTCTTTTAGCAATCCACATCTTAACCTTAAGGTGTGATTTCCACTTTTTAGTTATAATTTTGCTAAAAGCCACCTTCATAAAAATTAGTTGGTGTCTTTTAACAAATACTCATAGAATAACTTGCTAAAAGACACCTTCATAAAAGGTGTCTTCTAGCAAAACCTTTTTTATATAATGGTCATATTTAATTCATGAATAACAAGAATGGTGGTTTGTGGATCGCGGCAATGGGATCCAAGGTTTGTCCATTGGGATTAACGATACTTAGTAACTTCCACAAGGCAATCACTTAATTTTAGTCGCCTCGAAAGTGGTATTCTTCGAAAAATAATCCACGATGTAGTTGGTGGTGATGTTTGTGATGAAAAGCATGACTCCTATTGTAATGTTTAATTTTTTTTGGTAGTGTTTGTTTTTTTTGGTAGTGTTGTAATGTTTAATTTGTGAGAATGAGAGAATATCAAATGTGTGTCATTTATCTAATACTCAAAATTAATTTTTTAATTTAAAATTAATTATATATTAAAAATATTATAATCTTTTCTTGAATTAATAAAAGTAAAAAGGAACGGAGACAGTAACTCTTGAAAATAATATATTTTTTTGTCTTAGATGAAGTGGTAATCCACTGAAATTAAACTCACAAACAACTGTGAGATCCCGGGTTCGAACCCAAGTCACGACTTCCAACCTTGCAATTTCGACATTTTACCAGTTGAGTTAGGACTTCTAGACAAAAATATTTAAATCTAATATATGAGTATCTTCTCATAATAGAGGCAGGGAGTAATAATAATATTTTGATTTCAAATGCCACTATTTAATTCCAAATGTGCATTGTTGAAATAACACTTATTATGTACACTGAAATCATTTACAATAAAGTTGAAATAAGAATGTAAAGATACAGATAAGTAAAAACTAAAATTACATCCACATATGATTGTGATTTCATCTTAAAGATTATTGCTCCCGTGTGAATAAATATTCCAAATACTTAGAGAGGTAATGAATGATGAATATAAAAGCAATTCCTGGAAGCAACCAACGTAATCCAGAATAAAGATCACCACTTTGTTTAGCAGCTAGTTCCTTACTTGAAGATTCACCACTGCAAATCCAAAGACAAACATGTAAAAGATTCATAAAATTTTCTCTTATTTAAATCATATCATATATATTTCTATATTTATTAACTTTTCATGCAATTTCTTCAATATTAATTTTTTTGAATTAGTCCCCAAAGCATAAGTATAACAATCATGCAATTTTGGTCACAAAGTTTTGATTGTGCGAACAAAGTTTCTAAGTAACCATCTTGTGACAATCATGTCCCTTAATCACTAACTAGGTCATCGAATTTTAACTTCATTAGCCTAAGTGACACACACGGATCTTTGTTGTCACCGACTCAAACTAGCTTATAGAATATTGACATGCAACAAGTAGCAAAAGATGAGTCATCATGTGCAACACTTGTTCGCCACATTGGCCAACTAGGCTAGCTAGTGACGGTAAAAATTGGAATGCTCGGGGAAGGATGAACTTAATTGTAAAAATAACGGTACTTGCGACACCCAATTCGTGTAACTAGACCTTGAGTTCAAAAATGCGCAATCATAATATTTTTGGGCAAAAAGTGTAAGTCAGTCATTTTTCTTTTACACATGCAAAGTTGGATTAAAACCAAATATGCAAAGTTTGACTAATAAGGTATAGCTATTTGCATAAATAACTTGCCTTGATGTTAGCTGAGATTCAATTTTGGGTGGTAATGCTGCCAACTGGGTTTGAGGTACTTCAGCTTTTGCTTGTGCTACATCATGCCCCTTGGAAGTAGAATCTGCTTTTGCTTCTGCTTTTTTGGCAGGAGTTGTTGGCATTGGTTGAGATTCTTGGGGTACCTCCTTAGGAATTGGCACCGTTCTTGCCTGCAAAGCAATGAAATTTTCCCATAACTTTTCAATTCTTATTATATTTAAGGCCTATTTGTTATATATTGTAAAAATGTGATTTTTGTATTCGATAATATAGAGAATAGTTTATAGAAATTTTAAGAACAACAGAAACTATTTTGTGTTTGTTTATCAAAATAAAAATCATTTTTTTAAAAGAAAATCATCTATAAAAAAATATTTTTAAGAGAAACGACTCAAAACAAATTCTCAAATATTTTTTTACGTTTATATTTACGTTTTTTAAAAATTTGTAACAAACGATGAAAACTATTAAAATAACATCAAATTTACAGACTTACCAAGTTCCTAAATTGAAGATTATAAAACATTTGGATATATCTTTCCTTTGCCAACTTTTGTTCTTTGTTCAACTTTCTCCAAAACCCATAAATTGATCCCATATTCAACACTTTGTTTGCATATATCTTCCATGTATAGCTACAAAGAAAACACAAGAAATGAAGATAAGAAATCCAACCATAAGAATGTTTGTTAAAATACACATGTTCGTTACTCCCTTGTTCCTTTTTAACTATCACTTTCGTAAAAAAAAAATGTGTTCTTATTTAATTTGTCATTTTCAAAGTTTAATACGATATTAACTATTGTTTTGCCGATAATATCCGTAACCATAAATCAGAAATGTACCATTCATTGATTCTTTGAAGACCAGCTTTAGAGACTATGTTCCAATGTTCAGGATTAGTTTTGCACTTCTCAAAAAATTCAGAAATCTTGTTGATTGATTCATCTCCATTATGAGGATCAATATGAAAACCTGATACACCATCAACTATAATTTCAGCTGGACCACCTTGATTTGTTGCAAAAGTTGGTAATCCACAGTTCATTGCCTCAATGACTGTTAGACCAAAAGCTTCATACAATGCTGGTTGAACAAAAGCTCCTTTTGTATCCGCGATACATCGGTAAATCTCTCCATTGCGATATCGATCAGTTTGCGCCGCAATCCATCTGAACTGACCTTGCAGTTTGTATTCTTTCATCAAGTAATGCATCTTCTTGATTTCTTCTGTTTCTTCTCTATCTTTGGATTTTGAGGGATCGAAGAATCCTCCAACAATTACAAGATTTACTAAACTTCTTAGTCTCTTGTTCTTCGCGAACCACTCGACTAGGCCGCTGATGTTTTTCACTTTGTCAAGCCTTGCCATTGAGAATATTATTGGTTTCTTCTTGTCTTCCAAAAATCCACTGTTCCAAACACATTTTAATTCGACGAAACAATTTAGTTAGTTACGATTTATTGAAGCAACGACGTTTAACAGTAAATCACATTTGACATACATCTTGTGTATCAATTGTTAAGTACATTTTTATAAAGCTAAGCAGAACATCAAAACATGTCAATAATGTTTAAGATAGCAGTAACATGCTTATCGTCCAAACATATTTTATTTTGAATAAGGGCATTACAATCACATCTTTTCTTTAATATGCAAAATGTTAGTATATTAACTGTTATATCGGTATTTTCTCCTACGCTAGAATTTAAACCCTAATCCTTCAACTATTTTATATTATCGTTACTATAATATGCGAGTGGATGATAACTTGATAAGAAAGTAATAGGAGGAGACTCACATGTGTTCTTCATTTTCAACCTTACTATAAAGTAGTTCTTCAATGGCAGGTTGAAAAGTGGTCAATCTTTGATTTTTCTCGGTGAAAGGGAAGTAGACAGATTGATCAGCTCCTGGAGCAGCAATGTTGAACTTTGGATCAAATACATTGATGCCGGAGACTACGCGACAAAGTCCCGGCATGGTAAATGCAGTGTGAGTTTCATATTGCCCTGGCCTATCCTTGCTGATGATACAAAAAACAATGAAAATGTTACCTTCATGATAATATTACATTAACCATAAGATAGTATATAAGAATTTATGTATAATTCATAGAAGAAGAAAAAAGCTCAACCTTCCAGCAATTTCTTGGTATGTACTAGTTATGATAAAATCAGCGGAATTCATTGCGATTAAATCAGCTGTGAACTGACTTGAAAAGTGATACTTTTCTTCAAAACTATTCCATTTAGCATCTGAATCTTCATATTTTGTCTTCTCCAAAGCATGAGCAATGGTTGCCTTATAGATAGATGTTTGAGTTTAAAAGTACTAATAGCATAATCGGAAAAGAATGTATATTTATACCGATGAATATTCCTAGATTGACTTATTTGAGTTTATCTACTAACGTAAGCATTTGTGAGACTGTTTCGGAGAGTTAATGGAAACAGCTTATGACATGTCTTAAGCTGTTTTCAGTTGTTTAGATAAGCTCTCCAGAATAGCTTTCAAAATAGCTTATAGCTTATATAGAAACATTTTGACTTTATTTTATCTTTTATTATAGAAATATCTTGTACATAAGCACTTGTAGATATAAGCACTTGAATAAGGTATTTGTCTATAAGCATATAAGCTAACCTGAGTTACACCAAGTTTAGAAGCCATTAAGGATGAAACTAAGTTTCCATCAGTATAATTTCCAATAATGAGGTCAGGTTTTCCATCCATAAGTTCAAGAATCTTGGTAGTAGAATCCTGTTTATGATGAAAAAATGCATAATTAGAAAGAGGAACTAAAATGCATAATCTTGGTAGTAATATCAAATATGGAAGAGAGGGAAATCAAATGAAGATATGATTCTACATGCCTGAGCAAATCTTTCTAAATAAGGATAGATATCGAAACGCGACACCCATTGGGATAGAATTCCCTTCTCTGTCCAGAAAGGGACTCTAAGAATGTGTGAATGCTTAGTTTTGATGATAGGTTCAAGTTCTTGGTTACATGTTGTCCCTTTTGCATTCGGTATCAGACGTGTAACCTGTGCATGGAAGATGTTAGCGCAATAAAAAAACCGAACAGACAAATACATTAGTATTCATCTGCATGCCGATGGAACATATGAGCAAAGGCATTACATATAGAGGAAACAAAAGAAAATTGAAGATTAATATGATGATTTATACTTTTTTTGAATTTTTCATAATTATAATAATTTGTTAGAAAAAATTGTTATGCATAATTGGTAACTTTTTGTATTAGTACATAGTAGCATACCACAAGAATCTGAGGCTTAACATTAAGGCCTTGCAACTCAATCTTTTGGAGTAATTCTTCCTCTAATGCTCTTACTTGATCAAGAATGTATACCACCTGTTAGTCCCAATAAAGTAAAAATTATTCAGTTTTTCAAACTTCCAATGTTATATAGTGTTACACAACTAGACAATTCACCATAATTTTGACAATTTTAGTTATATTGAAGGGGGCATGTTCCATTGTGAACTAGTACTTGAAAACCGCTCAAAATACAAAACGCGATCTTCCAAAAGTAGAAGTTTACAGTCCTGTTTCTCGTCACGACTAAGACTTTGACTTGATTGGTGTCAGTTTGACAAAAACAAAAGAAAACAAATATCATATGAGTTTTGCAAAATATTTGTTTTCTCATATTTTTGCCAAACTGACGCCGATTATGTTAATGTATCAGATGTTACAACAAGGAGGACTGTGAGCTTCTACTTCTGGAGAACGTTTCAGTCATCATTGGAATTTTGGTCGACTTTCAAATATTGGTCAACGGTGGACCACCTGTCGAGATGGTACACCATAAAATAATGTTATTTATGAATCAATGAACTAAGCATGCCAATTCATTGTGTCAAAAATTATGCAACAAAATTTTGATTTTCTAGTAATTTTTATGGATACAAACATTAAAAAGGAAGGATTAAAACCTGGCCTCCAGTGTCTGGCAATCCTAGAACATCAGCTTGACCAAAATATCCATGAATAGAGAAAATAACAATGTTGAACATGTTTGGTAGCCTGTTGAAAAGTGATTCCAATTTAATTGGATCTCCTGCTTCTAGTACCTCAGAAAGCATTCTCATTGTCTCTTTTACCCTTCCTGCAGTGTTTCCCCACCCTTTATCAAATCCCCATTCTCTGAACCTGCTCACAAAAACCAAAAATCATAATACTAAGTATTAGTATATATTAATAGTATATTGACACTTCGGATTAAGAGTGTGTCTGTACACTGACACGACACAGAAACATTTGGTAAAGTTCCATTGTTTCATTTTTTCAGATTATTGTTAGTGTCGATGTGGCAGTGTCGTGTCTAGTGTCCATGTCATTGTCAGCGCTTCATAATAAGAATTTTATTATGAAAAAGAGTTAGATATAGACCTGTTTTCAAAATTCTGGTATGGTGTATCTTTGTGATGTGCAGATACATATGCTTCTGCTATTTTCAATGCTTTTTGAAGCTTTGGTATTGTATTCAAAGTGTCTTTGATCATAAGATTCTGCAATATGGCAAAAAACAATATACAATTTTTATTTTCAATTAACTTTCATTATTTTTCTTTCAATTATACACATTTATTTCAATACTTGATACCCTTATGGCTTTAATTACCTCTCCTTGGTGATTAAGGCTTAATAAGTAATTAAGCAATGGATTTTCAGAGTGTGTGCTCTCACTCAACCTTGAGGTCAAGATCCTTGTAGTAAAGTCAAGTCCTTTTCCAATAGAAGATGAAAGTGCCATATGAGGTGTGGTGAAATCAATAGCCTCAAAATCTATCTCTAATGCATTTTCATCACTTGCCCTGCAAATTCAAGTCATGTTAACCATTTTTTAGAAAAAAAATAAATTAAGGGATAATAAATTAGCACTAATAGTCATTCTACAACAGTCTCTAAAGAAATTTGTACTTTGGCCCTGAAGGTCACGCTCTTGCCAGGAACTGACATTTCATGGACCATTTGTCTTATCAAAGAGTCAAATAAATATTGACACGTAAAAAATGACTAAATTAGCCTTTTAGTCGATCAATTTATAAGGATCGGTCAGTTTAGTTTGAAATTCGCAAAATAACAATCTAATCCTTAATTTGAACGTCGATCAATTTAGTCTTTTTTCGAATCTAATAGTACATTTTTTAAAATTTTATACTTATTTTGATTCAGCGTGAGACTATGCAAGTTTGATATGCAAGTCTTTCATTGGTTTTGAAAGACGTTTATTAATGAGATATTTTGATATTGACATAGGACTAATTTGTTTTGTAAATTTGAGGGGGGAAATTTCCCTATGTTTACAATTCCGAGGACTAAAATGCTTATTTACTCCAAAGAAAACTGCATGCATAGCCAAAAACAACTATGCAAATGAGTTTCAAATTAAAAATACAACTTACCACTTCTCATCAAATACCATTTCCTTGTATTTCAAGTATTCTGAAGGCTCAATACCATCTACTTGCAAATCATCTGCATTCACTTTAACATATTCCCAGAAACCAGGATTAGGCCTAACAGCAAAAACAACATATGGTGGAACAATAGCTGCCTCCTGTGTACAACTTAGGATGTATCCCAATAAGCCCTCCAAAAGCTTTTTCCTCTCATTTTTATCTTCAATTGTTTTTTCCACATCTTCCATTATATGATTTAGTCTCACTAACCTTTTCCCATTTGCAACCAACCTGTTTCATATTTTTCATACCTTAAAAGTTAAAGAAGGAAGTGAAAAAAGAGCCAAAATGAACACAAAAAACATGAAATTCTATATAACATATAGTACTTCTTTCGTATAATATTGTGTGTCATATTTGGAACATGTTTTTGTCTCAAATAATTTGTCACTTTTATATATCTAGAGTATTGATTACATTTTTTATCGGTTGAACCGAGAACCAGTCAATTGGTTTGATTTTAGTTACATTGTAGCCTGGTTGAACCTGATTGAACTATAGTTGAACCAGTTCAGCCGGGTCGGTTCAACAAACTTTCATTCTATACGTTTATTTTTCTTTTTAAATATTTTTTTACTTTATTTATTTACCGATTGGACCAATTAAACTATGACCCAAAAGTCTCACCGATTAAGTATCCAGCTCAATTTTCAAAACATTGATATCAACTATCCTGTATCAATTAGTGTTTACTCCTACTATAATAATGATATTTTAGTCACACACAAAAATATTATTTTACCTTGATAATATTAATAAGGGTAATGCATGATTTTTGTTATGTCATATACCTAACCTTAAACTACAAATAATGAGACAAAGGGAGTACCTGGCAAAGCATTTCTTCATATGGAAACGGCTTTGTTTCAAGGCATCAGGCATGCTATCAGCAATAGAATCAGATCTTTTCAAAGCAGAACTTGAAGTAGAAGCCATTTGAGGAAACAGTTTCAATAAACCAAATATAACTTAGAAACAAATTAAGAGAGAACAGTTTTGTGCATGTGGTTTTTTATGTTGTTAGGATAGGTATTTATATTGCATTTTGGTTTGGATATTATTTTCATGAAAGGAAAACATAAAGCAAGAAAAGAATGTGTGAGGATATGGTGATATGTTTGTTTTAAAAGTGTAGGCAAAGAATGTTTAAGGGATATGAAATTGTTGTATGAGGTAACATTTATGTTCTTTTCTTTATTCCATCTCAAATGCTCACGTTGTTATATTTGAGTAGCTTTCTAACATGCATAGATCAATTATAACTAATTTTTCTTTTTTTTATTCGGTTTTATATAAATTTGAAATTTGAACACATATTAAGAGCTTGAAATATGAGCGTAAATACATATTTATAAACACAAAATTGACCGATTCTTGGGTGGACATAAGGATTTAGACATTCTATTTGGTCATACACACATAAAAAAATTAAAAAAAATAATTAAATAGTTATTAATTTTCAAATAATTATAGTATATGTATTTTTTTGTGTGTGACCAAATGAAGTGTGCAAATTCTTATATTCACCAAACAATTATTCCACAAAACCATACTAATGAATGGCAAAGTTATGAGTGACTATGGGTAGCTTTAGCTACCTCAAAAAATATTTTTTTAATTGAATAAGATATTATATTTTATCATGAATTATCCCAATAATATACGTTTAACTACCGTAATGAATTTATTTGTCAAAAACAAGTGAAAAGATAACAACCACATAGGGAGATTTGCTAACTATAAATAATGTCATGACAACACTCAAACTATATTTTATTTTATTTCTTTAGATTCCTTAGATTTGACCCCTCAAAAAAAAATACTAATATGGAAAACCTTCATTAGTTATTAAAGAAATGGAAAGAATACTCGTATCAAAGTATCATTAGTTTTACTATTGAGGGTTTTACTAATGAATGTCCCTTTGTCATTTGTCAGCGAGTTTGAAGTGGAAGGGATGGGAGAGTTTTGGAAAAAAGAAAGGAGCAACGGAAAGAAATAGAGAACACTCAGAGTGGAAGGCATTGGGGTTCATTTTTCTTCATATTACAAAATCCTCCTCATTTGGAGGAACTTGAAAATTTCAGTGGATAAGGATTTTTGGAGGTTTTTGAGGGTTTATATGAATTCATAAATTTAATTTATATTGTTATAATATTCTTAAAACTATAAATATATTAATCATAAGTATTAATTTATCATTCTAAAAAAAAAAAAAAAAAACACTTAAAAAAAAAAAAAAAAATTTTATAATTTT
>Ga0228710_1011158_pt1 | contig 11725 bp, 10 predicted proteins | sample MedpolnodulmetaG_FD_177995 | JGI IMG/M metagenome (GOLD analysis project Ga0228710, IMG submission 177995) | Root nodule microbial communities from Medicago polymorpha collected in Santa Monica, California, United States - pink nodules | ecosystem: Host-associated > Plants > Roots > Nodule... | reverse complement strand
CTGAATTTTTCTTTTAAAAAAAAAAAAAAAAAAACTCTTTGTGACATTTTTCTATTCAATTGAAAAGCCAAAAACGTAATTGAAAAGACAAAACATTTTTCTCTTCGTACAGTTAGGTATTTTGATTTATTGATTTCGGTTTGTTTAACTTGCTGATTTCGATTGTGCATTGTTCTCAGGTGCAATTATTGTTCTTCTCAGATGCTTTTGGTTTGCTGATTTGTTCTCATGTTATGTATTCCAATTATTGATCTCATGTACCATAATGATATTTAGGAAGTGGTGTAATTGAAAATACATTGATACAACAATTTCTCCTTTTTTGTGCTATTTTTCTCGAGTGTTAAAATTCTAATCTACTTTTATGATGTATTATATAAGGGGCACTTTTCTCATATTATGCCTAAAACTTGTAAAACACTAGGAACAACACTGCTTGTATCAAAATACGTAAATATGTAAAGTTTAATTAAATTTTGATTTTTTTTAAACTCAAATTTTATTGTTCATCCTTTTTTTTTAAGTTTGAGTGTTACAATATACCAATGTGGTATACATATTTTAAATTTATTTAGAAAAATATAACACTAAAACGAAAAGAAAATAGACAAGAAATAAAATGAAGATTTAAACAGCATGATGAAAACATGCAATGGTGATACAAAAATTTCAACTATTAGTCTCTTTTTAAATGAGACATAACTGAAATTTTGTTCATTTATTTAAACATGAAAAAGACCTGAAAATTACGATGTGAAACACATAGTTCATTTATTCAAATATTAAAAAGACTCAAAAAATTATGATGACGAACACTTAAGTGCTAGGGGAGATATCCCACTGCATGCCAATCACATCAGCTGGAAGAGGGGGCATTTGTTGATTTAGGTGAGCCGAATCAACACCCATCACACCAATATTTGGCGCAAAATCTTCAGCAGTTGGGGTGACACCACCAACACATCTTGTGTTCTCATCTTCAATCTCCTGATATATTCTATTGAAGACATCCACCCTATGAAACTCTGGATTTTTCAAAAGAGCGGCTGTAATGAAAACAACACCGGCAGCCTTGACCTTACCCCCAACGATTCCACCAAACACGTTATTGCCACAATTGGCATTCACATAAATAGAAAAGGAGGAACATGCTGGCTCAACTATTAATTGGGGAGGAACACGACCATATGTCGCATTCATGTAAGTTCCAAATAAGGATGTCATTTTGTATGTTCCTTCAGTTGGAAAATTAGGTGTACGTAATACCGGATGCAAAAATGTGACATTCGAAACAAGACCAGAAGCACTTAACACTGTGATTCCAGCTTGACGAGACAGAGACAAATTGATGAGAGTTTCCACAACATCATTGTCCTTAGGGATCTCAATGGCAATAAATTCCATGAGGTTGTCAGTGTTTTCCTTGACAATGATGGGTGCTTTGGCCTTGTTCTTGGAGCCAATGGGTCTACCCCTAGGCTTTTTCGAGGAGGTTGGTTGAGAGACCATGTGGACTCTCTTATCTCCTCCCGTGATAGAGGAGCTACCAGAGAGTGTGACCGCTAATTTGTTGTGAACATATAAATTTTTGGAGTTTGGGGAGAGTGATGACGATACTCGTTTATTGTTCATCATAATGGAGGATATGTATTTTTATGAAGAGATTAACAATGTGACCTAGTATTTATAATATTTGTCTTGAAATTTGTATTAATACCCACTAATCTGTTTTTTGTAATAAAAATTATTACAGTCAAGAAATCAAAGTCGTTGGTCGTTGGTCAACATCAAATGAATCTTATTTTAATCTCATCAAATCGGATTTAAAAAATCAAACCAATTAATACGAGAGTAATTTTTTTAATGAAATATACAAGAAATGTGTTATGTTACTTTAACAAATTTGATTTTATGACTACTCAATATTTTTTTTGGGTACAATGACTACTTTATATTTTTTTTATATTTTTTTTAACAAATTTATTTTATATTATAACTACATAGATTGCATAATAGTTTTTAACAGCAGTGTATTTGGGTTTCCTCTTTATACCCATCAGCACAATATTTATTGTTTGCAATAAAAACTTATGAATGCTAATAATATTAAATGGGATATGAGATTTTGGGTTGCCTTATTTATTATCTCAATTATATTTGTTACTTCAATGTGTGCGCATAGGATACATCCCATTTAAATGAGTTAACGTGTACAACTTTGATTTGGTCCCGTGAACATGCTTGTAGTTCTATTGTCAATATGGCCGTTCATGTGAAATAGGAGGCTCGACTCTCTTTTTAAAATAGGCCTTTAGTAAAATAAAACGTAATTTTTTTTTGTAGCTAAACTTCATTAAAAAAAATTTAGAATCAGAAGAGCTTCTAAATATGAAAGGAATTAAAAAAAAATTAAGTGAAATTTATCTAACGATGTCGTTTGGATTTGTCACTCCTCTGTTGTGGAAAAGGGTAAAACGAATGGTTTATGTGAAGAAAAAAATGATTGTTGTGATTCTTTCAGTAAAATAGCTTTTCAAATTGACTGATTAAGTGATTATACAAATTATAGGTGGTTTGATAGGATCAGATTTATGTACAAAAAGGAGAACTAAAGTCTAGAAAAAACCTCAAACGTGTACTGAAGAAAAAAAATGATATAACATTTTTTTTTATTTAAGTAGAGGGTGGGTATTAGACTTAATTTTTTGTTTGACGCTCGTAGCATTTGGAGGCCCGACCTAGTTGAGCATCTTGCACGCCTCCAAGGTCGGGCATGTGTCTACCCTAAAAACATCCACCACATGTCTAATATAAGCAGGAAAAAATAACTGGTTTTTTTGTCTTGTTTTGAAAGTAGGAAAATAGCCGTTAAATATTATACATAAAGTAAGAGATTTTACATTTAATAAGAGTTTAGTTTAGGATCCTTGTAAAAAAATAGTTTAATTTAGGAATTTATATTTATTAGAAGTAAGTATAGTATTGTTTGTGATCATTTTCATAATGATGTTTATTGTTGTTGTCATTAAAAAGGATAAAAATTTATATTATATTTGTTATATTATTGGTGTCATTGAAATACATAAACCTAGTTTTTATGTTTTTTTTTTTGGTAATGTTATGATGTAATGAGGCAAAAAGAAAAAGAAAAAAGAAAAGAGCGAGAAACGAAATTAAGTGAGCACCTTGCATGTGATCTTTCCTTAGTCATAATCAGGTCAATAGCACCTTGCATGTGTTCCTTAAGAATATGCTCCAATGTTATATTTCCATTTGCATGTAAAGCATCTCTAATATGAAGGATGTCAATAGCATAGGTGTGCAAAGTATGGTCACGACCAGCAATAATCAGGTCAATGGCTTCCAAACAGTCACTCTCACAAACCTAGTTTTTATGTTTGTTGTAATTTAAAAGTCGCAAACATCTATACTTATATTTTAATCAAGATCAAAATTTCATAAAAAAACATAATTTACAAACATTAACACAATAAAAATGTGGAATAACAGACACATTAATGCCGTCTTTTTGCTAGTAAGTCATAACATTTTTCTTCAACTTCACTTCCTCCACTTTCCTCAACAATGACCAACAAACAAAAATTGAAACAGTAAGAAATGCAAGAATATCTGACTAATCATATGGCAATTGGATAAACAAAGTCTGACTCTCCAAAAGAAACGCATACAGTATCATAATGAATCTAAATACGGGTTTGAAATCCAACAAGAATACAAATACTGAAGTTAAAACTTAGAATCAACAAAGATGAGTCCAATGAGTATTTTTCCCCTTCAAAACTCAAACCTTCCTCATCATAGTCTATTTTAAACTTAGGAGAGTTATCCAGAATAGAAGTAGGGGGCACAAAAGACACCAGAGAAAGCACACTTCAATTTTAACCTAAGATGCACCGGGACCTTAATGTACACAGACAAGCGAGCGAATTTTTCCATGCGATGCCACTGTATCATATTACAATTTATATCCTACAATGCTATGCAAGATATCTTGATTCATGCCAGTCAACAAGTGGCAACACCTTGACATCTGCCATGATACTGAAGATACCTTACACCATAATCATTTTTAGACGGAGAAATTCAGAAGATATGAAGCCTTATGACGAACCTGAAACAAAGTATAGCTCTATGTCAAATCACATTGTAACCAAATAATAACTGATTAAAAATAAGAAAAGAATTTCATTCACCTCTGATGCATAAGATCGTAGGTCAGTTGGTGAAATTAAGATAGAACAATGTCCAAGAAAAGAACAGAACATCTCATGGATTACTTGATTGTCTTCAACAGAGTTGTTGGACAAAATCCAATTCTTTGCCAAGACTAAGTGAATGTACAGTTTGAAGAAATCACAGCTTTTGTGTTTCAAGTTAATTGCATCAAGTGATTTGAGGATCTCTTCTCCACTGTTGGCCTGAAGAAAACGATATAAATGTAACTTATTTAAGCCTGAGGAAGACAATATTAGTGTAACTTACTCAAGCAAATCACGATAGCAATCACAGATGCTACTGCAATTAAATTTGGCGTGTTCATTGTTAACTGGTTTGAAAGAATTTTCTCACGGCATCTTGTCATTGAAGAATATATCTATATACAGGGCACTCAGACAGGACTATATTCTAAATAGCATAATACATTGAACTAACAACCATAGAAATATTAAGAGGCAAAGGCAAATATGGACCACTTTTATAAGTGGTCCAAGGTGCACAAGCAATATTAACCATTAGATAGTGTGGTCCATGGCGGAGAGCCAAAATCCCGCCATACCGGCCGCTTTGTGGTGCCGCCATAATGGATTATGGCAGAAAAACCCGCAATATCGACCGATATTTACCATTGTGGCGACCGATTTTCGATAAAACTGCCCTTAGATTTACATTTTATAGTGATACTGTGTACGATCTGCACTCAATTGTTTTTCTTCTGTGAGCACACAATCTCATCCTCTTCCTCGCTGGCTTCTCCCTTACTAGTGACATGACTCTTGCCGCGAGTTTCTTGCTGAGCAGAAACACATTTCGGATCTTCAACTTCATGTCCTCCTAATATACACACCCTCAACTTGATCCTTGCAGTGAAACACCTTTTTCGCTCTTTGGATTCTCCAAGGAAGCATAATAAAAGCGGCTAAAGTCTTCTCTCACAAGATGGAGTTGACTACAGGGATCAAACAACACTGTAATGTCCTTTCATGAATGTCTACCTACCGATAGATTATATAAATCGTAAGTTGTCATGGTGATTTGACCTGTAGTTTCCTCGATCTCCCCTCAATCTTGAAGTAATGGACTATCCTTTACAATTCTTACTAGTGCTTGCTTTTCCAGGTCTTCTCCAAACATGTAAACATTATCTCCACACATTTTAAAATTACCTGAGATGAGACTATCTCTAATGACTTCATTCTAAATACTATTTTGTATAATTACTCATTCATCACAGCATTTGATCTCTACAACACTAAATTTCTTGTTGGCTCATACAACATCGTAAGTCTTATAGCTATGAAAGCGGTACTTTTCTATCACAAATCAGATCACAACCAAAGCATTTTAATATCTCATCCACTGTGCTTGAATCCTATGGTTGATATTAAGGGCTTATAAGAAATATCATGTGATACAAAATTAATATCTCATCCACTGTGCTTGAACCCTATGGTTGATATTAAGGACTTGTTAGAAATATCATGTGATACAAAAGTTTCAACACCAAATATAATTTAGTGTTCTTTGTCGATGCCAAGAATTGAATCTGTGAAAAAAGAGCCGACAACATTCCGCATGTAGGTCAGAAAAATTTCAGCAACAAAACAGCCCTTTTTAAAATAAGAACATAACAACTACATTTAACACACTGATGAATTGAAACAAAGTATTTTTCAAACATTACAAATGAAGAATGCTTGAATTTTCGTCAATAAAAGTTTGAGAGTGGATGTTAGGACTTCGTATGAGAGGGTGTTTTAAGTATTAGTAGGTAGTTAATTAGGTTTAAGTAGATTTATAGCAAGACGCCCATTAGGGTTAGTTATTTTAAAGAGTCCCACATCGGACAAAAGATGGCCCAAACATGTGTTTATAAGTGGGGAAAATCCTCACCTTACAAACTGGTTTTGTGAAGTTATGTTAGGCACAACCACAAATTCTAAGATGGTATTAGAGCCTCTCCAAGATCCAATGGGCCATTTGCTAATAATCTACTTAAACCTAATTAAGTACCTACTAGTTACTTAAAACACCCTCTCATACTAAGTCCTAACAGTGGATTTTTGGTGTTAAATTTTTTAATTTTATCACATGCATGCTAAGTAACTTTCAACACAAACCAGACCTTCATTTAACTTCATATGTGCACAACAATAATTAAACTTGATGGAAGGGGAAAGTATCATACTCCATCAAAACAAGAAAGCATGGTTTGATAGGCAATGGCGCTCCTAAGTTGCCTACAACGAGAACTATCTTCTGAAACACATTCAACAGTCCGGATGCAATTCAAATCCTCCGAGAGTCTGCAGATCCAAGACAACAAGAATAAGAGAAATGAAGCAAAGCTGGCTTATAGCAAGAATAATCAATAGAAGTAATAACCTGCAAGCAATGAATTTTGCTACGTTCTCGCAGCTTGAGCACCATTCTTGATCAGTAAAATAATCAACAATTGCTTGCAAGCAGTCATATAAAAACACCAACAACCCCTGAAACTGGCGATCTAGGAACAGACATATAATAATTTCAACTATCTCTTCAGCTTCTATAGTAGAGAATATAGCTTTTTTACTCCTGTGATTAGAATCAAGAGGTACAAGTTACCAATATCATACTTTCAACATGCTGCACTTGAAGAGTAATCTTATTGGTGCAACTTTATAACTCAAATGATAACTGACAAAAGATAAACATGACAGAAAAATCACTTGGGTTATATATGGTGTAGACTTTGTGCTGCCGCCTACCTTATCCGGCAACAGTAAGTGACAAATCTGATCCAGGCTCTAATATTTTGGGGTGGACCTCCATTGTTAGAATCTAAAGACAATGACATATATTGTTCTTAGAAGCACAGTAGTAGATATGGCAAGATATTTGCATTCCAATTGAAAAATAATGCGAACATCTCTAAATTAAGTGCAATTGAAAAAGAAATAAGATATTCATGAAATGGAAAATATAAGTGAAAACATAGAAATATATCAGCTCTAGAGTGCTGAAACTTAATGTATTCAAACCTCTTATGGAAAGATACCTGAACTTTCATGTGCAGCACTGGATGAAAACTTAAAGAGAAACCCGTACGTGTCAAGAGCACTTCTCAAATCTTTGTACTCAGGAAACCAATCAATTTTGACAGAAAATTGATCAACCTGGTAAAGAATGAACATGAGTAGTAACAAATTAATATTATTAGAGAATAAAGGCGTTGAGATAAACATGCCAGGTCATCATTTATATACAGTAAATTTGCTCTAGGTTTAACATTACAAACAAGTTTACCTCATTTCCAGAAGAGAGAATTTCACACCAAAAGTCGCTGGAAGAGTTCTGGAGCTCTTCTTTTGATGAATATAACACTGAAATAACAAAGCAAAACAGATGTATGACAATCATGCTATCATGCTCACAGCTAATGTCAATATAAACATGAAAGAAACCGTGCTTTTATTTACTTGTGTTAAAGGCCCAAAAAGCTACAGGTTTCTCAACATGGCCAGAAAGGAAAGCTAATTTTGAAAGCCAACCATTGACTAGTAACCCTTCAAGAAAGCTATCTCCTGAAAGGACATACAGTATCAAGTGAGATAACAACTTTCAACAAATAAGTCGGCTTCATCCGATAGCGTATATAAGCAGTGTCCTGATATAACAGCATGTTTGGATTGACTTATTTAAGTTTACCTACTGGCATGAACACTTGTGAGACTGTTTGGGAGAGGTTATGAAAACAGCTTATGACATGTTCATAAGCTGTTTTCAGTGTATTTTCATAAGCTCTTTAGGATATCTTATGAAAACAGTTTAACATCATTTTATCTTTTGTTATAGAAATAACTTATACACAAACACTTAAATGATAAGCGTTTATGCTATAAGCGCTTCATTAAGTTGTTTACCCAAAAAGGGGTTAAATATGGCTTAATTTAGTGCACGTTTTTGCAATATTAAAGATAGATGGTTTAAAATTGAAAAACAAGGAAAAATGACAACATTATAGCTTCAAAAATCAAAAACATCATAGCAACCTTTGTCTGCAGCCAACTCGACCACAGAATTTAGTCTGTTGTTCAAAAAAGATTGTATAAAGTTACAACTTCCGAGGTCAGGAAAGTCCAGGGGGGGAAAGGGTTTCTGCAGCACACAAAATGAAAACATTACTAATCTGAAGTGTATACAAACAATTAAGAGATAAAAACAACCATATACATGGAGAACTGCTGAGCAATTGATTTAGTATAATGACCTGTTCACCAAAAACTTCTACCCCCCAAACTGGAATTTCATTTTCATCTCCAAAGGCTTTCAACTGGATAAGAATGCAAAAGAAATCAGTAAAATACATTGTCAATTACAAAAGTAAAAACAAATGCAATAGCAGGTAAAAAGAAAGAAAATATTATACCTGATTGTGACATTTCTCAACCAGCCTATTCAAATGAGCTTCCTTACGATCTTCATCATCGTATTTCTTCTTTTCATTTGCCTTAGCCTTTTTCTTTGCTTGCTTATTCTGCTTCTCTGCAAGCTTCTCCTGTTCTTTGTAGTGTTCATTAAGAAGATCATCCAACCCAATAACCTTCTTCCTGGTTCACATAAATTTTAATTACTCATTAGAACCTACGAAGCACTGACACAAACACATATACAAGACACACAATATCACTCACAAGTGTCAAACAATTTCAATCAGAAATGTTAGTGCTACATAAATTAAAACTCATTATGTTAATTACTTATTTAAATCAAATAAAGGGAAACCCATTTAACAAAAACACATATTTGACATAAAAGTTGAAATTTTGGGAAACTAAACTAAAAAAAACCCTTAACACAAAAAGAAAAAATGGTAAAAATTGAAACTTTAAACTTTGAAATTCTGCTCCTCTAAAAGCTTGTATTTTTGTTTGAAGTAATCATTGAGAAAATCATTCAACCCAATAAATTTTAATTATTTGTTAGAACTTATGAACTCATTCAACCCTGACACGGATACTCACACATGTCGGACACCAGACACACGATCAATTTGAAATATCCGCGCTACTACATGTTAGAATCATTCTTATAATTAAATGAAGCGAAACCCATGTGAAAAAAAACATAGATTTTGCATAAAAGTTTAAATTTTGGGAAACCCTAAATCCCAGAAAGGGAAAAAAAACGGTAAAAATTGAAAGTTGAAGGAGTTAGGGGGAAGAATACCTCTTCTTGTTGATAGGAAGTGGTACGAGAAGATCGTCTTGTAGCTCGAAATCCAAAGGGTCATCCATGAGAGGAGAGTTTTGGTAACTGTGTGTAGGTTTCGAAAGTTGAATCGTGTGAGAGAAGAGAATAGCGCCAAAGGGACTAATGTGTCTTAACGTGTTTTGTTGGAGGGAAAATCTTCTCCACAATTCAATCCTTGAGTCATCCTATATAAAAATAGAATTTTGATAAAATAAAAACATATTTTTTTTAAAATATTCATAAACATACAAAATAGTCATCATTATAACTTACTTGCATTTTCTTTGCTGATCTATGTCAAAAGACGGTTATCTTCATACAAAAACAGTTTTTTTTTATTTTGTTCATAAAACAACCTATGAATATGATGAACATTCATACAATTTCTGGAAAAAGATTACACATCATGTCATAGGATTTCTAGTTTGATCTTACTTGTAATAAACAAAATTAGTCCTATTGTTTACCAAAAACACCGGTAAACACTCATCTTAAGGAAACGTCATAATTGTAACTTGTTGAATTGCGACCATATTAAAATAAAACTTCCATTGCTATGTCATAGGGTCATTTTCTACTTTCTTGAATCCAAAGGCAAGTCATAAACCAATAATCAACTGAGTCATAAACTAATAATCAGCCGAGTTAATTCCAACAAAGACTGAAGGGGGATTCAAGGATTCCTTAATCATTGTTAAACTTCCGAATCTCAAAACCTAATCTTGCATTGGGCATGACAATTAAAACCCTACAAACCACTTCATTTCTTTAAATTCTTTTATTTCTAATAAATTTTGCTAATTACCGAGTTGAATGACAATCCCTGTGGAGACGATAACTTACTACTTTATTATTTACTAATGATTTGGTGCACTTGTCAATTCCGTCTATCAGTCTACCTCTTCGAACATCACCCAACTGTTGTTCTTCAAATCAATTGACAAATACATTACTCCCTTGATGATCATAACCACCCAACACCAAACCTCCATATCGTAATATATCTCTTGCCCTATCATGTTCTTGATCCTCTGGTCGGATCGCTTTCCAACGTCTTGAGTCAACCACAGTCCAATCATCCTTACCCCCGATTTATGCCACCATGGTTGAAACTCCATCCCTCTCATGATATATTACATCCGGTGATGGTGATTGCCCATGTGGTTGCCCTAGGTAATTCCTATGGCCGTCGCCTCTTTCTCTACCTCTCATGCCTCTTATTTTATGGGTTTTGTTATTACCTACATCAGAATATACTAATTATAATTAAAAAAAAATGGGATGAGAATAATTGAACACGCGTGAATGAGGTAAAATGCAGCGATCTTATCATTACGCCAAAATGAGAATTTGTTTCTATAGGGTAGATGGATGCGAATTTGTTCTTTACATGAAAGATCAATCTTATTACAAATATAATACCCTCTGAAATTTTCATTAAGATACACCACAATATATATTTCTTAAAAAAAAAACATAAGCTATATAAGTTGTAAAGATTGGCCCTTTAATTTTATGGTGGTGATGCTCAAAAACCAAAAAGAAGGATTTGTTTACAATTATGTTGTATTGAAACTTATCATATATAGAATTAGAAAGTGTAATCTTACGTGAACTAGCTTGAAGCTTTGTGACATGGGCACCCACTCCAACTAGCAAAGAGAACACAACAATCGTTAATGCATCATGAGATTTGGCCATTTATATGTGTTCAACCTAAGTTGCATATGCTGCGGGACCACATCGACCCCTTCAAAATCATTATTGAAATTGTGTTCCTATTCTTCTTTTTTTGGATACAAAATTGTGTTCTTTCAATCTCTAATGTTTATCCACTGTACTGATTAATTAACATATTTTACATAAATAATATGGTTCACCTTGCAATCTAGATGCCACCAATAAAAAGAGGAAATGAGTGTTCAATTTTGACACTAATATTTTTTGGTAAAGATACGTGTTTAAATAACTTTTAATTTATGGTCATTTATTAAACTTTTCAAATCACCCAAAAATAACTCTCACCTTTATTTAAACTGTTGTTTTTGGATTTCCAAACAGTTGTATTTGGATTTCCAAATTTTATTATCTACTGAAGTTGCTACTAAGTTGAGTCGCGACCAAGTCGCTCTCTTTAAGACGTTTCGTGGCACTACCCAAAATTGTGCAAGGCAGACTATCAACCACGCCGTCTCCAGGATAAAACAAGCCCAGCTACAACTGTGCGGTTAACTACTGCACTGTAGAAAAC
>Ga0228710_1011152_pt1 | contig 11733 bp, 6 predicted proteins | sample MedpolnodulmetaG_FD_177995 | JGI IMG/M metagenome (GOLD analysis project Ga0228710, IMG submission 177995) | Root nodule microbial communities from Medicago polymorpha collected in Santa Monica, California, United States - pink nodules | ecosystem: Host-associated > Plants > Roots > Nodule... | reverse complement strand
CTCACAATTTCTCCTTTCAAGTTTCTCCTCCAAAATTTGATTTTTCTTGTTGAATCGAGTACCCTTTTGGATGAATTAAAACGTGTATGTGTTGGATTTTTGAGTTGTTGCATGAACAAAAGGGTGTGTTTGGATCTGTCTTGTTTGAGGATTTATGAATTTTTGGGTTTGGGTTTAACACTAAATGGGAAAAATGGGTTTATTTATGTTCATGTTGTGGTTTAACATGTGAGTGATGCTTGGTACTTTCAGACTAAAATATGTTAATGCTTAAGATGGTAGAGTTTTAATTGAGGTTGGAGATGAAGCAGAAAAAACACGAGGTAGAGGAATGAACAAAATGTACGTTTTTTAAATTTCATCCCTCTGCAATTTTGCGTTTTTGGTTTTGGTCCCTCCTTTCTAGCCACTCATCATCTCTCTTGACACATAAGCAAGTTTTTGCCAACTCACACTTCGCCGCATGTGTTTCCGTCTGCCACCACAACGTTTTTGTAACGGGTGTTAACGGGAAAGACGAATTGCAAACGGTTAGTAGCTTACAGGAATGTTTTTGAAACAAAAAAAGATACAGGGACGATTTGCAAAAACACGCGAAATTACAGGGACGTTTTACATACTTAAGTCATTAAAAAATACAAACCAATTCTTATTTGCCACTTGGCTTTTATTTTAAACTTTTTCAAAACTAATAAAAAAACACAAAACAATCAAACGTCAATTTTTACCCCGAACTACGAGGTTTTGATCCGTCACGGATACGTAGGCAAAAGACTTGTCCTTCCAAATCAACTAAAATCAATTTTCTTTTTCTTTTTTAGAACTCATCATTCTATTCTATTTTCTTTTCTTTTAAAGCGAGCAAGTTTATAGCACATTAATTAAATGAAACCAAGAGGTTCCCGTAAGATACTAGAGACATAAAGAGTGCTAATACTTTCCCTTTATGTAACTAACCCCCGAACCCTAAATCTTTTCAATATGGGGTAGTTTGAACTTTTTCTCCCTTTTCTAAAAAAAATTAAATGTTCAGTCGTGAAATAACTAGTGAGTCAAACGCTAATCAAATAACCTTGATCTCCAAAAAATGATGCGACAAAACTTAATTGCACTCCTTTATTTGGTTTAGTAGTCTTTATTTACTCAATATAACGTGTAAGCGGTTTGAACAAAATCGATAAATTCAAATATCAAAATAAATATAATCAAGAATTATACGATCTTCTTTAAGTAGGTTCAAAAACCGAATCAAAATGAAGGAAATCAAATTGGTTGGTATAATTTTTGGTTTTTAATTTTTAAATTCAATGAATTGATGAACTGAAATCCTAGTAACCTCAAATTTTACTACGCCTAACTTACACAATCACATAGTAACTCATACTTAAGCTGCTTTGAAGGCCTTCCTTTTTCCACTAAGATTTGGTCCCACCCTTACACCAAACCATACTGATACATTTTTCACAATCTATATTACAATCATTCACATCAAACGATATATTATGGACTTATTAGTTTTAAAATTGTGATTTATAATTGGGTTTGTAGTTTTTCAATTTTTCACTAACATTGAGTCCCTCCTTCACACCAAATTGTTTAAAACTGCAACATACAAATAAAAAACAATGTATGGAATGTTGAATTTTTTTTTTAAAAAATTAAGTGAATCACTCAACCAACCAGAATTACTATTTGGTACAGTTTGGTTTGATTCCACTTTTGAAAAATGCTGAAAAGTGAAAACCAAACTGAACTAATGTAGTTAGATCAGTTTAGACATTTTTTTGACTGGAAATCAAATTGTTACACCCCTACTCAATCACTCATAGTTATTTGAATGGGTTAACTTATTTGTATATAATAATAATAATTTAGATATCGGTTCCATAAATATTATGATTTGTTATTTTGCTATTAAGTGCAAAATCAAATTCAGAAAAATGTATAGATTTATTCTTATCTCTGTTTTTTTTATTCCAAATATTCACTGATCAGATCCATATATTCTTTGTACCCAAAAAAAATCCATATCTTGACATAAAAAGAAGAAAAAAAAGAAGATCCATATGATATACTCTATATCCCGCCAGAATTCTTCTAAAATTGGAAATCCACATATCCTAATCATTTGATGCTAACCCTTTTAAATCTATTCGATGCTGAAGTATCTTCTTTTGATTTTAAGTCGAGCAATATGCAAGTTTTCAAATGCTTTAAGAAAGAAAAAACAATGACGATGTCTATGTTTTTAATACTCCAAATAAGTTTCAAGCCAAAAAAATAATTATAAATAGGTATAACTAAAATTTCTGAACTAGTAACTGTGTATAACTATAAACATTCCTTCAATTTAAAAAAACTGTGTATAACATCTATCCGTAAAAATAAAAAATAATAACACATTTGAGATGTAGTTTAAAAAAAGTGCTCCCCTAAACAAAAATATGTAGATTAAAAAACGTGATGTCAAATTCTTTTAAAAAAGTGCAGAAAAAGTATACAACATGTGAATTGTGATGGATGGAAAGAAGGAGCATCAGGCCTCATGCAATCATCTACGAACAATATTAACCAATTATCATAGACGATTTTAAATTAATTTGATTAAATGTGATTTTTTTTAAAAAATTCAATGGATGAGGCCTACATTATCTGTTGATAAATTGGGGATGATTGATACTTAATGACAAGTAGGGTTTGATTCTTGAACGAATGAGATGCAGATCACGTATTGAATAAAAGAGATGAAGAAGTTAGATGTTCTTGAAATGAAAATGGTAACTGATTGTAAAAAAATAAAAATATTGTTGTATTTTATTTATAAAAAAAAAAGGGTTTTGGTTTGTAGTCAATGTTTAAACATAAACTTTTAACCAATGGTTATCCTTATTCCTTTCACCAAAAAAAAGTAGTATCCTTGCTTTTATTTTTTATTTTTTTAGATAGGTGGAATGACAATAGTCATTAGAAATTCATACACATAAGTAAATAAGTCGAAGTTCAAACCTTAATCACAACGCATGACCTGTAGTAATTCTGTTATTTTTGCTAGTTAAATTAGGAGTTAGGACTTGTGAACAATAGTTTTTTTTTGAAGAGGCTAAAATGAAATATATTAACACATGAAAGCGCTATTCCCGGCACAAGGTGTACCAAGGAAAAACAGCAATGTCTGAACAATTAATTACAATGGAAAACATAAACAAGAAAATAAATACAACTTGAAAGAAGCTATTAGCCTATGCCCAAAATGGTGAACGGACTAAGCCACCAACCATGAAAATTGAAGGGAAGAGTAATGTACTTCTCCTTCAACCACATATAGGAGATGGCCTTGATCCTATCAACCACCTGAAGAACGAGGCTTTCGGAGCCTTTAAACAACCTATTGTTTCGTTCCTTCCAGATTTCCCAAACTGTTGCATACCATATAACCTGTAACAACGAACGCCGCTTATTCCCAATTCCACCGCTGTAGCTAAACTGGTGGAAATGATCAGGCACATAATAGGGGTTGGTCCCTGAGACACCAATCCAACTGTAAATCGAATGCCAAACTGAACCCAAGATATTACAATGTAAAAATAAATGAGAAGACGATTCGACTAGATCACACCCTGCCACACACGTCCTAGAATCATGGTTAATAACACCACGCCGGAGAAGATTGTCCTTTGTAGGCAACCTATCCCGAAATAACCGCCAAGCAAACAACACCACCTTGAGGGGCACATCCTTATGCCAAATCGAAGCAGCATCAACAGAAAGATCCACCTGCGGCTATATAGTAAGAAAATGATAGAGACTACAGACTGTGAATGTTAAAGAGTTCTCCAAAGTCCAAAGGCAATTATCTTCCTTAGTGACCTGCAATGTAACATGAACAAGCAGTAAAATGAGTTCCCCCACCATCTCCTCCTCCCACACGAACAACCTCCGTCTCCACCTCCACGCCTCACCACCCTCCCCCCATCCTAACTGCGACATCTCTAACATCGACTCCCCTTTATAAACAGACAACTCAAATAACCTGCTAAACCTTACTCTAAAAGACACCCTGCCACACCACACATCAGACCAAAAAAGAGTCAACCTACCGTTCCCAACCCCTCTATTGACATGATCGGTGAACCACCTCTCCCTACTCAAGCTATGCACCACAAGCCACCACTCGGAAGACTCACGGCCTCCACCTCTCAACCTCCCCTCCTCTATGCCATACTGCGCCGACAACACCCTAAACCATAAACTATCTCTATCCTCCAATAACCGCTAACACCACTTCCCTAAAAGAGCTACATTAAACTCCTTAATTCTCCTAACCCCCAACCCACCAACCTCCTTACTCCTACAAATAGACTTCCATTCCACCCATGAAATTTTCCTGGCAGAGATGACATGACAGATTTCAATAAGATGAGGCGGCCGCCAAAAGATAGATGCTTTGAACTCCAACCCGACAATTTAGCTTTGATACGTTATCCTTATCAACCATCTTTATTTTTTTTTTGATAGAATCTTTATATATTTTTTTGTCAACCTAATCATCTTTATATATTCCTCTTATATTTTGAATATTTTATATCATCCTGTTGATAACGATGTAAAGATTAAAATAGGGGATATTTTACTATTTGTATGCTATTATTTGTTAATTTTGTAATGTACCATATTTGTAAAGATTAAAATAGGGGATATTTTACTATTTGTATGCCATTATTTGTTAATTTTGTAATGTACCATTATTGATTTTGACTATATGTTATCTTGCTCCAAGTGATTAAAAAAAGTCTAATGACAATTACATATCTATTAAATTAACAGCAAGCCATTCAGATGAAAATTGTTGCATTCTAAAATCGTCTGTGTGAAAATTTTGCTGAAATTTAAAATACTATTTGTTGGAACATATTGTGTGAGTTAAAAAATCTTTCTTCATTTGATATTTAATGAATACAAATATGTTAAAGGTTAACATACAAGATATTGAAACGGGGAGTAGTAATGTAGAGAATCCTTTCATGTACCCTGGTGGTGCAGTCACTGCGAAGCAGACAATGAAATACTCACAAGAGAAAATATCTAGTCAATGATGATACCACCAATCACTGCATAACACATAATGTTATACGGACAGCGAAACAGTTAAATAACTGTTTTTCTTCCAACCTACTCACAATGGAGCCCTTAAATTACGACATGTGTAAAGCTAAAGACAAACAACACAACATATATCTCTCTCAAAGTTAGTGACCGAAATGTTATCATAGGCGGTTGAGGATGAAATGAAATAAAGGTGTGAGTGAAGATGATGTTTATTCCTCAAAAGAAATAAATTGTTTTTTTTTATTAAATAGATAGATGATAGACATAAATAAGATTGGTGGACCCATTTTTTAAATTATTTAGTAATCACACCAATATTTTATGTGTGTCTGCTATTTTTCATAAGCCAAATACAGCATTACTTTTTAAGAAATAGATTAGAAGATAATAACTAATAAAAATAACTTAGTCAAAAAAAAATATCAACTAAAAAGAAAGAGAAATTGTTTGGTTCTACCTACGTATTCAACTCATATTTTACATCTTTGAATACGTTTTTTTTACAAAATCTTTGAACATGGTTATTTGAGTTTATTTATGTGAGACTGTTTAATTTTAAAAAAAGATTATAATGTATTTATATGTTGTTTTCAGCTTATTTCAATAAGTTCTTTTAAACAAGTTATGAAAACAATTTATAACATACACGAAAATAATTTAAATTTTATTTTCTCTTTTGTTATAGAAATAATGTATGCATAAATGCTAATTGTGATGAGCGTCTATGCTATAACATGAAAATTAAGTTATTTACCCAAACAAAACTTAAGTGTTTAAATTATGCCAGTTATTCTTTTTAAAAAAATAATTATGCTACTTATACAAATATATTGTAATATATAATTAGTTTTATAAGTGCTATTGGAAACTTAGATTTTCTCTTGAAAGTCACGGGAACTCAGTTTAATTAGTCTATGTTTAATTTCACTTTTGAATGAGACGGAATGAAATACAAATGTGTATGATAAATTCACATGTTTTCAGTGAAATAGATATTGTTTATCCAATTGATAGATTTTTTCCCTTACACTTGATTTCTTGTTTTAAAATTACAGTTAAATTTACATCTACACAAATGTACTAAAATATACATTATTTTATATATAAACTCAGTTTTAGTCTTGATCAATTTTTATCGAACACACATTTAGCTATAAAAAATTAGTGTAAATTATAAATCATTTGTATGCAACTGCGAAAATTAATCTTTTAAGTCTTGCACATCTCAAATGGACGATAAACTTTGTTTTAATTCTTTAGCACTAGTATACACTCAAATGCATATTCAAATTTGAAGCCTTAGTTAAACTAATATTATCGATTTCATTTCATCTGAGCGCTCTTAAATGGTTAAAACTTTCAATTAATTTAACAACAATCAAAGATTGGTTTGGAAGCAAAGAAAGAACCGTGTGGGCTCCATTCAGCCAGCCACTGAAGAAAGTTCTACACATTTTGTCCAATTCTTTGCTTCTTCAATCAGGAAAGCTAAAAATAAAAAGTTGAAATTTAATTTCAAACCACTTTCAACTTCCTCATATATAAACCAAACCCCTCTCACAACACATATTTCATTTCTCACAAACAAACATCTCCCAAGGCTTTCACCACACAAGCAATAATCTCTCAGCTCTCAAAAAATCACCACATTCAACCATCAAATAATAGCATTGAAAATTCATTGGATTCTCATTCCGCTCGCTCTCTCCTCTTTCTTTTTATACAAAGATTTTCTTGAAATGGGTAGCTTTAAATTTAAGTGCTTTTTCATCTGATTCTCTTTTTAATTTGATCAGATTATAAGCTTTTTTTTAGAACAGCCCAGAATTAAAAATTTGGTCTTTCTTTTATATTTTGACCAAATCTTTATCTGGGTCATCAAATTACTTCATTTTGATTTCAATAGTTGAATCTTTTTAGTTTTTTACATATACCCATTTCAAAAAATCACTTATTTTTGTGCTTTTTGATTTTGTGACTGAGAGAGCGAGCGGAAGAAGGTAATGGCTGCAGCTAAGAACAGTGGTAAATTCAACAAAGATTTTGGTGATGAAACTCATAACAATCACAACAAGGTTACAAAGATTGGTGAAAGCCAAGTTAATTGGGAGATTGAAAAAGGAAAAAGTGTTGAATTAAGCTCTTCTCAAAGACATCATTGGAAGCCAGTTTTTGATGAAGCTTCTAACATGTCACATAATAGACCTTTCAAGAAAAGCAAAAGTCCTCAACGTGAAAATCAAAACCAAAATCAATTTCAACCTTTCTCTTTTCCTTCTTCAGCTTCTTCTTCTTCAAGGCATGTTTTTCCTTTTGCTTTTGATCATAATTCACAACAATTTCCTCAACAATTTGGTTCCAACAACAATTTACCTTTTCATCCTCAACAACCTCTTCAATCAACACAAAACCAACAACAACAAATGATATCTTTTGGGTCACAGTCACAACAACAGACCAATATTGTTCCATATCCACCAATGTTGTCTCAACAGCAACATCAACAACAGATTCTTCAATATTGGAGTGATGCATTGAATCTTAGTCCAAGAGGAAGAATGTTAATGATGATGAACAACAACAACAATAGGTATTTGGGGCAATATGGTAATAATAATAATGGACCAATGTTTAGGCCTCAAATTCAACCTATAAACACTACAAAACTCTACAGAGGAGTTAGACAAAGACATTGGGGAAAATGGGTTGCTGAAATTCGTCTACCTCGAAACAGAACTCGTCTTTGGTTAGGAACATTTGATACTGCAGAAGATGCTGCTTTAGCTTATGATCGCGAGGCGTTTAAGTTAAGAGGTGAGAATGCAAGGCTCAATTTTCCTGATCTTTTTCTCAACAAAGGAAAAGATAAAGAAAATGAAAATGAAAAAGAAGAAGAACCTTCATCACCGCTTCCAACAGAAACAACAATTTCAACTGTTACTTCTCCTTCAAGTAACACCGCGACAAAGCAGCCTGAACCTCCTCCGATGCAGACACTTCCAATGGAAGAGTCTAATGAGAATGACTCGGGAATTGGATCAAGTGACGCGACAGTGAGTGAAGGCGGAGAAGGAGTTTCAGTTTCGCAGTCTCAAGAATTGGTTTGGAGTGAAATGTCAGCATGGTTTAATGCTATTCCAGCTGCTTGGGGACCAGGTAGTCCTGTTTGGGATGATAATCTATTTTCGCAGTTGCAAAATCCTTTTTCCAATCTCAATCAACAATCAGAATTCAACGATTTCGATTCTCAGACGGAGTCAGGTTCTTCCATTAGGCCTTTCTTCTGGAATAATGATCAAAATTAAACTTGAAGTTTTCTTTTGTCCTTAATCGATGGTTGCTGATATTTTTACCAGACAACCTTTGAGTTTTTGGATAATTTTCTTAGCCTTTCAGCTTAAGGGTCATATACCTTATAGTCTTACCTTTCTTCATTTAACTTTATTTTTTCTTAACTCTCTTGTACTATTTAGTTGCTTTTTATTGATGTAGTATAGGTAGCTTAGGGAAGAAGGGAACAGTTTTGTGATTTCCTTCTTGATTCCATCCGTTATGAGCTATCTTTTTGAGCTTCAAGGATGGATTTCTATATATAATTATTACATAATTTGTAGTTTGTTCATTGTGAAGTTTGTTTGTACTGCTACATACATAATGCATGATGTATCATTTTCTAGTTTTTGTAGATGTTGAATTAAATATATCGACTCGCAACATAAACTATGACATATTACTACTCCTTTTAGTCCTTTTCATAAGAGATATTTGAGTCAATAAAAGTTGATATATCTTAGTCTAAATTCTAAACCAAATACGTCAACTTTTGTTGACTCAAATATTTCTTATAAAAAAGACGAGAAAGTGTATTAGACTCTGATTATGTTTCTACCTTTCACTTTTTTATTGTTTTTTCCAATTAACATGTTAATTGGATGTGCAAGTACGAGCAATCAAAGTTATATATATTTTTATATTAAAGAAAAGAAGGAATTAGATATTTATAGGAGTATATATGGCTTCCAATATATAAGTCAAATTAATAGTGGTAGTCCCTAACCGAATAAGCCTTTTCACGGTCATCACCGTCTTTGGGTAGCACTATAGTTCCAATATAAGTTTGACCACACAATGATTCTTATGTGTATGTTTGGGTTTGGATTGATAGGGGGGATTGTCAAAATAATGAACAAGTGATTTTAATAAAAATTATATATACACTCAGATTTTATGAAAGTTACGTTGTCATTTTGATTTTGTCGAATTCACCGTATATCCAAAACATACTACTCCCTCCATATCACAATGAGTGGTTTAATTTGACTATGTGCATTATTTTGATAATAGTGTGACTTCATTTTGCTAAAAAAAATGATAAGTTAGCATAACTTTACTTGATTTAACAGGGAGGGTTGATAAATTAGAAGATTGTTTTGTAGCTATTTTGCTTTACTTTTTGGCTCACGATGAGTGAAAGGTCAACTTTAAAGTACCACACATATAAATGAGTTGCTAATGGCACGTTAAGTGGCGTGGCTTTGGTTTTGGTCGGATGATGATTTTTGACTGGTCTTATGCTTATTGCACACACCCTTTTTTTCTTTTTCTTTTTTAATTGATTTCTTTTTATTAGGGCTTTTTAAGGAATTGTTGTACACTCTATGTACTTGTACCAAAACGAAATAAAATTATATGCACAACTTTCTCCACAAATAATTGTGAAAGTCTCGTTGTTGTAATGAGTTATTTAACTCGTAGGGCTATGGTTTCAACTCACTCAATGTGAGAATTTCTTTGTGGGTGATATACAAGTATTTTTGTTAGTGTGTTTTAGGCTTACTATACACATACTCTAAGATTATAAGACAACACCACTAGATTAACTCAAGTGGATTAACTATATTTAATGTTATTATTTTAAAAGTTTAATTTATATACAAGCGTCCGTGTAACAAAAGTTTACACATACTTCTAAAGATGTGTTGTCGCATCATTTACATGACTTGTCATACAACACTAATTGATGTAACAAACATATTATTATATATATAAAACTCTGTTATTGTTATTGTGGGCGTATACAAATTAAACTCTTATTTTACAATACCAAAGCCTATACGGTTTTTCTCCCCCTCTTCGTGACAAATGAGACACACAATAAGGACAAAAATTAACACAGCATTTCCGGTTTCCGCATTAACTAGTGCAACTAATATTTTATTTTCAAATAATTAATAATTATAGTGGGCATATAGGTGGGCCCAACCACCGGCCCATTAAATTATTTACACATTTCTTACTTGTGACGGCACGACAACGATAAGTTTTAACAGCATTAATAATGAATGATTTTAATCATGCCAATGGTAAGCATTTTGAAATAAACACTAAAAAATTGATCCCAAAATATCTAATACTAGCAGGATGGTACCTAGTGACGTCCATAGTTTAGCCTGTTTCTGCCGGTCGTCATCTGCTATTAACCAAACCCAATCTTCTAATGTCACTTTGATGCAATAGGCTGCCATACCCCATTTACCATTCATCATTGAAAAGCCTTTAAAGTAAACAAGAAATTTACATTGTATTCATTTTTCTTCTTTTTATATTTTATTTTTGTGACTTTGGCAGATAAATCACACGATTTAAGTGTAAAGAAATGAAAAGCTATAGTTCCAACTTTCAAACACACACTGACACCGCAGCGTGTTAAATGTTCATGTAGTCTTTTACAATTATATGTTTACACATTTAATTTTATTTTTTACAATTAAATGCCCCCCGACAAGTGGGCGGTGTGATTGGTCTCCTATGATTATTCGATTGGATATTGAGTTTTCTATAAAAAAATTGAGGAAAAACTTATATGTACAATTCCATCCTTAAGGCCTTAACAACACTTTTTTTTTCTTCCAAATTTAAATTTTAAAATACACATCATAATGGTTTATATATATATATTTCCAAAAATAATAATATGGCTAATGCAATTTGCAACAAAATACACAACATAAGTTCTGTAAAAAAAAAGGGGGAAAAGGAAAACACGTTTATCAGAAAGTGTTTCCTCCTTCTTTTTACTAAAAAGAACTTACTATATTACCACTTAAGAAAAACAGAGAAGATGAGTCAATAACAAGGAAAAGAAATACAATATGGGATTTTTTTTTATATAGAAAATGGAAAATTGTTGTTTACACTACAAACAAATCTAAAAAATACCATAAAATGACAAATTTAGTCCTGATTTTCATCGACAGTTAACAACTGTTGGTTAAAATTCATTGAAAGTTAACTACCGATGAGGTTATTTTAGTATTTTCGTGGTGTTTCCTAAAATCCTTTGATGTGGGAACAACATTTTTTTAAAAAAGGCTAAAATATGGTTTTGGTCCCTGCAAATATGCCTCGTTTTGGTTTTAGTCCCTGTAATTTTTTTTGGTTGTTTTTGGTCCCTGCAAATATGTCTCGTTTTGGTTTTGGTCCCTGACCCCACTTTAGTGATGATTTGCATACGTGACACATGATGACTGAACCCATTTATTAGAAAAATAGTCCCTGCAAAATCTTTTGATTTTTAAAAAGGTCCCTGCAAAATATTTTACTTTTGAAAATAGTCCCTGGAGGGAC
>Ga0228710_1011151_pt1 | contig 11733 bp, 3 predicted proteins | sample MedpolnodulmetaG_FD_177995 | JGI IMG/M metagenome (GOLD analysis project Ga0228710, IMG submission 177995) | Root nodule microbial communities from Medicago polymorpha collected in Santa Monica, California, United States - pink nodules | ecosystem: Host-associated > Plants > Roots > Nodule... | reverse complement strand
ATATATAATCCTGATCATATAACATATTCTCACGTGTATTGTCATATATTTTAAGGGTGATGTCCTAATGACATTTGTTAATAATAAATTTTATGCAGTAAAAATCAGTGTTTTTTTTTAGGAGAATGCTAACAATTGCTCTTGGGGCATTGGATAAGGGGATAAAAATAGAAATATAGTATTGGAAAATGGTGAAAAGTGATAAATTTAACTTTTTAAAAATCAAAATGTTGTCGAAACCAATTTAAACATGCTACTTTTAGTTTCCTTAACCATTGTCGTGAGGGCAAGTTAGCAAGACCATTTTTTTTATTAAAAAAAATCAGTATTTTTTGGTCAAGTAAAAATCAATGTTTAAAGTTTTGGAATATTTTTTTTAAGGAATATTAAATGCACAAATCTTAAAATAAAAATTTATTTTTGAAGTTTTTAATCAATGTTTAAAGTTTTTGAATTTCATGGCCAATATTTGACCTAATGAAATCTTTTGAAAAACGGGCTGTAAAGGAATATAGAAACTGATGATTGAAGCATATTGAGACCCCACGGGAATGTGTTGCTCCTCCTGCATATACAACATAGCAGAAAACATGCATAACACACACCATTAAGGGGGATACCGCTTTTGTGGTATGAAAATGATTATACACCTTGTCACAACAAAACCAAACAAAACAACAAATAATCATATATTCATGCACAACACAAATCAATAAATAATCAAAGATTCTTACCCCCAATGTCACAACTTCAACTTTGTAATACTATATCACTCTATATATGCGCTATACATTGCACATAGCATTCACTCAAAAGACTTTTTGTCGTGAATATGTTTTCAAATTTTATTTTTTAGCTTTTAGTGGTGATTATTCAGATGAAAGGTTTATCCAAATCATGTTGTTGAAAATAGGTTCACGTATGATTTTTGGCTTGGTTCATTGAATTAAGGGTAGCATGATTTGAATCATTTTGCTGAAAATCGCTTTTTGATGTTTCCTGGATGGTATGATTTGAATCACAATTAAAAGCTTGATAGGCAGATTCGAATTATGTTATTTTTGCAGTTAAAAATAGTCAAAAATCATATTTTAACACATCAGAAAAGTAGAAATACAAAAGTGAATCAAGACTTTTGTGTTGAGAGCTATTGGGTAAGGTTCTTGGGTTGAGAAACATGTTGTAAACACCTTGAAAAGTTAGGAATCATTTGGGAAAGAATTTCAGCTTTTTCTATTAAGTTCTTAAGTGAAAATCATTGAGGGTTGAGAGAAAGAGGAAAGGTAGAAATTAGGGTTTGTTCATCTTGAACTCTTGATGCTAATTTCTTTTAACTTTTTTGTATCTCATGTAAATACTCATTGATAGTGAATCAGAGAGCTGTTGTCTCCTGTAAATATTCATATGTCAATATGTCGTTGTAGGCCGAACTGTATAAACAATCTTGGTGTATTCGTCTGATCTCTTCATCATTCTCTTTGATTGATTGTTTGGATTATCTCCACACATATGATTTTTATTTACATAATGTAAATCATAGAAAGTCACACATGGACTTAGTTAGAAAAGTAAAACGGTTACATCATTAACTGCCAAACTAACTCACAGTAACAGAATTAACTAACTCTAACACAATTCCTTAGTAGTTAATTCTAGGCTAAATTGCATATTTGGTCCCTTAACTTATTTGCTGTTTTCATTTTAGTCCCCTAACTAACTAACGTTTCGTTTTGGTCCCTTAACTTATACTCCGTTAGCCAAATAAATCCTTTCCGTTAAGTTTTATGTAAAAACGTTAACCTTCATCCCTTCCCTTCATCAGCTTCATCATCCAACCCAGAATTTCAGAAAATTCATCAATTTCATCACCTCCGTTCATCACAAAACTCAGAAAAAAGAAAGAAAAAAAAAACACAACAAAATCTCCTCATAACACATTGGTGTGTGCTCTATGAAGCAAAATAACAAAAATATTCGGGAAATAAACAAATTCTAACAACTCATCACAGTGTAAATAAAGAAATTTATAGAATGAAAGTGCAACATCACTGACTCACTTTCATATTCAAATAGCACTACAATTAAAGCTTTTGATCCAAACACATAGAGCCAATACTGCCAGCTATCTGATTCTAATGTTACGAAATTAAAATTTGGAAATTGAATTCTCTAGCAAATAACTAAACACTCTCGCCTCTAATTCTTGGAAGTTGAATGTCCTTTGGCATAAATGTAAATTGTAACTCTGGGCATGAACAATGCATAGATTTATGTCTTCAAATCTGGGCATGCTATACAGAATCATAGTGAATCATGACAAATTTGACTGAACTGCACTTTGGAGCACAGCGACAATATAATTTTATTAAACTCACTGTGAATCCATACATACCTTATAAAAGTTACAATCCCTTCTTCATAAAAGAGAAATTTGGAAACTCAAATTCATATTTCCTTATTACAATCTTAAGAAACCATAGAACCAGGAAACTCAAATTTTAACGCAAACCAAAGATCAAATATATAATTAATTCTATCTTTTTTCTTTGTTTACAATATATATGTGTACTTGTACATATCTCTCTAATTACAGTTCTTGATGATGCTCAGTGGAAAAAAAAAAGATCCTGATGAAGCTCATGATCTATTTATACAAACTGAGCAAAACACTAGCTGTAAAACTTTACAAGACATCAGACGATGGAAAAAGTGTACAAAAGCGAAAAGTTTGCCCAATTAGGGCCTTAAAATGAATTGAATTGTGCATAAAAATCTCTTGGTATGAATTATCTACATCAAGCCGCATATCAATCCATAGACCGTTATCAAAGCCATTATAAGGGAATGATCCGTGCCAGTCGCCAAATCCAAAGTTAGAACATCATTACTCAGAACAACCCCGGATGAAGACTGTTTTTGCTTTGCCTCTGCAATGATTTGTCCATCTTTGTTTACTATCCGAAAAGCAAATGATTTTCCTATACTCATTCTTTCTATGCACAAATTTTGGGACCCCACTTTAATCTGGCAAGCTATTTTCCCTGATATAACCTTGTGGCATCTTTTAACTTGGAACCATGGCTGTTGCTCTTTGCTTCTAAAATTAGAATTGTTGCAATGTTTGTGGCCTTCCCAGCATCCAAAAGCAAGTAATCTCTTTTTGATGGTGCAGAGTAGATTGCCTTGTAGATCCATGAGATTCACTTCTCTTCCACCTTTCTTGTCATAGTTATCGACTCTATAAACGACGCTACCATTTGAATCATAAACAGTGCAACCATTAGAGTGGAGAACAAGTGATTTCATCCATACAGTATATCTTTCTCTTTTATTAGACCTGCTGATGATAAGACACTCAGAGGATGTGGATTCTTGATGTGGATAAACTTTGGCCATTCTATTGTGATTGTGATAATCAAGAGGATCAAGCTTCTAATTAATTGGTGTATGTTTTGATTTTTGAAAGAAGAGTGGTGATGAGCAGCTTATTTATATGCCTAATGTTTCTATTCCTATTATAGGCCCTACTACCTTGGCTGTTTCTTAGAAGTACCTTTTGGAAATAATAATTCAGTTCAATATACTCGTGGGAAAAGTGATTCAAATTAGTTAATTAGTGACTGAGTTTCGAAGTTCAAACCCTCTAAAAAATTAATTATTTGAGATCATCCTTAAAAAAAAATATATATTTGAGATCAATTGCTCTAAAAAAAATTAATTGAGATGAATTTAAGAAGTTCATCTATTTCAACCTGTGTTTTTCATATGCAGTTGTTAGAGATTGAATCTACCACTAAATGGTTAAAAGACTCTAACATCTATCTATAATTACTTATACCATATCATGTTGATAGTATCTTCTTATAGTTACTAACTTACTATACTGTTATTATTACTCCTATAATAATTTAATTTGAAGTTTCTTCTGATAAATAATTTAATTTAAAGTTCAAAAATCTTAATGGATGTTACAATACGGCTTTGCCTATGTTTGGTAATTCGATAGGCGTGCCAAAATCATGGTTGCACACTATATATATATAGATCGAGCATTAACTGCGAGCGGGTGGATTTTCATGTTTAAGGCTTTTCGCCACTGTCTTGTCCGCGAGGCGGACATGAGCACGCATCGCGAGGTAAGTAAAAATGGGGCATTAGAAATTCAATGTATTGTTTTCTTTTCTTTAGGTGAGTCAAAGACACAAAGTAAACTACGAAATTCGTGGAAGTAAAATTAGTTCAAGCGACAAACTATTATGGGACAAAAATAGATTTTTAATTTCCTTTGTCTTTGTGTGTGTGCAGTGTACGTGTGTGTGACTGTTTGTGTGTGTGTGAGAGAGAGAAAGAGAGTAGACTTGGGAGGCATTAGTGGAATGTGAAATCACATCCCATTGAAGCACGTTTTAGGCAAATAGAATATTAGGCATGGAAACAACACCAAAGAGTTTATAATATACTATATAAGCATGGGGCAGAGCCAACGCGGCTCAATTGTTCGGATGAGTTTGTTTATTTATTTATGTGTTTCTGACTTCAAATTTTTATATAAATTGTTTAACAAGCACTAAATTTGAAAAACAAAGTCATAGATAGATATATAGATAGGATTGAAAATTAAAAACAACTTTCGAATTCAACGTATAGTTCATTTTCCAATTACTATAAATGGTGACTGTTTTGTTGATGTCATGATCATAGCGCAGACAAGTGCTTGCCTTTGCTCTTGTGTAGTTTTCTGTTAAAATAATGAATTAATTAATGATCGATGGTGGAAGTGTATGACATGAACTGAAATTGGTAGCATATTCTTGTTTATTGTAGTACACAGCATAATTAATCATTATCCTGTTTGGGAACAAAGTGGGTGTTAGGTAAAGATAATACTAATACTATGCATATGCATGATGTGAATAAATCATCTCATGCTCAAATTTTATTATGACAATGCTATCTTAACATTTTTATATCAATTTTTTATTTTATTTTAAAGAATTTAAAAAATATTAATGGACATATTTGATATTTATGAAAAAGTATCAATATTGGGTAAACTCTTGCACATATTTTTCAGGGTTAAAAACAAGCACTTAAAGCTCAATTAATAATATTCTGTTATTGATGATGAAAAAAGAAAAACTTGGAAAACAAATTTTGCATCCAACTGAAGAAGAAGAACAACAACAATGTATTTAACCAACAATGATCAGTTGTACAAGCTGGATAGTAATAATGGATACACAAAGCTTAAAACTATTCCAAAGAACAAAGAAAGTTTACTAATTAGTAAGATCATATTATAGTATTATTTTATTGTTCTCTTAAAAAAGTATGGTTTTATTTATGTTTTTAGGAAAAAAAATAAAATACTTTAAAAAAAAATACTATATGGACAAACACATGTTTATACTTTATACATGCATTGACTATATTGGAATATAGAAAGGCCACATTATTGCTACTCCTGTTTATACTTTACATACACATGTTTATACTTTACAAATGACAAAATGGAAAAAGAGTTAAGATTACATGTAAGGACATAATAATTTTGATCATGTGATAAATTCTCACGTCTATGATCATATAATTTTATGGCGAATATTGACTGAAAGAAATATTTTTTAAACATAATAATGGAATATTGAGATTGATGATTGAATTGAAGCATATCTGGGACCCTACGCGTATGTGTTGCTCCTCCTGGATATACAAAATGATAGAAAAAATGCATATAGCACGTTAATAAGGGAATACAGTTTTTGTGGTATGAAAAGAATTGCACACCCTGTCACAAAACCAAACAAAACAACAACTAATCAAATATTCATGCACAACACAACAACAAATCAAAGATTCTTACCACAATGTCACAACTTCAACTTTGTAATATACTATGCGTTATAACATTCACTTAATAGACTTTTTGTGGTGAATATGTATTAAAATTTGTATAGTTTAGCTTCTGGAGGTGGTTATTTGAATCATGCATGATAACAGAGGTGAAAGGTTGATTCGAATCAAGTGTAGCCTGATTTGAATCATTTTGCTGAAATTCGCTTTTTAATGTTTAGTGTATGGTATGATTTGAATGTTCTATTAAAAGCTTGAGATTCCCAAAAAAATTATTTTCTAAAAAAAAGAATTATTTAAAAAAAAAATTCCATCAAAAAAATATATTTTTTTTTTGCAAAATGTTGGAAATTTGAGTTGGCCCTCAATATGACCCATCTTAAAGCAACAAGGAAAATGCTGGATTTAGCGAGAAATCTTTTCCCGATGCTTTCACGACATGAGTTGGCGTATTGTAATTGGCTATTTAACACCACCCTTCCATGTTTTCCGCCAAGTTCAACTAGTCAAACATTTTGCTGATAAAGCTTTCACTGCTCGTGATGTTTTTGGGATTAAAATTTCGCTATATATAGCAGTCCTGAAACAACAAAAGTGATGCTGAGGCCTAATACAAATTCACTTCAAAAATGCTGGATATCGCGAAAATAATTTCACGAAAGATTCACGACGTGTAAATTACACTGCAACACTTCTCTTTCATTTTCATCCTCCACTACCCATGTTTTCTGCTAACTACCAAACTTAGTGCAAATAACCTGTTCGCTATAAATTCGTTATAATATCTTTGCTTTAAATAGCATCCCTCAATTCACTTAAAAGATGACCAAGAAATATGACGCTTTATATGGGGCCTGACCTAATAAAGAAATTTTTTCAATTTAAGGCTTTTTCGACGGTTCTAATTTTGGTTGCCGTTGTTATTTCTTCCATTTGTCTTGTTGAATTCATAACACTTTTAAAACCAAATTCAAAAACAAAACCTTCTAAAACCATTAACAAATGGCAAAGTGAAAAAAGGAAAGAAAAAGCAAGATGCAACAATCTTAAGGGCACATCGTCTCACTCCAAATCTCTGGTCCTGATCGGCGCATAGACAAATACTTTTGTTCCAACATCACAAACATGTTGGAACAAAATTGATCAGGCATTACATCACTTAAATTAGCGCACACACTGCGATATCAGAGAGAATTGCGAAGGAATAAGTAGTTGCTGTGTTATTCAATTATTTTTCATAATTGAGAAAATATTGATAAGGAAAGTCCCACATGGACCAAGTTTGAAAAATAATACGGTTACATCATTAACTAATTAACTCACAATAACATAATCAACTAACTCTAACCGCCCCTCCTTAATTTTGTTAGTAAGTGCTACAACACCTAACTCCCTTAACTAACTCACAATCACATAATTAACTAACTCTCAACACCTCCTTAATTCTGGTAGTACGTGTTGGTAAAGATATTGCGCCCATTCAATCAGGAAACTCAGATTCTTTCAAACAAAAATTCTTTTTATTTTGTTTCCAATTCCAATCATATTCATGATTACTAATTCATTTCAATATGAAAGAACTCGTGGAAAAAGTGTTTTGAATTAGTTAATTAGCAACTGAATTAAAAAAGAGCGATGGGGTTCAAACCCCTGGAGTTTTCAACCTATTTCTTATTGAAATTATGGCGCGAATTATACTTTAAGGACAACTATAGAAACTAATTAATCGAGATAAATTTGAGGAGTTTCATTATATCAACATGTATTTTTCACACAAAGTGACTAGATATTCAATCTACAAGTGATTAAGAGACACTAACATCTACCACTTGTATCATACTACGGTTTGTTTTGATAACTTATTTTAAAGTTTAAAAACCTTAATTTTATTTAAATTTTTTTGTGATAGTGTCTGTACTATAGTAATTTAATTTGAAGTTTAAAAACCTTAATGGATGTTACAATCATGCTTTATGTGGATCGAGCACTAATCCTTCTTCATATTAAATTTTATCTTAAAACAAATTACTAAATAGTAGGAGGCTGCTTTAAAAAAAAACACAAATGAAAGCATGAAATTATAGTTGTATAGTAATTTGTTTATTTAAATTAAAGAAGATAGTTAATGGTTCTCGTGAGCTTAACTCTTAGAGATATTGTATAATATATAGAGGCTGACGTTTGAACTTCAAACGTCTCATTTATTTATTTTAAAAAATTAGCTTTTTAAGTACTAAGTTATTTGAAGGAAAAAAAACTAGCTAATGCAAATATACTTTTCGCTTTACTCAACCATATAGTATATACCGGTTCCTTTCTTAATTAGTTGAAAACTTTATAATATTTATTTTTTAAAGGAATAGCTCTAATATAAAAGAATAAATATAATAATTAAACCGATAATGTATAAGTTTATTCAAAAAAACAAATAATGTATAAGTTCTATAATATAAACCATGTATATTATTTATTAAAGAGAAATGATATTTATACAACTATTTTTTAACAACTTTTGGGACAACTTTTTCTTTCGTGCTCACATTATATTTTTCACTTTCTCTCTCTATTGTTTTTGTGTTAATACCTCATTTTCTTTGTAAATCAATGATTGTCTAATAAGTTGTCATTGAAATAGTTATTCAAATAACACAACTCTTTATTAAATGAACCTAAAAAACAAAATGTTGCTTATAATTAAGACCGGAGAACGTATATTTTTTTGAAAAACATGTTTTTCTAAATAATTTTTCATGTTAAAATTCTAGATATATTCACTCATTAACATTTGTCATCACACAAAAAAAAAGAAGTTAAAAGAGTCGTTGGAAATCTAATGTGTCATTTTCTTGAGATGAGTCAAAGACACAAAGAGTAAACTTCCAAATTCTGGGAAGTGGAATTAGCTCAAGGGACAAACTATTATGGGACAAAAGTGGATTTTTAATTGGGAGCTTCTACGGTACACCTGCAAATTATGGTGTACCGGTACTCCTACTTCAAAAATCTTTAAATTAACTATTAATTTTATGAAATAAAGAGCTATTTGTTGATTTTTATATTTTAGAAAATGTCATTCATAAGAAAAAACATTATTTCATTGTTTATAAAAATCATACTAATTTTTTTTACATTTTATTCTAAAAAATAATCAAAATTCTCTATCATGAGTACTAAAAATTCAGAAAAATTAAATTTTATTTCGTCGACGTTTTTGGTAAATAAGATTTAATTATTATAATTATTGGTGATAGAAAACAATTTTTCTCTTAAAAAAATAACACATTTAACTATTAATTTAATGATTTGGTGTACCAATACACTCAAAAATTTTGGTGTACCATAGAATTTGCCTTTTTAATTTCCCTTGTCTGTGTGTGTACGTGTGTATGTATGAGAGAGTAGACTTGGGAGGCATAAGTGGAATGATATGATTCATATCCCATTAAAGCACGTTTTTGGCAACAGATTGGTTGTAGTAGAAACGTCCCACAAATTATAAAAATATTACATTAGCAGAGCCAACGTGGCTCAATTTTTCGGATGAGTTAGTTTATGTGTTTTAATTTGACTTACTTGAATTTTTTATATCAATTATTATATTAATTATCTAACAAGCACTACTGAAAACGATCTTCTTTTTTGTGGCATTAGCTGAAAAATAATTTGAAGAAGCTAAGTCATAGATAAATAGATAGGATTGAAAACTAAAAACAACTTTCGAATTCACTAACTTAGTTAGTTGATTTCCAATATTACTATAATAGTATAATGGCAGTGCAGACAAGTGCTTACCTTTCCTAGTCATAGTCATGTATAGTTATCTGTTAAAATAATGAATTACTTAATGATTAGTAGTGGGATTAGATATCATGGACATAAAATGGTAACATATTCTTGTTCATTTATTAAGATCATTATCCTTTTTGGGAACAAAGTGGCCGTGTTAGGTAAAGAGGTCTATGCATTATGCGAATAAATTATCTCAAGTTCAATTTTTATTCTGATAGGGTTATCTGAAAAATCTTACGTCATTTTTTTAGAGAATTTATAAATCTTGATTGGATTCATCACACAAAAAGGAAGTATTTAAAATTGGTAAACTCTTGCATTCAGAGTTAGAAGCACTAGAACTCTTACATTTAAAGGAGGTACAAGGATAGTAATGGATCATTCTGAATTCTGATGATGGAACTAAAAAAAAGTGCTTCAAAAGTCCTCTGCTCTGCTCTCTCACACTACAATGTTCCTGTAAGATCTGGTGATAATCTGTTTCTTTTGTCCAATATTCTTTGTTAGTATTATTTTTCCAAGCTTTTGAGGGGTTACACTTACACTTCCTTCTCAATCACAGATTTCTAAGTTAACATAAGATTATAATGCAAGGATGATGATTGTGGACTTTAATCCAGATCTCAAGAAAATATTAAATAAATGGAATAATAATACAATCTTGAGCTAACAAACTTATATGAGTTGATGATCCTTTATATTGGGGAGTGTGCTTCTTTTATGAAGGGGAGTTCAAGAGAATATTTGAATCCTTGATTGTTACTTTTATTATTTTTGAACAATTACTTGATTGTTTACTTAATTTTTATCTAACGAGTTATTATCTCTTTGCTTTGATAGCTTTTTAAACAAAATTCTAATCACGATTTAGATTACACATGTTGTGTCTCATGCATTTCTATTTCTTTGTCATGTATGTTATGAATTTCACATTTATATTTTACGAAACTAACACATTCACATAATAAAGATATTAAAAGATATACTTTCATCTATGATGATAAAAAGTAAAAGCAGCAATCATCCATATCTATCTATTTTCCATTCGTTCTTAATTACTCACGACTTGTTCTTGATATAAATTGGTAGACAAACTTTATGAAAGAGATAAAGTCATAAAACCTTTAACATTAATCAGTAATTTCCATCAAGTTACCAAAATAAATAGAAACATATTGACCAAGTAAAATGTATCTCAAATCGAGGTTTTCAACCCTGAAATGAAAAGAGGGGAGGTGGACGATGAAATTGGGGAAAATAGTGGTCTAAAAGGTCACGTGTGGCGCTCACATGCCGGAAATCCTGTCGCGAGTGGGCGTCATGCAACTAGAGAGTGAGAGAGAGATGTTGAGTGTGTAGAGGTGTTTTGCGGAGATTTTTACTGTGATCGATTCAATTTTGCGTATAGTTCTGGTGGTTTTGTCGGTAAAGGTCAACGTGCGATGGAAAACAAGGATCTTATTCAAATAGTGCTTGATGAATAAACAAGACAAAAAATATGCTATGTGTGGTAGAACGAAAATAATACAACGAATACCGTAAAAAAGAGCACAATGGAGGTGGAATGAAACAAAGGAAATCATAACGACGAATAAGGTTTATGTGGAAGCGAAACATAAAAAATCGAAGGCTCGTAATACCATATAAAAAAAATTATTTCAAAGTTGTTTTTAAAATATCAGAACTAACTTGCATACTTAGAGATAAATTTAATCTTAATAAGGTTGTCTAACAAGCCTCGTATTAATAATGTAAAATAACTAAAAATGTTGCTATTTACATTCCAACATTTACAACATATAGAACCGATAATTAGTCCTCTCTTAAACAAACAAAAAAACCCATAATCAGTGTTCAGCTTATTTTCTATTGAATCTTATTTTAAAACTAGAAAAAACACATATCAAAGATGAAATATACGATAATTAAATTCTAGTATCTTTTTTCTTTCTAAACAGTATATTATTAAATCAAGAAAAATCTAGAAGACTTTAGAAGTATGATGCACCGCCTATGTATTTGCTTAACCATTAAGAAGTAAAAATATCTAAGTACTAGCACCACCTAGAATAATCTAGTACTGTCACTAGA
>Ga0228710_1011150_pt1 | contig 11736 bp, 5 predicted proteins | sample MedpolnodulmetaG_FD_177995 | JGI IMG/M metagenome (GOLD analysis project Ga0228710, IMG submission 177995) | Root nodule microbial communities from Medicago polymorpha collected in Santa Monica, California, United States - pink nodules | ecosystem: Host-associated > Plants > Roots > Nodule... | reverse complement strand
CTGAGACATGAGCCACATATTCTAAATCCAAAACAACATTCTTGCTTGATATATCACGATGAACAATTGAAGGTGAGCAATCATGATGCATATAGCATAAAGCATTAGCTACACCTTTAATGGCATTCACCCTCTTATTCCAATCAAACATAGTTGCTTCTTTACTGTTTTTCAAAATCTTGTCCAGACTACCTCTCTCCAAGAACTCATAAACCAAAAATGAGTGCAATCGATGTGAACAATATCCATATAACTTCATAATGTTTCGATGTCGGATTTCAGTTAAAGCTTGGATCTCACTTGCGAAAGCTTTCAAAATGGATGTTTCTCCATTTTGTAATGAATGGAGTTTCTTCACAGCTACAACTTGACCTGTAGGCAACTCTGCTTTGTAAACACTTCCATGTCCTCCAACCCCAATGAGATGCTTGTTGTCAAAATCTTCTGTGGCTTCAACAATGTTCTCATAGACCATTTTTCCATCAAAACTCCATATTGCAAATAGATTTTCAGTTTGAAATTCTTCTGCATGCTTGTTTTCTTTTGTGCTTGAAGTTCGACAGAAAAGGTACAATATCCCATGAACAAATAATGCCAACAATAAAGGGCCTAGAGTGAGGAATAAAACTAGCACCAAAATTTTGTTAGACTTATGACTATGAAAGTTGCCACCTGATGTTGAGCAAGGCTCTAGGCCAGAAACATTACCACACAAGCCTTTGTTATTTCTCAGTGCTTCAATTCGAGCCATTTGGAATGCTTTAGTACTTGGAATCGGACCCTCCAACCGGTTGTAGGATATATTAACAGTTGTTAAGCTTAACATATCAACAAAGCTTAAGGGAATGGTACCAGAAAGATTATTATGTGAGAGATTCAATGTTTCTAAGCGATTTAACTGTCCAAGCGTTTCTGGTATGGTTCCATTCAAGAAATTCCCACTTAGATCAAGATCTTCCATATCTTTTAGTTGACCAAACTTAGCGGGAATGTTTCCTTTAAACTTGTTTTGGCTCAAGTTTAAGTGCAATAACCCAGTCAACCTTCCAAGTTCATCGGGGATAGAGCCACTTAAATTATTTGTTGCAAGTTCCAAGGCCTTTAGTTCCTGAAGTGATGCAATTTGCACAGGAACTTCTCCTGAAAGATGATTTCTACTTATGGATAGTTGGATCAAAGAAGATAAGTTACCTAGACCCTTTGGAATTTTTCCTGCAAGTCTGTTTGAGGACAAGTCAAGTATATGTAAATTGGTTGCCTCAGCTAACTCTGGTGGTATGCTTCCTGTTAGATTGTTATTTGAGATTTTAAGGCTAGTGATATTCTTGCACTTTCCCCAATTTGGTGATAGATGGCCATAAAATTTATTATCACTCAAATCCATGTAGTCCAAATTTGGATACACACCAAAACTATCTGTTATATTTCCAGTAAGTTGGTTATGTTGAAGTGCCACTCTCGTAAGGCTTGAGCAATTCCTTAAACTCTCTGGAACTGGACCACTGAACTGGTTATTACTAGCGCTGAAACGAGTTAACTCTCCACCAACACAAATATTCCGAGGTAAATGACCTATGAAATTATTGTTAAATAACTGAAGATTTTCCAAATTGGTAAGCCTACTCATTTCTTTTGGAAGATTTCCACTAAGCTCATTTGAAAGAAGATTCAACGTAGTGAGTATTGTCAAATTTCCGACAGTGGAAGGAATTGGTCCCGAGAGTTTATTCATTTGAAGGAAAATAATACCCAAATTGACCAAGTTACCAATGGATAAAGGGATTGGCCCAGAGAGATTGTTACCTGCCAACTGGAATGAGGAAAGAGAATAGAGATTTCCAACTTCACTAGGAATGCTTCCGTTGATCTGGTTCGCATAAAGGTAAAGATATTGTAAATTGCTCAAGTTTCCAATTGTAGAAGGGATTGTACCAATGAGATGGTTATCAGACAAATCAAGATCAAGAAGTTGATTTAGAAACCCTATCTCTTGAGGAATAGAGCCAGAAAAATTATTATTTCCAAGATATAGTCTCTTGAGGTCGACCAAATTCCCAATTTCACGAGGAATGTGGCCAATAAGTTGGTTGTTGTGTAACTGAAGATTTGATATATTGGCCAACTTTCCTATAGAAATAGAGATAGACCCAATGAGGTTACAATCACTAATAACAAGATCTATTAAATTACCCAACATCCCAAAATCCTTAGGCATGGAACCAGAAAGGCCACTTTCTTGAAGATGAAGAAATTGTACGTTTTGTGACTTGAAAATGCTTTGTGAGATGGAACCATTAAAATTATTATTTGCAAGTGACAAATGCTTTAAGTCCATTTGCCAGATTCTGTGGGGAATGTGGCCAAAAAGGTTGTTATTTGCTACATCAAGATGTGACATGTTAGTTACCTTTTCTATGGAGATTGGTATAGTCCCTATGAGATTGCACCAAGAAACATCAAGCATTGTCAAATTCCTCAATCTACCAATTTCTTGAGGAAGAGGTCCCCTCATTAAAAAATTGTGACTCATTGACAATACACAAAGACCCATCAAATGGGTTATCTCACGTGGAATAGTCCCAATGAGATAATTGTAACTGAGGTCAAGATAGGAGAGTCTAGACAGATTACCAACGGTGCTAGGAATGCTACCTAAGAGGTTGTTTGTAGACAAATCGAGAGTTTCAAGACTAGACATCTCTCCAATATGGTGTGGAACAACTCCGTACAAGAAGTTGTTTCTTAATACTAAGGTACGGATTTTTTGAAGTGATGAGAAATTGAGAGTTTGAAGCGTACCTTTTAGTCCAACATTGGTGAGATTTACCTTGTTGATGGATTTTGAGTTATTATCACATGTGATTCCTTCCCAACTGCTACAAGGATTATTACCAATCCATGAAGAGAGCAATGCCCTGCTATGGTTGTCAAGGCTTGTTTTCCACTTCAACAGAGCATCAGCCTCGTTACCTTCGTTTTTTGTTGCAGCATGAGGTGATGTGGCAATTACAAACACAAAGAAGAACAAGAGAAGACACGACATTGGTAAGAGCTTCATCTTCTGAAGCATTTTGAAAATGTGAACACAATTAAAGTATAATTGAACTAGACACTTATATTATGATATTGCATGCATTATAATGGGAAATGTAGGTGATATTTATAATGCTTTGTCATAGTGAAGACTTGGGCTGATTAAACTCGTTCACTTTTGTCTTTAGTATGAAGCTGAGACTTATTATGGTGGTTTTGATCAGAAACACGAGGTTGGAGTAATAGGGCGAGATAATGAGTTTGACAACCTGAACCAAAAAATTAAAAAAAATCAACTTTTCTTCTTGTATAACTCTTAAGAATCATAGAAAATAATATAGTTATCGGTGGTATATTGTAAGATAGAATGGATCTACATGATCCAACAACCCATTTTATGTTAAAAAGATTATAGGGTTAAAATTAACAAAATTAATAAGGTTTATGATAGATCATTTGTAATATGATCCATCATAGACATTTTGGTTAACAAACATGGATCAAATTGACAAACGGATGTGAATATAAGGGACCAAACGAACATTTTAGGAGCTATGGATCAAAACGAAATTAAAAAAAATAGTTAGGAGCCCAAATAACCAATTTAGCCTATATTTTTTATTTTATAAGTCAAGAGCCAAATGACATCAAAAGGAATAGTGTCCAACTAAGTTGGTACCCTATTATGATATTTTGTCATTTGCTCATATATATTATTAAAAAAGGAAAAAAAATTACATAAAACCTGACACAATCAATCCATGTGAATCAACCCGAACAGGGAATACAGCAAAAAAGAACAGCACAGTGGATCCAACCCTAATCAATTCTAACAAACTAACACCATTAATGATAAACGTTTGTGAATACCAAGCGGGACGATAATTTGACGAATGAATCGATCGTCAACACGAAACCAGATCACATACCATCAACTCCCTGCAACAACGAAAAGAAGGCATTAACGACTCTTTTGAGTCCACACAGTCTCATGTCAATCAAAAGGATGACTAGGATACGAAACCAACAAATTCCTGAATGTGAGGGGGTGGATTCGACCGCCTATTAGCGAATCTAGTAATAATTATAAATCATTGAATTTTAACAATAATTTATCTATTCATTCATAATTATATAACTTTGAAATATTGAATTAATTTCATTATAAATTATAAAAAAAATGAACAATTTTTTAATTTTATTAATAATTAAAAAAATTAAAACTTGAAAAAAAAATCAAATCATAATAAATAACATACTCTTGATTTCTTTTTTAACTTTAAATGAATAAATTATTTGATGTACTAAAAAATAGTCTTTCATTGAAAATTCAAAGTTGATAGTTTAAGTATAACACTTGTAAGTATTATTTAATTTATTTTATTACTATTAAAATAATATAATAATTGAATAGAGAAAAAAAATTACTACCTCCGTCCCTAATTATAAGGCCCTTTTGAGAGAAACACTGGAATTAAGATAGTTGATAGTTGAATTAATTTTGTTGACAATTGTTATTGTTTTACATGTTTACCCTTTAAGAAAGAGAATTAGTTAATGTTTTCAAAAAGTATTTATTATATATTGCAGAAAAATATGCAACATAAATAGGGATATAGTGGTAAATAAATAATTAATGTACATTAAAATTTGAAATGAGTCTTATAAAAAAGGACAAAGAAAAAACACAAAAGGGTCTTATAATTAGGGATGGAGGTAGTACAATTAATTATGTATATGGGACCCACATGTAATAGGATATATATATAGAGAGAGAGAGTGAGAGCGCCTATAACAGCACTCATCTTTATAGGCACCGAATAATTGATGTCACAATGGTGGTGCTTATTTAGCTTGGTGCTAAATAGATGAAGAACCCCAATTGTAGATGGTCTTAGGCCATCCACAATCGAGATACTCATTTTTGTGTACTTAAATGGGTCCCACGTAAACACATCACTCATTTATAATTTTTTAATAGTAGTATCTAATAAGCACGCAATCCTTCCAACTCAGATCTCACACAAGTTTCTTAAATGGAACCCACTAATCAACTACCAATAACTTTATATCATTACATTTCAATTTTTATAATTAAAAGAGTGCGGGTCCCGCTTAAAATTAGGGTTCTTAAGCAAGACCCCGAAAAAAATTCTCCTCAATGAAGTTCCTAATAGATACTGAGTTTAAATGTTTAAGACTCTCTCTTTAGAGATGGTATTAGGATACTTGTTAGCAAGATCCTTCTTTTATGGGAAATGCTAACTTGTACCCTTAACGCACAAGTTAAGAAGTTAAAAATAGAATTATATTTTTGGAAATTGTGTATTCAATATTACAAAACTTTAAATATTTATACTTTCAATATAAAATTTATTGTTTATTTTCTTTTATGGCTCCTTAGCTTGTGTCATAGGGGTACAAGTTAGCATCATTTTAATTTGCTCATTTGGTGAGAAATATTTCATAGTCATGGATAATTTCTTTTTCTCTTTCACTCATCGAGCAGTGGTGGTTTTAAGTCATTTTTACATAGAATATTTCATCTGTATCATTTTTTTTCTTCTCTTTTTCGATCTAAATAAGTTATTTTCACATATATCAAGTTTTTTTTATGTGTTAGTGTAGTGTTGTGTTGTCCGTCGTCTTGTGCGGCATTGTTTAATTTCGCGTCTTGTTGTGTTGTTTGTTTGATTCATATTGAAAGATCAGTTTCACTCCATAACATATTCAATCAATTATTTGGACGACAGATTCGTTATCGTGCGGTATTATGGTGATTTAAATTTTGTCATATTATTTGTAGGTATTTTGTTGGTGTATGTTATTAACTTGGACATTGAGAGTTTATCAGCAGATTCCGCTTTACGTTTTTAGCGATATTGATGTCATTGTATTTGATATATTATATCAATTTGAATGAATGAATATTATTTTGTTAATTTATAAAATAAAATAAAATATTCATAGTCATGGTCATGGATGATATTTTACTCTTTGCAATTAAACCACATCCTCCATTTTTCGTTGTGCGACACGTTTTGCAAGACTTACATTCTGATTTTGCTTTCTCTCACTTTGTTGCACGCTTCTTGGTTTTCAAACGACACACGTGAAAATTGGTGTCTAATTTTATTCAACATTTAACAATTTAATCGTTATTGATTCATTTTTTAATTGTACTAAAATAAAATCCTTTTCGTACTATCTTTAATTCTTTCCACAATTCAACTAAGGTGGATTAAATAAATGTACATTCTCTTGTAAATCAAATATGGAGAATGATCTTTAAAGAAAATGGAGAATGCTAACGAACATCTTGAGACATTGGTTAAAATTATAAAATAAGTAAGTTTGCATAAAAAAAAAAAGTGTAATTATTACTAAGATAAAAGTAAAAATTTGTATTTTCAAGACAAAGTTTTTTTTCTTCAAGTAGTCTAGCGGCTAGAGAAATTCACATTAAAAGTAAATAAGCGGGGTGTTTGGGGTTCGAACTCCGACCTTTGCATATATTATGCATTATTCTTACCAAGTGAGCTAACCTCACAAGACTCCAAGACAAAGTTTCAATTAATTATAGCAGAATTTGATAAATTTTGGTACGCGGATTGCAATATATTGTTTACCTCTTTTCAACATTTAATGTGTACTAGACCATTGACCCGTGCGTTCAATAAATATATTAAGCGCAAATATGTATCAAAATAGTTGAGTTGAATGGAAAAAATAGTATAATTCAATTCATAATATTAATTGTCACAAACGTTTGTATTGTACCATATTAAAATATTTTCATGACATCGACCCTAGACTTTTGACCCGCGCATCGCACGGGTCTATTAAAAACACAAAACAATTAAATTTTGGTCTGAAATCGTATCTTTAAATTGTTTTTTCTTTCTCTTTTAGTAAAATAAGCGATTTCCACCTATTTACGGTCTTTTTTTCGTATGTTTAATGATTTCGTCATTTGGATTTGATTTCCCGTAGATTCATCTCTTTCATTTTTATCGATTTTAAAGTTTTATTGTTGTAGCTATAAACGAAAACGGTATAAATAAAACCAACAAATACATTATTTGTCCATTGATTGTTGTCAACTATATATTCTTTTATTTACTTTTTACAATACAAAATTTGCATGAATAGACTCTCTATCAAGTCTTCGGTGGCGATTGTATCTGAAGCAAATCATCATACATAGATATTATAGGACATCTCATTTAGCTCAATGCTGGAGTTGGTTCAACTTTCATTCCATTAAGTTGTGCTGAAAAGAACAAATTAATAATATTATATTATCCTATCATTGTGTCTCTTTATCATGTTTGTGGACTTCCTGTAAATCAACATTAAGAATAAGTATGTTTCATTTTAACATTGATTAAATCAAACGATGCAATATAAAACACATTTAGGTGGAGATTTATTTTACATACAAACTTGGAAAAAAAATATAAGAACATATATACACACACACATATATATTTATTTATTTTTAAACAGCCAAACTTCATTAATAATGCACAAATCATTCTAAATAAATATAAGAACATATATTTATGTTTCATATTGTAAATTTTTTCTTTCAAGCGCAAAATCATTCTTCTTTCAAGCTTCACAATATAGAAGTTGGCTACTACAAAACCAGTCAACCTGCAAAAAGAGATAATGAAAGTGTCTATTTTAGATTGATAGATATGTCATAGAATTGTCAAAAAACACATAGTTGTGATTTTGCATAAATTCAATTGGATTCTTTAAGAACAATTCAAGACACAACATTTTGAAGAAAAAGAAACAATTGGGGAGAGCACATAATATAAGAAGAAAAAAAACATTACAATAAGAAATTTAGTAACAACTTATTAAACTGTATGCTTGAATCGCTTTTTAGCTTGTTCCATTCATTGGTTTCTACATACTCCAAATAGTACTTCCAAAACTTCTCTAACTGCTTTCTCAACTTTCAATAAGGATTGAACCAGTTGCAAGTGTGTTCTTTTCTGCATTTCTTTTCTGGAAGATACACAATAAATTTAATAAATTGCTGACGCATTTCACACTCAGTAAAATATATGTAGGAACCAAGTATTACAATACATAAAACTGGCACCGATAAAATACCTTCAGCATCTTCAAAGAACCGTTAATGAATTTTAAGGCCTCTTGGAGAGCACTGGTTAGTATCACTGGTGTTTGCACGGCCTTCAAAATAAATAATCACGTTCAATTAAATCACAGAAATATGTGTATCTCTTATTGAAGGAAAAGAAACAAATAAGTGTAAAACTCAAAATCAAAGAAAATTAAATCACAGTAGGAGATTTTGAAACAACTGACAAACAGCTTTTTAGTAATTGTTCCCTTCATTGATATATAAACCTTTATTCCTCTTTTACCGGTATTCTGTCCAAAAAATAATAAAGAAAATAGAAATAGAATTAGCACGAAATATAATTTTGAGAATAGAACTAAGAAATTATTTTGTTTCTAAATAAGAGATAAGTAAGAGAGGTATGGAGCGTAGTTGATAGTATCAGGAAACGATCTGTTCATTTCTCTCCATAAAAAATAGGATATTTTGTTTATATCAGCAGGAAACGTTCCGTTTATTCTATTAAAAAATAGGAAATTTTGTTACGTACGTTCTGTTTACTCCTATCCATAAAAATAGCAAATTTTGTTACGTAGGAAAGGATTGCATATTGGGAAACGATCTGTTTATTTCTTTTCATAAAAAATAGGACATTTTGTTAAGCATGAAACAAAGTAGTAACTATTTCACTTAAAATTTCTTCCCCAAAAATTAGGTTAAATCAGGCGACAAAATTAGGTTAAATCTAGGTTAATATTGAGTTACAGGTTAACATTTATAAGTAAGAGATGTGTTTTACCGATATATAGTTATATCAATTTTATAGTTATAATAGTTTTGTTACTATTAATGGGTTTTCAGCAAGCAACTCCGATGGGTTTTTCGCGAGTTGGAGAGAAAACGCAAATGGGGCAGAAATAGGGATAGGACTATGTGTAGAAATTCTCGTGTTTTCATTTTAACCTTTAACAAATTTATACCATTGATTAAATCTAACGGTATCAATTTTGTGGTCCACTGGTGAGGGAATTAATTGAACTCTTACCTTATATATATATATATATATATATATATTTTATTTTTATTTTTGTGTGTGGATACAATAGTTAGTTTTGATATTTCTTTTCAACCACTCCAAAAATGTATATATTTCCCCTAAAAAAATGGGGAATATATTTGGTGTCATGCGAATTATATACTAGATCTAGAAAGGAGCTTGCTCATATTCTTATTGTCTTGATTCCAAAAGTTGAGCAACAATTTAATTTCAAAGAGTTTCAACGTATAAGCTTCTGTAACACTATTTACAAGCTAATCACTAAGGTCTTTTTGTTAATAGACTGAGACTGATGCTTTATCAAATTATTGGTCCCTTCCAAAGTAGCTTCTTTCCTAGTCGTAGTATAAGTGACAACGCTATTATTCTTCAAGAAGTGATTCACACCATGCACAAATCAAAAAGGAAGAAAGGCGATGTTGCTTATAAATTGGATTTGGAAAAAGCCTATGATAATGTTAGTACGAACTTTCTCAAGTCTTGCTTGGAGGATTTTGGATTCCCAACTTTAACTATTAATTTAATTGATGGTCGGATTAGGCAAGTGTATTAAATCGTTTACCAAGTAATAAAGTGATAAGAATAGTATCGTACAATTTGTGTTACTTGTTTTTAAAAAATAAAATAATAAAAGATTTTAGGGATTTGAGATTGCAATTTTTATCTGTTTGCAACAGAGCAAGTTACCTGTTTTGCTTGCAGAAATGTAAGCAGCGGTTAGGGTTCTTCCAATCTCCCTCTATTTATTTGTTGGAATTAAATAATATTCATGTCGCGTTTACTTATTCTAAGTAGACTATCTAACAGATGAGTCCGTCGGGACATTCTAACCTAATCGGTTCGTCAAGTTGCACCTTCTGATCGCACGGTGATCCTTATGTGCGGGGCCTTACTCTTTCGGTTGATTTCGGTTTATCCCTCCAATGTTGAGTTGCCCCTACTGGTCACACGATGATCCTTACGTGTGGGGTCTTACTCCCTCAAATGTAATTGAAACATAGACTTATGTTAGCGTTCCTAAATTTCCAAAGGTATGATGGACAGTGTTTCTAAAGGTTTTCTCATCTATGAATCTTAGGAGTACATAACACACTCTTCCTCTCAGTAGTTTTACAAATGGGCAGCCCTATCAGCGTCTACCTTACCAAGGTTCGAGGAGAATGGAGTTAATGGGCTGATTTAAGTCATAAAGTCACTTGTTTCCTTAATTAATAACTAGTTACATCCTAGGTTCAACATATTTTATTCAATATTAGTAATGTCACCTCCTAAGTACTTACTGCTAGGGGCAACTCGCTTTCGATATCTTTCGTCTAGTTTCTAACTGATTACTTCCTAGATAAACAAATATAAATATCAAAATTAGGCTCTGTCACTACATAAGTGCCTAAACTAGGGTTGCGCTCCATAGGAGACAAATCTTACGCACTATAGTAAAACTAAATAGCGAATAGAAAATAACTAAATAAGCAACATTAAATTAAATAATTATCCAACAAAATAAATAGAGGTTCATCTTAGAACCCTAGCCTAAGAAGATTTAGTTACCAATGGTAACTAAATAACTAATTACAAAAAAAAATAAAACTTACCCTAAAATCTTGGAGAGAGGAGAGAGAAACTTTTCCTGAAAGCTCCTAGAATCTGCCTTCCTCTTGAACTGCTCCAGTTCTGAACGAGAAATTATGAATGAGGAAGGCAGTATTATAGGGAAAGTTTCCACCTGAACTTGGGCTAAAATCACAGGCTTTCTTCCACAAAAAGTTACAAAATTGTGACTTTTTTCGCAAGCAACTGTGCACCTAGCGTCGACATGCATTCGCCAGGCGCATCTGCCTTGCATGTTAGCTAGGCACCATGCATATGGGCGCTTCTTGTAACACCCTAATTCCCAACGTTGATTTAATAAATAATGCGAATAATTTTAAACAAAAAGGATGTTACACATATTCATCAATTATTCATTCGAATAATAAATAATACGTTATACTTCAGAATGCGGAAAATACTTCAAAAATATTCCATATAAAGAACGGGTGTGATTCTCAATCGTCAATGTGAAAAATATCATAATGATTTCAAATACATAAGATTCCTAAATTTAAACATTCAACGTTTGACTCCAACCCTAGTGTTACAAATCAGAGCGCATGATTATTCGACTATATAAATAATTAGATAATAGTTACGGAAGTATATCTCCGTCGCCACCTTCTAAACGTCCTGTAACTAGAGCTCCTCGTCCTGAGTGTCTGTACCCCAAGAGTATAGACACCATAATACACAACAACAGAGGGGTGAGAATATTCATCGTAACATATACTGAGATACATGAATAATATATAAATAGGCATAACATCATTTGATCATCATTTACAACATATTAACAATTCTTCATCAGGTTATACAACATCATTAACACATCATCATTATCATAATTTTTCAGTTTTAACGCATTAATGAAATGCACATATCACGCACAATACATCACATTGACACATATAACATATACCACATATATCACATATACTTCATATACACCTAA
>Ga0228710_1011148_pt1 | contig 11737 bp, 8 predicted proteins | sample MedpolnodulmetaG_FD_177995 | JGI IMG/M metagenome (GOLD analysis project Ga0228710, IMG submission 177995) | Root nodule microbial communities from Medicago polymorpha collected in Santa Monica, California, United States - pink nodules | ecosystem: Host-associated > Plants > Roots > Nodule... | reverse complement strand
TAATTTCCACAATTTTATCTTTCCAATTAGATTCTTAATTAAGTCCTTATTCATGAAATGTACAGGAGGGATATATGGAGACATAAATCCAAGTGGAGTTATGTTCTACAACAATCTTATAGACAATTTGCTACTTAGAGGTGAGTTACAACCTTCACTTAGTTCTTTGTTTCTGGAAATGGTAATTTAGTTTGGTTTTAGAGTGATCAATTTCAGTCTTGGTGTGTGTCAAGCAAGACCTAATATATGAACAAACTCACTTAAAAAGTAAGAATTTTACATGTTAAGTGGAACCCTGTACTGGTTTAATATGTACATTTATGCGTTTTCTTTTTAATGGAAAATGTTAGTAGTTAGATTAATATTTACTCGTTGGTCCGGGTTTGAACTCAGACCTCCAGCTTATTAACCCTTAGCTCAAACCAGTTGAGTTACCCAACATTTATGTGAATGATCAGCATTATAACTTAGGACTATGTAGCACTTACACTTTAAATTAGAGATGAGTTCGAAATCTAACACCGACACGACACCGACACATAAGGTTACATTTAATTATTCCGCTTTCTCAAAGTATTGCTTGTGTCGATGTGTCATGTCTTTCTCGTGTCCGTGTCTATGTTAGTGTTGGTGTTAGTGCTTCATACGTTATGATAATTCCAGTGAAAAAACTGCACAAATCTATCATGCTTTGTTGCAACCACCATCACTAGTAAATTTTATTGATTGAATCACTTTTGTCTAATTCTTCCTGTTATATTAATCATAAAAATTAGTTGTTCAACTTTATTTATAACAGTATGAGATTGTTCTTAGTTATACCTAAATCTGGACATGGCTTGCTTGATCTAGGAATTGAGCCATTTGTGACAATTCACCATCATGACTTGCCGCAAGAGCTGGAAGAAAGATATGGTGGTTGGCTTAGTCCCTTAATTCAGTAAATCCACTGCTCTCATTCTTTTACTCGTTCTGATAAATTCTATTGCATAGCTGTGGTCCAAAAGTTTGAGTTAAGAGACCAGTGAGATTTTCCTGGCGGTGTTATCGGTAGGACTGTTTAAGAACTGAACTGAACCAGTTCAGTTGGCGACTTATCCTTCACATTTCATTTATTTTTGGTGCGGTTTAACAGTTTTTTAAAACATTCCTAATATTCCATTTTATTTTTTATTTTTTTCCTTACAACTGTCCTGGTTATAAGTAAATAATAGAAATTTGGTACAATTTGACTCACAAAGAATCAGTTTGATTCAAAATAGCACACTTCGATTTTTTGTAAAGTTAAATCCAGTTGAAAACCAATGCACCGAACCTTATACTACCTAGTGTGGTTCAGGACGATTCATTAACGTGCTCGTTTCGATTTTACCAAACTTTGTAACTGTTCAGTTTGGATTATCTTCCTAGCTGAACCATGAACAGTCCTAATAATTGGTAATTGCAGGAGAGATTTTGTTCATTTTGCTGAACTTTGTTTTAAGAGCTTTGGAGATAGGGTTAAGTATTGGGTCACCATCAATGAGCCAACCCTGGTTTCAGACTTGGCCTTTATTAGGGGAAAATACCCTCCTAGTCACTGTTCCCCTCCTTTTGGAAACTGTTATACTGGTAACTCCGATGTTGAGCCTCTCCTTGTCATGCACAATATGTTGCTGTCGCATGCTAAGGCTGTTGAATTATACCGCAAGCACTATCAGGTAACAAAAGTGAACCTAAACTGAGCACTTTTTTGTCACATTTTCTATGTTAGGGGAAAAGGGACTAAAGGGTACTCCTTCTGTTCCAAAATAATTGTCGTCCTAAGTTTTTTTAGATCAAGAAAAGGTACAAGTAAATTAAATAATGTTGCAATTTTACAAAATTGTCTTTATTAATTATTGTCTGTTAGTCATTTGTCATAAATGTATAGTGGAATATAACGACTTGAAAGTAGTGTTGACAATATCAATTTAAGGGTAGAAATGGAAAGGAAAAAAAGTGTCATGTTGAAAAAGCAAAATGATGCTTATTGTGAAACATTTTTCATATGCTAAAACGACAGTTATTTTGGAATGGATGGAGTAAGACGAAGTGACTAATTAGGAAGTACTGAACTAATGCAGGCAAAGCAAGGTGGGACCATTGGCATTGTTGCACATACCTTCATGTATGAACCTCTTAGAGATGAAGAATGTGATAGACAAGCTGCAAATAGGGCCTTGGCTTTTGTCATAGGATGGTAAGTCATTAGGAAGCAGTGAAGTACCAAGAGAAGTGTTTTGGTTCTGGCTTAATAATGTCGACTTCTTAAACTACTAATGCATATAAAGATCGAAAGCAACTCACTATCTTTTCAACATACTCTTTCTTATCAGTTAAAATTCAAGTTTTTTTCACTATTTTGGGAATGAAATCTACAAAGTCATGTCGGCCCCACATGAATTTGGTGGTATCTGATTGAATTTCAACTGATAAGGAATAGTGCGATGAAAATAAAATGTTAAGAGAATATGTTACTGGCATTCCTTGAATGTACATTATTAATGACAAGAATTAACAGAACATAGTTCTTTCAATCTTTTTAATAACTTTTCCTGCCTTTTTGATGGCAAGAAGGTTACTAGATCCCCTAGTTTTTGGTGAGTACCCTGCTGAGATGCGCTCTATTCTCGGGAACCAGTTGCCAAGGATCTCTACTAAGGAGAAGAGTCTCCTAAGAGGCAGCCTGGACTTCATTGGCATCAATAACTATGGAGCTCTCTATGCCAAGGATTGCTACCTCTCTACTTGTCCACTCGAGGCAGCTCGTCCAATAAGAGGCTTTCTGGAAACAACTGGAATGAGAGATGGCATTCCAATTGGTAATCAGGTACTCATATGTAGTCCAACTGTTCTTGTCATTATGTTATATGGTTATAACTTGTAAGTAATTTGTCAATTAATGTTTGATAATGGATTTTTTAAAAGATTTGGGAATGAATATTATTTATCAAAGTGACACTAATTGTCATTGATAAGATTTGAACTTCATGCCTTGAGGTTACATGGTCAAGCTCGTACCACTGAGCTTACATCTCCTGAACAATTATTTGATAATCGGGTACGATTGTAATGAACATAAATATTGATATGATTTCTTATGTTTTGAGCAGACAGGAATGCCAAGGTTCTTTGTGGTTCCAAAGGGCATGGAAAAGGTTGTAGACTACATAAAGATAAAATACCACAACATGCCTATGTATATTACAGAAAATGGTGCGTGAATACTCAATAACATTATATGATCTTATTTTTTTCGATATGTTTTTGCTTGATCACTTGTGTAATATCAAACACTTCAATATGATGGATGGCTATACAAAATTTGTTGCAGGATATTCTTCGCCACTCAACCCAAGCATAACAATGCATGATTTACTACATGATTTCAAACGGATAGAGTATCATAAAGCTTACCTTGCAGCTTTGCTTAGGGCCATAAGGTGAGTGATGATGAAGACAAATATATGAGTAGCAACCTTGTATTTCATGAATGTTTTTAGTTATACTTTGTCTGTTGACTGAGACTAAATTTTATTATGTGCAGAAAAGGTGCAGATGTAAGAGGATATATGATATGGTCATTGTTTGACAACTTTGAATGGAATAGTGGATATAATGTAAGATTTGGATTATATTATGTGGATAGACAGACACTTGAACGAATTCCTAAACTTTCAGTTGAGTGGTTTTCTAGTTTCCTCAACAATACTAGTGATGATACCAACATAGAAGATTTGAGCAAGCAGTATAGAAGCAAATATGTGACAACTGCTGTTGTCTAACTTATTTTAAACTGATCATATAATTCATTGTCAACATATTGACAATTGTTAACAACATGCTATTTATTATTATGGCCATCCCATGGGAGTGATATGTGAATTTTACTATTAAAATAGGTTGACTTTGTTTGGATATTTATCATACCATGCTATTACCACGCAGCTACTTCAAGCTTTAGTGCATGTTTGGAATCACGACGGGTTTGACAATGTTGACGAGCCACTGTAATTTTGTTAAACTTATCGTGAATCAAAACAGACGCTTAATGAAACCACGATCAAATTTTCTTTGAGACACGAGATTAGTTATGGTTTGTAGTTTTTGTCTTCTAAAGTGATTTCTACACTCAAATCTATTGTTCAATTCATTCTTACATGATAAGGCCTAAACATAAACCATTTACCTAAATTTACTTTTATTCTAAATCAATTAAATCAAAATCAATTTCCTCCAAAACCAAACATACACAGACAAAAGTAACACACATATTGATTAAAGATAGAAAAGAAATGTAAACTTACACCTTTTTTTATATAGTAAACTTAAGCTTTTTGTGTTTTTTTAATATATTTATCTATTAAAAATAATTTTCAATATTATTATGGAGATGAAATAGTAAATTATTAATATTTTTTTGGCCAAGTAGTGTATAACTAGACTCACAGGGAAGTCCCTTTAAAAATTTGCTTACGAGACAACATTGATTTAAACTCAACCCTTGCATATTGTCATGTCTATGTCAGCACAGTTATGCTTACGAGACAACATTGATTTAATCTTTGATTAACAAAAATATTGTATCAATCGTATTATATTATGGGTGCGTTTGTTTCGGCTTTAAAAAAATAGATTTTGTGTTAAAAGAATCTAGATTTTATTTTTTTTTAGATTTTAGAAAAAATATGAAGTTATTTTTGTTTGCCTATTACCCATAAAAATCCATTTTAAAAAAAGGCTTAATACATCATTTGGTCCCTTAACTTATTTTCAGTTTTCAATTTGGTCCCCTAACTATTAAACGTTCCAAATTGGTCCTTTATCTTCTTTCCATCATTCAATTTGGTCCTATTTTATTCATTTTAACCCCCAAAAAAAGGAGACCGTTAGATAAATGAGGTCTATCAGATTTAACTGTGTATCACCAACACCTGATTTATTTTACTTTTCTTCATCTTCTTCCCTCATCTTCATACAACCTTCATCATCTTCAGCTTTTTTTTGTTCTTTCAAAAATTCATTATTTCAACTTCAACAAAAACCACACAATCAAACATTTAAATTTATAATTAACACCACCACAATCATTCAAAATCAGATCACCAAAACCCATTAACTCCAAAAAAAACTTTCTATCACCAAAATCCTTCCCTTATGTGTTTTTTTGGTGAACTTCGATGTTGTCTACTTCCCACACACAAGCACAGTCCAATTGTGGGTCCCATGTTGTCACTGTTGGTTAGAAAGGTGCGAACATATTCTTAAACAATTATTGGTTAAATATTCTTAAATTCTGACTTCAATTCTTTTCCCAGGTTTAGAGGGACTCTGCGTTCGGAATGGTGTGAGTGAGGGTAGTTTGGGAAATGATGATTGTGGTGATTTTGTTAAGATTTATTGAAGTGTGGTGATTCAATTTCTGCTCAGATTTATCTTTTTAGTTCCCAGCACATCTTCTTCCTCTTCAGGTAAATTACTCTATATGTTCATGTTTGGATGAACTAAGCTATTGTCAGTGTTTTGATTCACTGTGAATTTGATAGAACCGTGATAATTTTGTCTGCAACAAATTGTCTTAGAACATACTCCTATTGAATTGAAAAGCACAATTCTTTTTTGTTCTTCTTATGACTTTGTGTCGCATAATTTTCAGTCTAATTAACGATAATTGTCTGCTTTTCTTTTTGTTATTCTGTTGATTCAATATCTAAAAGAATTGAAAAAATGAGGGACGAAGAGTTGTATCCGCAACTTCTGGAATTAACAGAGGGGTATGCAAAGAGTTCTTGATGTTATATTTATATCACCTCGAAGCTTTACTATCTATATGCTATCTTTAAACAACTATTTTCCTTGTCAATTGAGTGTTAAATCTATAACTACTATTTGATTTATGGCTGGTGCAGAGGGGTTTTTGTTGAAGTTGAAATGATGAATTTTTGGAAGAACAAAAAAAAGTTGAAGATGATGAAGATTGATGAAGGTTGTATGAAGGTGAAGATGAGGGAAAAAGATGAAGAAAAGTAAAATAAACCAGGTGTTGGTGATACACAGTTAGATCTGATAGACCTCATTTATCCAACGGTCTCCTTTTTTGGGGGTTAAAATGAATAAAATAGGACCAAATTGAATGATGGAAAGAAGATAAAGGACCAATTTGGAACGTTTAATAGTTAGGGGGCCAAATTGAAAACTGAAAATAAGTTAAGGGACCAAATGATGTATTAAGCCAAAAAAAAATATGATATTTAACTTGTACATGTGTTCCCTCTTTATTTTTGAAAAAAAAAAAATTTGAGAAAAAGTAATCTTAATAGCTTTTCATTTTAAGATCAAAATATTTTTTTTGATAAAATGATTTTTCTAAAAATCCTAAACAAACAATTAAAATAAAAAAAGTGATTTTTTTAAGAGAAAAAAAATATATTTTTTAAAAAAATCTAAAACAAACGGGCCTATATTGTCACGTGGTCTCCACGGTTTTACAGATTTATATAGACTTGCAGCTGTTTCTCTGTTGCAACAAACCCTACTCTCTCTGCAATGTCGAAGAAGAAAGCGAGAGACATTAAGGCAAAGAAGAAACTAAGAAACGCGAAGAAGAATGTGAGAAGGGTTAACGTCTCTGGAAAACCTAAGCACTCTCTCGACGTCAACCGGAGCAATGTCGCTACAAAAAAGTCACGTTCTGCCGCAACTGTTCGCGGTCTAAAGATGTACAAAACCAAACCCATTCACAATCACAACCGTAAGGGAAAAGCTTGAGTTTTTTAGAGAATAGATGGAGAAGAATTTGCCTATGTAAATTGCCATCTTTTGTCATGGTTTTGAACTGCTGTTGCGGTCACGGATGTAGTTGTGTTCATGATCGTTGCAATTATGGTTGCTGCGCCCTTAAATAATTTTAAATTTTCACAAAATATATAAAGTGAAACCACCATGCTACTACACTAATAATCTAGATACGGTCTTCATTTGCTACGTAATTACAGGATGTCATTTAAGTGACATTGAGGTGTCAATGTCATGTGACATTGATCAACCACAATCTGTACAAAAACAAAAAATCTCTGTGAGAGAGAATAAAATCACTTGTGACATTGTGTTTGGCCAATGTCATGTGACATTCCAACTAGAATCCTTTTAAGAGACATGTGTAAAGACTATATGCTAGTTGTGAGACATCGAACTAGATCAACAATCACACGTATTGCTGGAACTTAATGCTTCTCTCTTAGCTACCTAAGCGAATAGGAGGAGTTTATAGTCGATCATTGATAGACATTAGTGAACTAACTAATGAAACTTTATTCCAATGCAACTTGTTTATTATTTGTTTCACTCTGTCTCATAACTTGTCAAACTATCAATCATCTATTTATTACCACCACCTTTTAACAATCAAATAACTAAATGATTCATTAACCAAGTCCATAATGATACGATAAAAAAATACTTTGATACCTCTTGCTAAAGCGACGCATTAGGAGATGAAAGTGTAAATTAAGTAGATTACTAGTATGATACTCGTGCCAAGCACGGGAAAATAATTGATAAAAGTTTAATTAAAAAATTATTTTAAATTAAATTAAAAAATAATCTACACAAGAAAAATACATCTTACACGAAATTAGTGTATATTTCAATTATTTGACATATAAGTGAACATAAATTTATTATGAATTATTTACATACAAAAAATACATCTCACACAAAATTAGTGTATACTTAAATCATTTGACATGTAAGTCAGCATAAATTTATTATGAATTATAAATATAAAAGGATTTCAATCAATAAATCCTAATAATGTTCTACAATTTTAATCATAAATAAAAAAAAAAACTTACTGACGACGTTTGCTCATTTTTCATTTTTTTTCATGTTTACTATAGAAATATATCTACATCATTATATTTTGATTCAAATCGTAATCATTGAATTTTAATAAGGTCACATATTTGATTTATTCTCTCCCTAACATCCTTATCATCTGACCTCTCTCTAACACACCCACCACCATCCCTTTCCTTCACAATCCAAATTGTCCTGTCGTGATGTAGCTTTTTGTATGGTGGTGCGATGAGACCACTTCTCCACACCATTCAAACCTTTCTCTTTCAATCCAAATTCTCTCATCACTCCGGTTTGGTCTCTGCCTCTGCTTCTTCTCTGGTCACAATCGTCGTTATGGTGCTTGTTGGGTGGTGCGGGAATTAGTTTCGTTTGATTATGGTTGGTGAGTTCCATATCTGGGTTTGGAGCATTCTTTAGTAACAATCGTCGTTTTGGTGCTTGTTGATTGGTGCATGAATTAGTTTCATTTGATTATGGTTGGTGAGTTCCAGATCTGGGTTTAGAGCATTTGAATCCAAAGGATCTGCTTTCAACCCTCGTCACCGATGAAGGGTGGCTTTGCTCAAACCTTCTAGGCTTGCGTTATGAAGTTCGTCGTTGGTTTCCTTAGTGTTTTTTGAAGTTGCGTTCACCGTCAGTGAAGTCGTGGCTGCTAGGCCTCTCACGTGTTCTACATGGTGAGAGGTGGTTTCAGATTCGATGTTTCAAAATGCATTTAGCATTTTAGTTCTAGGTGTGTGTAGTTCATGTTATGCTTCAAAACCTCATTGTCGCGATACTGAGTTCTGTTGATTCTCAGATATGGTGCTTTGCGTGCAGGGTTCTAAGGACTCAAAAGGGCTGGAATGCTTGTTGTGATTTGTCGTTGGGGCTGTTGGTACATGAATTTGTTCGTGTTGGTGCACACTTCATAAACCATTTCTCATAAGACTATTTGATTACTCAGACTTGTCTGTGGTTCGTTTTAGTTCATTTAATGGTTGCAATTTCCAATTTCTTTTTGCAATCTAGTTTTGGGGTCCCGCGTTGGACTAGTTGATTTGTACTTATAGTGTGTAGTTTTCGGCGACACATTTGGGTTCATCATTGGATTTAGGTTCAATTGGTTGTAATCTTTGTTGTATTACCTTGTTAAGGTTGATTTATGGTTTTGTTAGGTCAGGTTTATGTCCCCTAGTTTTTTGTGCTCCTTTTTTATCTGTTATATTTTCTTTGCTTGAAAAAATTCTAATGATTTTGGAAGATTAATATCATAATTAACAAACTTACTCGAAAAGTTTGCTCATATTATTTTATTTTTCGCAAAAATTTAATACAAAAATTATTTCTATATTAATTAATTTTGATTGAATCGCAAAATATTTTAATCAATAAATGTTAATAGTTTTAGAACTTCTTTTTTCACTATTTATTTTTTCCAACTTTTTTATGTAGTTCTTTTTTTCTTAGTGATTTTGGGTGATGCTCCATGCGTCACTTTTGTATAGGAAACTTAATTGAAGAATTTGAATATGTAGTTTTATATTCATTAAAATTTTCAACTACTTCATCAAATTATTGTTTGTATGACAACTACATGAAATGTGTAAGAAATGGAAGTCTATGACTTTTGACTAATTAAGTCAGTTATTATCTCGTCAAACTACTATTTGTAGAGACCAATTTTTATTTTATACATTAATTCATGCAAAGGAAAAAGCAAAACATCATTGTGTTAGAAAGATTGACGATAATAGAGAGAAAAAAGTCATAAATAAGATACATCATTTATTGAAGAAAATAAGTCAATAATAATGTGTACTGTCCAACTCTTTTTATTTAATCAAGGAAAATATATTAAATAAAAAAAAAAGTAGAAAAGTTGTCCAACTCTACCTCTAAACGAAAAAAGTTGTCCAACTCTAATTTCCCATTCACCCCTAGAAACAAGTTTTTATAGTGTTCAATAAAATCTTATAAATGTTTGAATCTTAAGAAAAATAATAATAAACATATGATTGAACCTTTTTTTAATTATCATATCTATGAAAAAAACATGAGAATAAGAAGAAAAAAAGAATAAGCCAAAAGAGGGACCTTGAGAAAATTTTCAAAATTTTAGCATGAATCTCGAAATTGTATAGAAATGTTGAAACTAAAAAACACAATTTACAGCAAAATGATGTGAAAATTGTGAATTGTAACTCAAAATGGTGTGAAAATTGTGAGCATCAGACACGTATTTATTGTGAATTGTACATTAATTTTGATTTGTGGATGTAGTAATTGAAAATAAACATGTACATTAATTTTCAAAAATTTGTATGATGAAAATTAGAAAAATAAATAAATAAAACATACTCATGATTTGTGGAGGGTGATATGTGAATGTATAATTGGAATGAAATGAGTTTATAGTCGATCAAGGAAAGACACAACGAACTAACTAACATTTATATTTTTACTTTTAATCAAAATTAAAATTTCATAAAAAAATAGCGTTCATAATTTTCAAAAGTTAGCGCAAAAAACCTCTTTCAACTCTTTTGGGCTAGTTGAAATAAATAATCATGATTAGTTTGATTTGTTATAACTTGAAAACAACAAACATTTATATTTTTAGTTTTAATCCAAATCAAAATTTCATAAAAAAAAAACATGGTTAATAATTTTCAAACATTAGCGTAATAAAAAGGGCAGTCTTATATAAAGAAGCTACATATTTTTGTGGTAACTTTTTTCCTTTTCAATTTCATGCTTAATTTAAATTACTCTCTTATCTTTTTTTATAATATTGCTTAAATTATTAATTAAAAAATATTTAATTCCTGTTAAAATAAAAACAATTCCACTACAATAGGAACAATATTATATTTTTTTTAAAGAATTAAGAACAATATTATTGTATCTATAACAATGTATAAAGAAAATATGGGATTTTGGGTTATATTATTTATTATTCCAATTATACTCTTAAACAAATTTTCATATAATAAGTGCAATATTGTTTTTTTTAAAGAAATAATGCTATGTTGTTGATGTCATTGAAAAAGATAAATTTTTATATCATATTTGTTATATTGTTAGTGTAATTTAAAAACATAAACATGTTGTTACAATTTGAAATCACAAACATTCATACATATAATTTTAATAAAAATCTAACTAATTTCATAACAAATATCATTTATAACTTACACACATTAGCGCAATAAACGAGTGAACAAACATACACAAAACTTTCGTCTGAACGCTAGTATAAAATAAAGATTAAATATTCAATTTTATCCTCCACAATTTTTTGACCGTCCAATCTAATCTTTCAGAGAAAATAACTCAAACTAAACCATTTTATACGAAGAGCAAATTAATATATCTCTTGTCCTCGTGAGATTAAGCTCAGTTGGTATGAACAATACATAATATATGCAAAGTCCGGGGTTCAAACCTCGGACACCACCAAAATTTTTTTAATATATCACTCATCATTACAACATACTTCATGCACATTTTTTTTTTTAAGAAATACTTCATCCACTCTTTTTTGTTTTGGTGTCTGTGATTCGAACTCAAATATTTATATATAACAATGCTTGTTTCCACCAACTGAGCTATACTCACCGGATATTTTATCCACTTTTAATTATAAACAAAAGTTCACCAATTTAATTATGAACCATGAATGATAAAATTGTCTCAAAAAATGAATGATAAAATCGAGTTGCGAGAAAATTACAAAACACTAAAATAAGGCAAATTCTATGGTACACCAAATTTTTTGAGTGTATTGGTACACCAAATCACTAAATTAATAGTTAAATGTGTTATTTTTTTAAGAGAAAAATTGTTTTCTATCACCTATAATTATAATAATTAA
>Ga0228710_1011147_pt1 | contig 11738 bp, 16 predicted proteins | sample MedpolnodulmetaG_FD_177995 | JGI IMG/M metagenome (GOLD analysis project Ga0228710, IMG submission 177995) | Root nodule microbial communities from Medicago polymorpha collected in Santa Monica, California, United States - pink nodules | ecosystem: Host-associated > Plants > Roots > Nodule... | reverse complement strand
TTCGTCTGCCAGGCCGATTCGAGATCGGAGACCATGGACTTGTGAGCGGTTGCGGAGGTGCTGGCGTCAGAGGTCTGCGTGAGACCCTGCTGCACAACGGTGCGGAAAGGATCGGCGCCGTTCTTGCCGGCATCCTCGACGAGCATGTCGAAGCGGGCGTCGATGTAGGCCTCCGACTTGTCCGCGACGGCGGCATCGCCGAGCTTGGCGACAACGACAGCCTTGCGGATGGCCGCATCGGAAAGGCCTTCGATCTTGACGTCCTTCGCCAGGACCTTGGCCTTGGTGACGAGATCGGCGCGGGCCTGCACGCGCTTGTCGAGATCGGCGTCGGAAAGGATCTTGCCCTTCAGAGCATCGATCTCGGCATCCTTCTTCGCCATCTCCGCATCCTTGGCGGCCAGAGCCGTCTGGTGCGCCTTCTCAGCGTCGGCGAACTTTGCAGCGGACGATTCAAGGTCCTTCTGCAGCTTGGTGATGGCCTGTGCGCCCTGATCGGTCGTCTCGACCGTGAGCCCATCGACCAGAATTTTTCGCAGATCCATCTTCGGTATCCTTTCATCTGCTATCTGGGTGTTGACGGGGCTCACGCCCCACTTCCCCGCACCATCGCCGATGCGAGCTTCTGATCCGGCGCGGCCGCGCTGCACGATGGCGACGTGGTTGATCCGGATATCCTTCTGGATGGCGTCGTACTTCTCGCCCTCGGGCGTGGTGCCCGGCTCCCATGCGAGGTCGCAGGTGTAGCCGGCCGAGAGCTCCCGCTTGCCCTCGTCGATCGCCTTGATCGCCGCGGCGTCCATGACGATGAGCGGGATACGGACGAATTCACCGTCACGCGCGACCTCGTCGCCGATCGAGCCGACCGACAGCGCCTTCCAATTGTCGGCGGTGACGGCCTCGTCCGGATGATCGTTCGTCACCGGCTTGTGCGCGTAGCTACAGAGGCTGGCCTTGTCGAAGACCTGATCCTCTGGCCGATAGACCTTCACGGCCTGCATTCCCGGCTTGCCGACCTCATGGCCGGCATAGAGTTGGATGCCGGTGCGCGCGGTGCGCACGTCCGCAACAAGGTAGCCGTCGGCGGTCCGTCGCGTGCCCGCGATCGGTGCAATGTCTGTGAATTTCATGATCTCGACTTTCCACCTCGTTTGTGCCTTCTATCGGCACAGGGTGAGGGTCAATGTTGGGGAACATCGATGGATGACAGGTTCATTTTTGCGGCAAGTAGCGTGTGCCTTATCACGGGCATTGCGCTTTGCTTTTTGCCGGCGAACAAATACGCGAGGACGACATCCGTCGGCATGTCCGGCGCACTGTTTCTCGTCTGCGGCGTTGTTCTGATGACCACTTTCAAATGGACCGAAGTCGCGTTCAAGGTCAGCGAAGTTGAGGTCAAAATTGCGAAGGCGCTTAAAGAGAGAGACGAAGCGCTGGCCGTGGCGGCTGCTCGCGAAAACTCTCTAAAGGCAGTCGCCTCGGCGGCCGAACCAGAGTCCCAGGACAAGGCTATCGATGAGATACTTCGTACCGTTTACATCTCTGAGAACGATGAACTCGATCGGATGAAGGCATACACCAAGTTTAAGACCGCTCTCGAGGACAACAACTTCACGGTGGTCCCTACTTCTGCATTGCCAAACGACCGAGATTCACTCGATCCATCCGGAAGCGACAAGCAGGCTCCGGCGCCTAGTTTTCAGTGACAACCGCCTTCCAGTCGTCATTGACTTCCTCGAAGACCTCGGGTCCGAGCTCAATCTCGCCGCGGTATGGCGCGACCTTCGACAGGTCCATGCCCTCTGGCAACTTCCATGTGATCGTAACGTGGGGCTGATACTCTGGATAGTCGGTCTCCGCACCCATCCGCTTAATATCCTCATGGCGCCAGGTCAGGCGCGAGGAAGCGAACTGCAGCACGACGGCCTCGCCGAAGCGCTCCATCAGGCGGGGGCCGCCTTCTGAAATCGTCATCCTGCCCCTCTCGCCCCAGTAGTCCTCGCCCACCTTGATCCAGTCCATCGGCGTGCGGGTATGGATGACGGTGACGTGCAAGCCGTCCTGAACCGTATCGAAGCCCTGAGCCTTCGCCCATTTCTGGATATCGCCAGCATTGAGCACGTCCCGGCGGATGTAGAGCGTGCGCGGCGCGGCGTCGGCAGTACGCTTCCTCTGCCCTGGTGGCGTCTGTTGCGAGTGCTGGGCAGCAGCTGCTGCGGCGACCTCCTCCTCGTCGGACTCCTGCTCGCTGAGCTTGCCATACTCCTCAATCGCCGCATCGAGACCGGGCAATGATCCGTCTTCGATGAACGTATTGACCAGTGCGTCGGAGACAGCATCACGCGGAATGATCTCTTGCCCCGTACCGCTTCCGACCAGCTGGCGAGCAGCATCGGCCTTCGTTTTGAAGACGTCCGCCTTTTCCTTCTCCGACATGCCCCAGAGCGGCGCCCATTCGTAATAGATGTCAGGGTCGCGTGAGCCGAGCGCGCTCAGGATGAGGCACTCGTCGAGGCGCGCCATTGCCGGCGTCATCTCTACCGTCTGCATTGCCTGCAGGCGGTCGTAATAGTTGCGCAGGTCGCTTTCGCCGGTGGCGTTCATGCCAGCCGGCGACTGGCCGAGCAATCTCGTAGCCGGGATGTCGGCCGCGCCAGACACGATCTGCAGGAACGACATGAGCACTTCCGGCAGCGTAGCGAAGCTTGCCGTCTTCTGCTCGTATTCCTCTTCCTTGTCGAGTAGCAGGTCGCCGTTGATGCCCTTGGCCGTTGCCGCGAGCGTATAGCGCTCGAGGATCTTGGCGCGGTATCGCTCGTCGCCCAGGTTCTGCATGAAATCCGGGATGCGGATCACGTTCACCTTGGCCTCGAAGACGAGGCTCGCGATGTTCGCTGCGGTACCGTCGGCCTGCTTGATGGCGTCAACGACGGACAAAAGCACGCTGTCGCCCCAGCCGGCGTAGGTCGTCGATACCAGCTCATCATCCGGCGGTGGGTTGCCGTTGAAGATGACGAGGCGTGACGGGTGAATGTCGACCTGCATGCCATCGGCAGACTTCAGCTGGTAGAGCTTCGGCTTACCGTACCATTCCGACGCCGGGTCGCGCTCGATCTCGCCAGCCGTGAGGTGCCGACGCGTCATGACCGTGAGGTATTTCAGTCCGCCCTTCCCGATGCGCTCGACCTCAAGCGGCTGCGTCAGGTCCTGGTCGCCGGTACCGATGACCATCGCAGCGCCGCCCCAGAGCCGCGCTTTGATGCGGGTCTCCAGCAGCTTGCCCATGACGTTCAGGCGCTTCTCTTCCGCTTCGATCGCCTCGATCTGCGGCTTCTTCGCCTGCCAATCGCGCCAAGCGCGGATGCTGTCGAATGCCGGGATATCGACGATCTTCCGCGGCAACCACGCCCCACGATAGGCGTTGAGCAGCTCCTCGTCGGTGAGCATCGGCATCGAATAGACGTTGGACGCTGCCTTGTCCCGGCTGGTGCCCAGGCTGGCGACCATATTTGTCAGGCTGTCGCGGACGAACGCGATGATGTTGGCCATGTCCGCTCCTAAACGTTCGCCAGCGTGTACGTGCTTGCGCTCAGCAGCGCGTTGAAGGATCGGCTGGTGCTGTCGGCGTCGTCATCGTGAGCCGCCTCAGGGAAGCCTTCCAGCGACGAAAACCATGTTTCATTCCAAGGGGCTCGGAGCACCAAGACGTTGCCCGCCTCGGCTTGCGCAGAGAACGGGCTGAACCGTGTGATCTTGTCTCCGGATTCTGGCGTTGCCCGCACCGTAAAGCCCGCGAGCAGCTTCGTCAGGCTTGTGACCTGCGATTTACCCGCCTGCCCAGGGTCCTGCGGCAGCGATATCTGCACGTCCTTGCCATCGGATTCGGCAGTGTTCTTGATCAGCCGCTCCACCCCGGAGGGCGAGAGGCGATCTCGGCAGTGGTGCGCGACGATGTACCGGCCGTCCGGCAGCTTCCCGATCTTGGTACCGGCGGTCCAGTCCGGATCGTTGCTTTCCGTCTTCGGTGTCGCGCCCAAGTCCCAGCCGCGCATCCATCGCGCACCGGCCGGGATCGCATCGACCACCTCACACCAGCCGCGACGGAACAGCAGCCCAGCGGCCGGCCGGATCTTCCAGTTGCCGCCCAGGAGGCGCTCCCGCTCTACCGTCGGCAAAGCCATCAGGCTTGCGAGATAGCTCGGGTCTGCTGCCATCAGCGCGCGGTTGTCGCTGAGCTTCGCCGGGACGAAGGTCACCGACTTCGGCGGGATCGGCGAATCAATGCCGTCTTCGTTGGGCGCGGTGTGATGCGCCAGGTCCTGCGGGCTATCGGCCCAGATGATAGCGTCACCGATGCGCACGAACCAGCGAAGGACGCCTGCCCGCTCTGGGATCGGCAATCCGGTGTCCTGGTCGATCCACCAGCTGATGAACTCTGCTACCCAGCTATCTGCATCAGGGTTGCAGGTCGCTCTGATGTAAGGCCGCACGCCGCTCATGGAGCGGTTACGCGAAACCATGTACCAGAACTGTTTGGCGCTGAAATGCGTCAGCTCGTCGAAGCAGATGAGCGGAATCTGCGAGCCCTGCCAGTTCAGGACGGTCTTGTCATGCTCGAGGTGAGCGAACGATACCGAAGCCCCTGACGGAAAGCTCCATTGCAGCACATGCTCCTTGGGCGATGCGCCGATGGCGGGATAGAGCTTCTCGCTCTCATCCCAGAGGCCGCCCTCGTTTCGGACCTGCACCGTGGACCGGCGGAAGAAGACGGCGCCGAACTGCGGGTTGGCAATATGGCGCAGCGGCTCCATGAGGAGCGCCCATGTCTTACCGCCGCCTGCCGAGCCTCCGTAGATCGCGATGTCCGCCGGCGAGGCGAGGAATGCTGTCTGCGGGCCCGGCTGCGGCCGGATGATCGTCTGGGCGCCCTGCCCTTGCTCAGCTCCTGCCATTGTCGGGTAACTGGAAGATCGTGACCGGCGATACGGGTACCGGCAGGTCCTTCCCATCCTTTCCCGTTAGCTCGCGCCGGTTGGTGTAGGCGTTGCCCACTTCCTCGGCGGCCTGTTTTAGGAGTGACGACGCCAGCACCATGTTGCCCTGCGTCTCTGCTTTCTCTGCCATGCGCTGCAGAGCGCGAAGCCTGACCGCCCGGTGGCTGATGGCGATGGTCGCCGTATCCTCTAGGAAGGTCTTGCGGGTCTCCTCGAAGAGCAGCTTCCACTTCTCTGCGAGGCGAGCGCCTGCCTTCTTGTTCGGGTCATATGCCTCGATCGCCTGCGGCGTGAGAACGACCGAGAAATCCTTCTTGAGTGCAGCGGCCACGACAGACGGGCTGTCGAAACAGGCCAGCGACTGGACAACAAAGGTCTGCTGCTCGTGAGTGAGTTTTGCCTTGGCCATGGTTTTCTCAGGACACCATCAGGATCAGGCGGCGCGAGCCTGGCAGGTCCCGCATGCGCAGCCAATTAGGTCGGCGGTCATCAAAGGCGGACGGGACAAAGCCTCTACGAGTTCCTTCACGCCTGCCTCTACTGCACCGTATCGAGCGGCCACGCCTATGAAGGCCTCCACGTCATGTGAGCGCAGCGTGTAGACCGGGAGGCCGGTACTCTTGCGGAACTTCGGGGCGCCGAAGTCATCGAGCTCCTGTGCGCAGTGCGATAGCTCATGCTCCATGAGGGCGCAGGCCTGCGCATCGCTTGCAGACACCCAGAAGTTGGCATCGATCGTGATGATGAAATCAGGGACCGAACCGAACCAACCGAGGATCTGCGCCTCTGCTCTCGCTCTCGCCCATTTCCCCATCATGCCGGCCGGCTGTCCCATCTCGGCCTGGCCGATGACGGTACGGCCCTTCTTGCTGTTCTCGACCGTGGTCCAGAGCATGCCGATTGAGGCCGGGCTGAGATGAGCGTGATCCGGGTTGAACATGTCACTGTCCGGATCGATGAAGGTGTCTCTGGCCCAGGCTTCGAGTTCAGGTGCAGCCGCGAAGGCGCATCCGCTGAAATCTTCGAATAATTCTGGCGGAGGGCTTGGCCTCATTCGACGACTGGCCTTGTAAAGCTTCGGCTACTCTGGTTGTTTTGATGCCCAACCAGAGGGCGACTCAGAAATGACTGACAACTTGCCGAGAATACCTGACTATTCCAGCTTCCTAAGCGAGACGAGCGCTGTAGCTCACCGCAAAAACAACCCAGCTGAGCATATGCATTCCCGACTGATGAATATGATTGCGGCCCACGAGAAGCTCCTGTCTGAGAATGAAGAACTCGGTGTCTATGTCGTCGGTGGGTCAGCGCCAACGTTCCATCTTCGATCAATCGCATATTCCAATCCGGAAATCCTACGGTTCATCGGCAAGGATGCGGATGGGAATACAGTGCAGCTTATCCAGCACCACACCCAAATGGGCATAATGGTCGTTTCAATGCCGAAACTGGAAGAGAAGGTCTACCGTATCGGCTTCACACCGAGAAAGGCTTGATGCCGCAATCTCTACCCTCCCCTGAGGGCACAAATTGAGACATCGGGGAACCGGGCCATGGGTCCGGCTCCCTATTCAGGTATGCGCGGCTGTCAGGCCCAATCGGGCTCGCGCTTGAAGATCAGCACCCACTGATACGTGCTGCGCTCGATTACCTGTTGGAGCTCATATCCTTCTGCTGTCTTCTCGTTGATGAAGGCCTGCATGCTCTTGAGACCGCCTGGGCCGGTATCGAAGGGCTCGACGAGGTATTCGGGCATCCTCACTGCGCTCTCAGTGGCCTCTTTGCCGTCGCTCCTGTCCTTCAGCGGATAGGTATACATGATGTATTCTTTTGTCCTACCTTGCGCTTCGAACGCTGCTTGGGCGGCCAGGTTGTTGACGTGCGTCATGGAGTTGATTGAAACGATATTCCCTTGCTGGAGGCCCTTGTCGCGAAGAGCTTCGAAAAGATCGGTGTGGATATGTTTCCGTCGATGCTCGGGAACCACGTAGGAGAGAAAGATATTCCAGATCTCCTCGCCGCGGTAGTTGATCATAGCGATTGCCTTGCCGTCTTTACCGATGGCTGCCACGCAGGGCTCCGTGAAAATCGGCGGAGTGCGCATCCGGCCGTGGAGCCCTCTCTTTTCGATCTCTTCGATCTCAATCATTGCCTGCGGCACCAGCCACGACGCTGGTGATTGGCTGCAGTTCTCATAGAAGTGGACACTGTACGGGACCTCAGCGGTGTGCTGGTCGCTCTCGCTGTCTGCGATTTGGGAAGGGGACTTCATCCTGACGCTCCTGAAGACGAAAAAACCGCCACCGATGGGGTGGCGGCGGGCGCTGTCTGAGCGCTAACCTCTAGTCGCCTTGTACAATACGCCACTCGCGCTGGCCACCTTGAATTGAAGGCTTTTCTCAACCATTACAGTTATTTAATGTGGCTGGCCGGGAATTGAACCCGGTCTTTCGTGGTTAGCCACGCGGTTTACCAGTTGCCCTGCCTGCGACGGTGCGAGAGGTATTGGAATAAAGAAAAGCGATGATTATGATTGCGTGACGGTCGCCTAAGCAGTGAGGGCCGTTTGAGGGAGCGCATCGGTGGAAAACTCCAGCGCGGACGCCGCTAGCCGTGTAAGAGCAATAATCATCGAGCAGTTGGGCATCGACCCTGCCCGGGTTGTGGACGACGCGTCCATCGTAGATGACCTTGGCGCCGACTATCTCGAAGTCGCTCAAATCGTCATGATGATTGAGGACGAGTTCAACATCGAAATTTCAGATGACGTTGCCGAAGCCGTTATCACGGTCGGAGATGTAATTTACGTGGTTATGTCGAAAACCGAGGGCTAGCCGCAGCAGAGGTAAAATGGGCCAGTAGATTTTGGCCGCATTTCTCCTATGCGCCGAGTGTGAATTTCGGCAGCGGTCCGGCGAGTATTCCCTCTGTGAGGTCCGCAACTGTGACAACCGCAAATCACTGCAGAAAATCTATACAGCTTGGCGGAGATTTTCAACCTCTACATCGCTCGTGAGCCCGTTCAATTCACTGATAATTTTCTGAACGCGATCTTTGATCTGAGGACTCAGTGAATCTATAGCCATCTCGGCTTGATCGACCATCGAGACGCGAGCCTTCCTGCCCTTCGGGAGGATCTTGCGAAGCTGTCCACGCAGATGGTGGACGCGCTCCTGCCGCCAGTTCTCTCTCCGGCAGTGCTGTTCGTAGAGGAAGGCTTGCCGGCGCTCGTGCTCGGCGAAGTAGAGATCCTCAATCATGCCGTCCGGAAACTCAAGCGGTCCATAGTCGATGCTTCCCCGCAGCAAGCCGATAACGCCGTCGACCCTGCGAAGATCCTCGAAGTTCAGCCTTGGCAGGTTCACGAAGGCATAGCCGACAAGGAACGCAAACCGCTTCTGGATGATCTCGTTCGTCCGATGGTGCTTCAACTCCTTGTAAAACGACGGCATGAAGATGTCGAAGCCGTCCTTGCGGCAGTTCCGCTCGATGATCGACTCCATGCGACGGTTCTCCGGCAGGCGCTCGTCGACGGCCGCCATGCGCTGATAGCCTGGAGCGATCCGGATTGCATACCAACGTGATCTCTTCATTTTTCCCTCTTCGTAATGCGATGGGCTGCATATGCTCTGGATTGATGGTGCGAGCAGTATTTCCCGGCGGTCTTGGCTGCACAGAACAGGAAAGGGCTGCCGTCGTTGATGGGCCAAATGCACTCGCCGGGCCTCAATTCTAAAAGGCGCTTGGCAAACGGCAGTCGCTCCAGGTCATATTTGTGGGGAGGGATGATTACGGTATCGGGCCTGCGGTCTCGCATTGCAGTCTTGTCCCTCCGCGGAGCTCTCTTGCTCTCGTGCGGTCGGCAATTGTGAGCTCGCGGCTTCGAAGGAAAAAACGCGCGATTTCGAAATGCGATCCCTACGATGACGTTGCGGGACACACCGAAGCGCTTCGCGATCTGGGAAGCTGACAAGTCTTCCTTCCAGAGCTTGGACGCAGCCTCGATGTCGACGGTGCGGTGCTGGATGGTCATGCCGCGCGCTCCTCGTCGACCGGTTCAGCGGCTTCGATGTCGGCCTTCACCTTGCCGCGATACGCCATCTGCTCGGCGGTGACCTCGCTGGCGTCAGGCAGAGCCAGCATGCGGGCGAGCCCATCGGCTCGCTCCGGCGATACCGTCGGAGGCTGGACGTTCAGCTTTGTCTGGATCCTGCTTCGGTTGACGCGGACGGCGATCGGCGACCAGACCTCGTCGATTGCCCACAGGTGGACGGAACCCGCCGGCAGTTCCCGAGACTTGGCGAGCTGTGCGAATTCCAGATGGTCTACACCTTCGGCAACCCTGACGAAGCCCTTCTCCGCCAACTCGATTGCGCGCTCACGATGGGTGACACGCAGATCCATGAGCCCATGTGAGCTGGGCAGCGTTCGACTGACGGAGTCCTCGATCGCCCTCAGCGTCTCCTGCTTGCGAATGCGTTCCTCGCGGATGAGACGGCATTCGGCATTGGCCATCGCCGCAAGCTCCGCAGGCAGGGGGATGAAAGCCTTGTTGATGTTCTCGTATTCGCCGCGCTTCAGCTTCACGTAGGCCCGGCGCAGCCCATGGACCGGCACGTTGCGGAGTGAGAGGCGGTATTCTTCGACCGGGTTCGCAGCAGTGATCGTTTCGGAGATCCGCATGCCGCCGCTCATGAGGCCTTCGATGCACTGGCCGATTTCGTCGGCGCCCGCCGGGGCAAGCTGCTCAGTGAGAGCGGAAATCTCCTGCTGCAAGGTCGACAGTTTGGCCGGCAAATTGTTCATCTGGTTCACCGTAGAGTTCTCGTTTCAGCCTTGCGTGGATGTCATGATGGCGTTGCATGGAAGGGCTTTGCGGGCGGGGCGGCGCTTGGGCCTGCGGATGCTGGCGCCCTCCTCCGCGGTCCTGGTCACGAGTGAGCCAGGAGACGACGAAGCGTTTCATGCCCTTGCCGGTCTTGCGGTTCTTGGGATTGGCGTTAAGCCAGGACCGCATTGCCGCCAACTGCTGGCGAACGTTCACGGCGGGGAAAGCTTCGGACCACTCGGCAACATCCGCCTCGGAAATCGAAACCATGTCGCCATTGACAGTCGGAAGCTCGATCACCGTCGGCGAGGCCGGAGCGGATTTTTCCGCCTCCGGGCAAACATCCGAACGGAGTGAGGATATGTTGGTGTCTGGTGTACTGGTGTCTTTTGTGTTTCGTTTTTGTTTCGCATCAGCACCTTCCGATGTTTCAGAAAGTGTTTCAGCGTTCTGGTATTTGCTGTAATTACAGACAGTTACCAGCGTCTTTCCTGTTTCAGAGCATGTTTCAATCATGTTCTGGCTGGAAAGCAGCTCAAGGAACTGGTGAACGCGTCGCGTCGAGGTCCATTTCCATGCCGCCTGCATCTCGCGGATCGTCACGAACAGGCTCCCTGCACGGACAGGCATGACAGCCGCGCCTATGCGGTGCACGGTGTCTTTCCATGCCGCTTTGGAGATGAGCCACAACCAAGCCTCACGCTCGCTGAACGGTTCAGCGGCGAACACCTCGTGGTCGAAGATGGAGGTCTGGACGCGAATCCACCGGCTCATCGCACCACCTCGACGTCGATGCTGCCGAAGACGGCGCGCATGAGCTTCTTCTTGATGGCGAAGTCCTTGGTCGCAACGCCCTTGACGTCGACTACGCGGTTGCGGTTCTGGATCGCGTCATAGAAGGCGAAATCCGCCTTGTAGGTGCAGACCAACTGCCCATTGACCGTGAGCGCATAGGGCTTCTGGAGCTCGACCTCGTAGACCTGGCCAGCGCGCTCCAACTGCTTCAGCGAGGAATAGAATTGCGCCTCGCGTTTGCTGTCGAACTTGATGCCGGCGACGGTCGTCTTCTTGTTGCGGTACTTCGAGGGCGTCTCAGACTGATCTGCCTTCTGGATAGCGCGGAACTCGGCGGCTGACATACGATCAGAAATCATCTCGCCCACTCCGACACGAAAGGTTCTTTGCCGGCGTAGGCGATCTTCTTGACCCGGCGCGCGTGAAGGCGCTCTGCGTAGCTACAGTTCAATCGCGCATTGATGAAACGGTCTGCCTCATGCTCTGGGATGCCCATAGCTTCGCCGATGGCAATGGTGTCAGGGCCGAAGCGGGCGTAGGCTTCCAGGAAGGTCATGCCACACCTCCCAGCTCGTGGAACAAACACAGCTCAATATCGGTTGCGCGATCAAAGAGGAGGTCTGAATGCCTACCAAGCCGATCCCGAGACCCAATGACCCTGAATTCCCGCCAGACATGCCTCCGGATGTGCCGCCAGATCTGCCGGAGCCACCGATCGAAGAGCCAGAGCCCGACGTAGGCCCGGACGAGGTGCCTGGCGAGGAGATCCCGCAGAGAATGAGCAACTGAGGTCATGCCTGCCCTCCCCGCGCCCGCTCGGCGGCTGCCAGAGACCGATTGCACCGGTCACGAAGACGGGTGATTACCGCGAGCTTCTTCAGCTTCACGCCGTTGTCGGCCCGGTTCATGCTGCCCTTGATGCGGAAGATCTGAGCTTCGAGCTCGGCGATTTCTTCGCGGATGAGGTCGGATTCGGTCATGCCGCCGCCCTCTACACTGCGAGGTGGCTGCAGTTGGCAGCGACGAGCGCCTCGGCCAGATCTGGGGAAACAGAATTGCCGACACAAGCGCCCTGCTGCGTCGTTGTGAGAGGTTTTCCGTCCACCTCGCAGTCAATCCGG
>Ga0228710_1011142_pt1 | contig 11741 bp, 3 predicted proteins | sample MedpolnodulmetaG_FD_177995 | JGI IMG/M metagenome (GOLD analysis project Ga0228710, IMG submission 177995) | Root nodule microbial communities from Medicago polymorpha collected in Santa Monica, California, United States - pink nodules | ecosystem: Host-associated > Plants > Roots > Nodule... | reverse complement strand
CGAGTTTTTGCATCATTGTGTTTTTTTTTTTTTGGTTTATTTTTTTTTTTTTTTTTTTTTTTTAAGTTCTTACCACACCAAACCAAGTGATGAAAAAGTTAAAACTAATTAACATTACATGATTATTTTTAGGGTTAAATAAGTTTTTTTCTCCATATAAAATTTTTAAATTTCAACTTTTAGTGCTGTAAATTTTTTCATCAAGTTTTTGTCCGTAAAAAAATTTCTATCATGAGTTTTGGTCCTTGCAAGTACACTCATGTGTATCATTCAAAATTTTGAATTATTTTTTTCTGTCATATTTAGTACGTTTTTTTTTAAAGAATATTTAGTACGTTAAAAAAAATCTCTTACAAAAGTTTTAATTTTTTTAACAATGGATGAATTAAATGTGAAATTTGAAGTCTTTAACGCTTAAAAATTCATATTTAAATCATATCTTGTTAAAAAAATTCTAATTTTTTTTAACAGTTGATTAAGCAATACGATTTTAGGGTTCGAGAATGTGAATTTTGAAGAAGATGAATTTTGGAGAGAAAGGGATTTGATTAAGCGGATGAATTTTAGAGAGAAACAATTTTAGGGTTGGAGAATGTGAAATACACAAATGTTCAATGATTGGTCATAGATTCATAGGATTAACTTCAAGAAAAAAATCATTTTCATAACTTCACCATAGAATTTTCCTTATATAAAAATTCATTCAAAAATATGAAGTATATACATGAGTTTGACCTAAAGACATGGATCATAAGTGGCTATTATTACCTTATTGATTTTTTCATTATTCTTGTGCATCCTTAGCTTATTATTGGCTTTATTAATCACTAGTATTGACCTCATAATGTGAAGGAGGAATGTCCTAACACAGTCATTCCAAGTATACATACTATCCTTATTTTATCATTTGAATGAAGTTTAATTTTGCGTAAAAACACATAAAATAAATATAAAAAATAAAATAAAATAAAAACACCCAAATCTTTACTAGTATTATATTTTTGTCGGTGCAGAAAGTGAAAACCCTAAACTTATCCTGATTGTTCTGTCACTGCATTGGAATTAAAGAATGTTCTTTTATAGCATTTGTCTGTGTTGCATGGCCCTATGGTCACTGCAATGAGAGCTGGAAATTATTTCAGACCCTATCATGTGTGGCTGGATTGAATGGTATGGTAGGACATGCTCATGCTACACAGGTCACAACATTTTCTTTTCCGAGAACAATAAACTAGTAGAATTCCCAGCGGTGAAGGAAAGGATGAACTTACATTCCCATCGGGGATGGATCCAAAAAATTTGTATAGAGAGGGTCAATCTGCTTATATATTTCTAACATTAACTATATATGAAATGTTTTTGTTTCCCTAAAAATAAAATAAAAAATATTTTTGTTAATTTTTTTTACAAAAATTAAGTAGTTTAATAAAGTCATGCACATGGTTTGATAAAATAAAGTCATGCACAAAACAAAACAGTTTGCTTTGATGATGACATTCATTTGTTCATTTTTAACTATCTTTATACCGTTATTATGAATGCACTTGGTTGATTCAGTTTTCTTCTTACACTTTCTGGTACTGAATGTTTTGTAATTATATCAGTATTTAAAAAGTAAGTACATATAGTCAATTGCTCAAAAAACTAAAAACCAAAATTATCTTGCATTCAAAAAACTATCTAAACCTCAGAGTACCGAGCTCAACTTTTAGTCATCGAAGAAAACTGACTCTTCAACCACTCAATAAATCACATTTTTGTCTCCCCTTGCAAAGCATCACAACCACTAGAAATTTTGATTAGTAAAATCTATATAAAGGCAATAATATATAATATGATATGCAAACAATAATATCTCAATATTGTAGTACTACACTTGAGTTGGTAAAGCATTAAATTAAAGGGGGAGAATTCTTCTACACTGGTAATTCTAATTCAACACCGGTTGTTGTCCCTTTTCCTTTTCCTTTTCCTTTACTTTATTAATTTCTCCTACTACTTCCCTTTTCTACTAATATATCTTCTGACGGGGAAGAGAAGAGACTATTATTAGCATCCTTTGAAGCTGTTTTTGATCTTGAGAAGAAAATGAATCAAGAAATGAATGGTGTGGAAGCTGAAAGGCCACATGAGAAAATAGATTATGTGTTTAAGGTTGTTGTGATTGGTGACTCAGCAGTAGGAAAGACTCAAATGCTGTCAAGGTTTGCAAAGAATGAGTTCTGTTTTGACTCAAAATCAACCATTGGAGTTGAATTTCAGACTAGAACTGTCACAATTAATGGTAAACTCATCAAAGCTCAGATCTGGGATACTGCTGGCCAAGAAAGGTTTCTTTTCTTCCTCCTCTTTTTACTTGCTTGTCCATCACTTTAACTTAAGAGACTGCATTCTGTTTTTTTAGTTTCTTGCATAACAATGTTATATTTCATAATGTGATCTCAATTTGACATCTTACTATAATTGCCATATTTGGTTTCTTACTCACAAATTGCACAAACTTTAGACAAAAAATATACTACATTAAGAATCCTATTATAATTGCCATATTTGGTTTCCTACTTACAATCCCACAAACTTTAGACCAAAACCAATGTATTCAAAATCCAAATCTGGGTTGTCTTGAAATAGATATCTGTTTTCAAATAGTACAAAGTACTAATGGATGTTGAATAATGAAATTATTTTATTCAGTAAAAAACTTGGTTATACAACTAGACAACCGGTTGATCCCAAGTGATTAATAAATTTCTGTTAAGATCGAATCAATCAGAGCTATTCGAGTTCGATTTATGACTTAAACAACGATTAATTGGAGTTATTTATTTATCGATCAAACTCCGAATTATTATGACCAATTTTCACTAGGAACCAAATGGATTGTCTTAAGCTAAACAATAAAAAATAAAAAAAAAGGCCTGCTTATGTTAATTTATAGGTAAATATTCATAATTTATCTTTCAGCCTGTAACAAAAACTTTAGTTACATCTAATTAATTTATATTTCCGAATGAGCTATCTTATTGACATCCATTTAGATGTTTCTCTAATTGAAAAATCAGCAAAATGACATTAATAATCAAAACAGATACTATCACTATTAGATAAGTTTTTTCATTAAGAAAATTTATAGCTTTAGTAAAATCATGTTGGTTCAAGATGATTTCAACAAATCCATCGAAATACCAAACATGCACATAATATAGAAGACATGTCTCAGATAAATTATCATGATTTAGTTGGTGATGTTATATAATGATATAGGTACAGAGCGGTTACAAGTGCATACTATAGAGGAGCATTAGGGGCCATGCTGGTGTATGACATAACTAAAAGACAAACGTTCGATCATGTAGCCAGATGGCTTGAGGAACTACGGTCACACGCCGACAACTCCATCGTGATCATGCTAATTGGTAACAAAGGTGATCTTGTGGACCAAAGAGTGGTACACACGGAAGATGCTGTGGAGTTTGCAGAGGATCAGGGCCTTTTTTTCTCAGAGACTTCAGCTTTCAGTGGTGAAAATGTGAACTCTGCATTTTTCAAATTGCTTGAAGAGATTAATAAGGTTGTCTCAAAAAGGTCGTTAGAATCTAATAATGGTAACAACAATATTGCTACACTTAAAGGATCAAAAATAGATATAATTTCAGGTCCTGAATTAGATATTACTGAAATGAAGGAAGTACCTTCGTGTTCTTGTTGATCTAGTTTTTATGTTGAGAGTCGGAGAGAGATGAGTGAAAAGTACATAATGTGGTGTGGGTGGGTGATGAAGATTAATTTCATCTGAACCTTGCTCAAAGTTGAAGAGCTTTTAGTTATTTTGATTGAATTACAGCAATGGATTTTACATATTTTAATAAGAATGATATATGACGAAATTTTCATGAAAATACACTAAGCTGACAATCCAAACACTCTTTGTTTACTTTCTCTTCCCTTTGAATACCTCTTCTTTACTCTTTTCACCTCTCATCTTATTTTAGAATTCTCCATTTTAATTTCCATCTAATCTCTCCCATCCAACAACACCTACACCAATCACTTACCAAAACACCATTGGCTTCACCCCTATGGTGGTGGTATTTCTTGGAAATTTTCTAGGGAATTAACCTTTTTGCTTTAGTTTCATGCAACAGGACAAATTAAGTATTTAGGAAACTGAGTTTCACTGGTTGCAAGATTTAGGCAAGCATACTATTGAAATAGGGGTGGCAAATGGATGGTTTGAATGGATATGGATTTGGATGGATAAAAAAAAATCCATTAATCATTTACAATCCACTAAATTTATTTAAAACAATTCAATCCAATCCAATCCATTAAAAATAAAATCCATCCATTTTCAGTTTTTTAATAGATGGATGTCCAATCCATCCATTTTTTTTTAAAATTTCATAAAATAAAATACCAAAACGAATAATTTTTTATAAAAAATAACTTATCTTTATCAATTGTTTATTAAAAACCAGCTTATTGAAAACAACTTATTTTATACCAAACAATTTATTACAATTTCTTTTTAAAAGATAAGACTGCTTAATTACCATCATTAATTGTAATAATAATATTATTCTAGCATACAAGGTTGCTCATTGAGAAACCAATCCATCCGTGGCCGACAATACTCAAGCAACATAGATACATTCTATAGCGGACTCCAAATCACAGTGGCACTAAGCTATTAAAACCTTCATGTCTCAACAATGGTTGCTGCCATCTAAAAATCATTCCCCAAACCAAATATTACGTTGTTTAATAAAGAATTCCAATGGAATAAATTTATCATGAAAAATAACCAAACAATGGACACTAACAAAACTAAACTCAATCATTATGAAACACCAATATAGATACGGACAGATCGGACAAGACACTATCACTAACAAATTGACTCCCATAATAAATTGAGAAAATGATATAGTTGAATGTGACTTAACGAGTCAGTGTCGTATCGGTTTCATACACCAACACATGTCGGACGCATGTTTGTTTAGAAATTTCGGTGCTACATAAACCAATAAAAAACAATTAGAATCAAAAGCCTCGACAATAGCTGCTGCTATCTAAAAATCATCCCTCAAAACAAACCTTACAATGGAATAAATTTCCAGTCACTGTACACCTGAAACTTCATAAAAAAAGAGAAGACAATAGACAGTAACCAATCACACTAAAAAACACGGACAAATACGAACATCAGACACACTAATTTTTTGCGAGAAAATACTGGTTGAAAAACACTGCTAATTCTACTCGCAAGAAAAACACTCAGTGCATATATAAAGTGACAGTCAAGAAGGAAAATAATTGAATCCTAAAATGCCCAGTACCACACACAAAACCACATTGGATTGACTTATTTCTATAAAGCTATAACTTATAAAAACAGTTTACAGCTTATATAAACACATAAGCACTTATATATTCAGGACTTATGATACAAATGCTTGATTAAGTTCCTATCAGACCTTACTCCACAAGTTACCCCAAAATCACTTAGTTCCCACAAAAGGCTAGTTGTGTGAATTTTATACTACTAGATCACTCACTCCCACCCACAAGAGATTCAATCACATCAATCAAATTAGGGTTCAGTTTTTAATTGGGGAAAAATAAACTATTCAGATTTTAATTTTTATAATTTATTTGTTTTTTTATTTTAATTTGTTATTTTTTTAATAAAAGTGGTTTTATTCATTGGATAAAAAATAATCCATTTGATCAAGTTGGATGGATTGGATCCATCCATAATTTTTAACGGATGGATTGAGTCCAATCCATTAAAAATAAACTATTCGATAGATAGATTGAATGGATTTTGTAGTGGATTGATCGGATGGATATGGATTTGATGGATCCAATTGCCACCCCTATATTGAAATCATGTCTTCTTAAGTAAATTCTGTTGGCCCTGTCAATCCTTACCATAAACTTAACAAGAACTTGCTGCATAAGCCATGTCTTCTAAGTTTCACAAATCTATGTATAATAACGGTTTTTTTAAGGAAGAATCTATGTCTATGTATAACAACGTTGACACACAAGGTTTTGGATTGAGATATTTATTTAGATTTAGGCTTTATTTGCTAGTATGAAGGGGAAATTGGGGAGGGTTTTGGAAGGAAAAAAAAATAACAAGTGGAAGAAATAGATGTTATTGTGAGGGAAAACTTTTATGAGTTTATTTTTAGTAATATAAAGTTAGTTCTGTTCATTTATGGGAACTCAAAAATTATATTGGAGGAGAGTTTACATGAATTCTTCAAATTTAATTTATATAATTATAATATTTTTAAAATTTAAAATATATTAATCATAAACATTAATTTATCATTTTTTAAAAAATTATTTTTTTAAGAAATTATTTTCCTTGATATTTTCAACCCTCCAATTCTTCCTTTTCTCTCCCTTCTAAACTTCCAAAGAAAGTCTTAGTTCGGAAAAACAAGAGTACATGGAGCATATTTATTGCGTATGGAAGTGCTGGTGGCAAACGGTAAGTTTACTTATCCAATACCTTTTTTTGTTTATTTTAGTAAAAAAAATGCAACAAAAATCATTTAAAAAAATAAATATGTGATAAAAAAAATCAATTCATGAGCAATGTATTCACTAATAAACTTTAAGAGCTTGTTTTTTCCCATAAATTTCGTGGAAACATTAAATATAAAGGGATGAAGATCCAAAATTAATAAAGATAAAGAAGTAGATCCACTTTTCCACACTTATTGTGTGTGAGTCCAGCAAAAAAACAAAACTTTGACTCATCACTTTGTACCATATATTAGTTTATCACAGTTTTAATGCGGCTAATACACTCCAGAGAAAACAATTATTGGTATTTTCTGATGATTTTTGTGACATAGTGACAATGCAATATGCGCCATTAATTTTTTGAAGTAAAAATGATTCACTGAATCACAATCTTTCATGCTTAGATGGCGTTTCGTATCAATCAACAATAACAATAGAAAAAAATAAAAAATAAACTTCATAGTAAAAAAAAAAAAGACACATGAGCACTGCATTAGCACATATCTAGTTGATGATTTTCTTTCGCTTATACAAATTTTTTTACTATATACGTAACCATGAATCACTCAATTTCCAATTTTCATGTGTTGAGACTTGAGAGAAAAAAAGTCCCAACAGACGAAGAATATTTTCTAGGACCTTTCAATCTGAAAAACCCGTACAATCTCCGCGTATCACGTCCACCTTCATTCCCTATTCGCCGTTCGATCAATCCACACCACACTCTCTTCCATCACCGTCACAAACAGGTTATTTTAAATACTCTACTCTCACTCTCTAATTGCATTTTGCGGCTCGCTTCTATTCTATAATGCGATGCAAAATCCTCCTCCTCTTTTAACCCTATTTTATTTTGTTTCTCTTTCTTTCTCATTTTATTTATTACTAGACCATTGACCCGTGCGTCGCACGGGTCATATTCACCATAATATATAGGATATATTATATCATAGAAAAAAAGTTGATGTTAAATAAATAGTACATATAAAATTTCATACCACCCTAATTCCTTTAAATGCTTAATACACAACTAATTGGTTTAGCCCCATTCCTTAGAAAAAAAATATCGCTTTAGCCCCATTGAAATTAACACCATTCATCATTTGTTTGGTTCCTTCTCAATCAGACGCAACACCAAATTTAGAATTATAAGAGAAATCAATAACAAATACAACTACATGAAATATGCGGAAATAGCATACCAACAAACTAACCTAGTGTGCAAAATGGAATATCAATGTGTACTTATGAACAAGACATCAAAAAGAATCAAGAATGTATCATAAAGAATGAATTAAAATGATTTATAATAGAATTATAGCCTTGTCTAAGGTTTTTGTTAACTAATGTTCAAATGACTACTATTTAATTCATCTATCAAAGATTCTAACATCTACCAAATGGCTTTTATTTATCCAATAAGTAACTTTAACATCCACCATAATCTCTTAGTCGCATCTCAGCTAAAAAATAAAAAAAACTTTTATGAGACACAAATCATTTTTCATCAATCATAATCTACAAAATGGTTCTTATCTCTACAAAAAATTAGTTTTTGTCTTAGCAAGATATAGGCCTGCACAATTTCCATCCATTTTATGACTTACGTATCTGCTGAACTAATACATTGTCGCCTGCATAAATTTGCTTAGTTGTTATTCCTAACAAAACTAATCAAATGTCTATATGCATAATCACCACCTCTGTAGTACCGATACCAATTTATTGAGCAAGAGAAATAATTTATTGAGCATCCTAAGTATTAATGAACTTGCTAAGTGATGTGGGTGTGAAGTGCAGCAAGGAGTAAACATTGAAGCTAAAATGACAAAAAAGAGAATAACAACAAATTCATCAAACAAATATGCCTCGAGTGAAATTGTGATTTTAAAAGCTTTTATGTTCAAGAAAATATACATGTGGTATTGCTTTGGGTTGAAAATCAAAGACAATATAGATTGATGCATCATTTTTTTTAAATGTGTTTTATTATTTATGGATTAAAGATCCAAAAGTCCTATTCCAAAATCCTTCAATATCAATCTCCCAACATTAACATAACTTCTAAAAAATCTGATACTATAATTCTTCATAGAACTTTCAATTGTAAAATTTTTCCTTCAAGCTACATAATAATTTTTCTTTCAATCTTCACAATATTAAATTTGGCTAATGAAAAAGCACTGAAAGCATACACCATGCAAGCAGCGAAGGGCATGCCCTGGACGCTGGTGCATCAACAAAGAATAACAGTGAGAGAGATAGAGCACATAAGATGATTGTAGAGTGAGTTCGGCGGTGGCGAAACTTCTGGTAGAGATCTTAACTTGTCAATATGCGTTCTGCAGCAACTACCTTGCATAAAATAAATAAGAAAAACGAACAACAGTGAGAGAGATATAGAGAGATAGAGGACAAAACAATGAACATGTGAATTTTTTTGTAGAATACAAATCAGAGCACAACCGAACATGATCAATTTCATGTTGTTTGGAGGAGGAGCGGTTTGAAATCCAAAATAGCATGGAACCAAGAGAGAAGAAGAAAGCATAACATCATTATACACTATTGTTGGGCATGTCAACGGTGGTGGTGGGAATTGGATGGCAGAAAATTGAAATGTTCATTGGAAATAAAATGTATGTGAAGAGATGCAGATAAAATGTATGTGAAGAGTTGCAATTACCTGAAATGGAAATTCTCAACAGATGGAGCGATTTGTTTAGCAATTGGTTAATCCATTCTAAAATAATTGCACTTAAATTGTCATCAGAGTAGGAAGGGGTGCGGTTATTCCTTTCCAAAAAAATAGCATTTAAATTGTCATCAGAGTAGGAAGGGCGCATAACATTAGGAACATAATTTGACTTTAGATAAGCATTAAATGCACGACTGTGGAGGGAAAAATTAGGTTAGAGAATAGGACATGAGATAGTGATTCATGAAACAATAAAATAGGTTTGGGATTGGTGTGCTACCTAGTACCTAGTAAAGAATTAAAGAAAAAAAGGTAAGTTAACTAGCCAGATGTTGATTTGCACCTATTATTGATAGAATGGTAATAGGACAAAATGTTTCGGTGATGAACAAAATAATTGTATTGTATTTAAATTGGTTTCAGAGGAGGTAGGGAGCAATAAAGGTGTTTTGTTTTTCATAAAAATTAGGGTAATTAGGTTAGTTTAGGTTTCATAAAAAAATAGGGGTCGATTTTCTTTTGTTTTTAATAAAAAATAGGTTTGTTTTGTTTTTCATAAAAAATAGGTTAATTAGTTTAGTTTATTTGTTTAGTAAAATTAAGAAGAAAAATTATGAGATTTGTTTTGTTTAAAAAAATAGGTATTGTTTTGTTCAAAAAAATAGGGACGATTTGTTTTGTCAAAAAAATAGGAGATTAGGTGTGATGTGTTGAGAACACTTCAAAAAAATAGGGTCGATTTGTTTTGTTCAAAAAAATAGGAGATTAGGTATGATCTGTTGAGAACACTTCAAAAAATAGGGTCGATTTGATCTATCAAAAAAATAGGCTTAATAATTAAATAGGGCTAATACAGTAAAATTAAGCATTAGGGTTAGGTTAAATCTAAGGCAACAATTAACTTTCGGGTTAACTTTAATAAATAAGAGAAGATTAGGTGTGATCTGTTGAGAACACTTCAAAAAATAGGGTCAATTTGATCTATCAAAAAAATAGGTTTAATAATTAAATAGGGCTAATACAGTAAAATTAAGCATTATGGTTAGGTTAAATCTAGAGCAACAACCAGCTTTCGCGTTAACTTTAATAAATAAGAGATTTTATTTTTTAATTTTTTTAATAAATTAAATGAGGTGTAATGTTTTTATTGGTTGTTCGTAAATGTTGACATGTTACTTACGTTCCGATCTATGAATTTCTCATTTAATCTTGACTTTTTCGGGATGTTATCGAAACACGTTTAGGTTCCAACTTCCGACAAACTCAAGTCCTCGTGCTTCTGTTCCTGCAAATTAAGCTTTGAATTTTTGGAACACGCTTTTATTCCATGTTTATGTTAAAATTGCTCTCGAACTTTAAATTTGTCCGAATAAAAGTTGAAGATTGAGTTTGTCAAAATTTCCACTTCCACCATTTTTTTATGTGACTTTTCAACTTCCACTTTGTCAGTACATATTTCTGTTTGCTGGAAGGTAGCGTAAAATTGAAAAATTCATTTGCGTTACAACAAGCCGTGAGGAAATGAGTTTGAATTTTCTTTTCCTATTTATTTGAAGGGTGTGTTAATGTTTCAGGGCTCTAGTTAAGAATGTTAAAAATAGAAATCTTTTATTAAAGACAACAACTTTTTGACTTTTCAAAAGTAAAACATTGCACTTTTAATCATTTTCCAATGCAAAGTTTCCATATTAATCTCCTTAACTAGTGCACCGAGAGCACTAGTTAACATTTCCCTTATTTGAATTACTAGTAATTTGGGAAGTTCAAACTGTTTGTGGAGTTAGGAGTACAAAATTTAGAGGAAAGAGGTAAATTATTCTTTTAATATAAGGGAAATGTTAAAGAGTGTCCTTGAAGCATTGGTTAAGAGAACATAAATAGAAATAATTTATTGAAAAATGGTGAAAAGTGTTGAATTCAACTTTCTAAAATTTAAAAAGTTGTAATTTCTAATGCAAAACTAGTACTTTTAGTTTTCTTAACTATTGCCCTAGGGGCACTAGTTAGCAAGACCCTTAATTTAAAGTTTTGATAATAGTAGGCCTCCTATATGTATACTAGACTTTTTGTCAAAAAAAAATGTATACTAGACCAAGAAGGAGAAAATGATATTATTGAAAATGATATAATTTGTTGTGTTTAGTGATTGAGTAGCAAAAGTGTTTAACATTAAATTATTAAATTATAGTATCGATAACCTTTACTAGTAATCGCATCTTGTTAGATAGATATAGCATATAGGGTGAGTTTGTTTCAGCTTTAAAAATAATAGATTTTGAGTTAAGAGAATTTAGAGATTTTTTAAAAAAAATCTAAAGCTATTTCTATTTGTTTACTAATATAAAAATCATTTTTTTTAAGATTTGAAGCTGTTACACTTGATCCTTGTATTTAGAAAGGAAAAAAAAAATTAAAAACTACTTGAAATACCTTTTCATTTTAAGGCTAAAAATGATTTTTTTTTTTTTTTAAAAAAATGGGTTTTTTTTAAAATCTAAAA
>Ga0228710_1011141_pt1 | contig 11743 bp, 7 predicted proteins | sample MedpolnodulmetaG_FD_177995 | JGI IMG/M metagenome (GOLD analysis project Ga0228710, IMG submission 177995) | Root nodule microbial communities from Medicago polymorpha collected in Santa Monica, California, United States - pink nodules | ecosystem: Host-associated > Plants > Roots > Nodule... | reverse complement strand
GGAATGAACAAAAAAAAAAAAAAAAAAAAAGGATCGATGGATGGATCAACCAATTACAACAATAGCTACTACCATCACATATACTCAACACAAACGGAGGGAAGAAGATCATATCGTTTTATTTTCTCCTAAAAAAAATTATATCGTTTTATTTTATTAATTTAGTAAATAACATTTGTCGAAGAGAGGAACAAACATATGGCATGAAGTTATTGTTAGGTAGATTTCAAAGAGTTATTTTCCTTCAAAAACAAGTTTTTTTTCTTCATGATATCCAAACTTTTAAAAATGACTAGATAGCTATCCCAAAAATAAGATCAAATGCATTAAACTAATTAAATGCTAAAAAATATTGTATTAATATTATACGGGTTCTAATTTTTCTATATTTGGTTAACTTATCTTTACAAAACCAGTTGTAAGGTGAGTTATGTTATTTTTTTTAAACTCATTTCATATATTATCTTTATAATATGTGAGTCTTGAGTTTGCATTTTGCACATTTATAAGTCTCGTCAAATCGTCACTACTCAATTTTGTGTGAATATAAGTGGTTGGCGGACCAAATTGATTGACTATAATATCATGTTATATTTTTATATTGAGTGAATTCAGACTTACAAGCCAACTTATAAAACAATAAATACTATTCTTTATAAATTCATTTTAGATCTTATTTTTATCCGTAATTTCCAATAGGTTGGACAATAATTGGGGATATGAGCTCATATTCTTTGGTCAGGTCTTGAATTCAAGATTTTGCAGATATACAAAATTAAAATGTGATAGACATTATAGATTTCCCTAGTCAAGATTTTGCAGATATACAAAATTAAAATGTGATAGACATTATAGATTTCCCTAGTCAAGATTTTGCAGATATACAACTTAAATGTGATAGACATTGGAGATTTCACTAGTGGTCAATATTTTCTCTTAAATATCTTGAGTATACATAATACATATAAACTCTAGAATATCTTGAGTAATACTATAACAACAAGGAAAATAAAGAGAAATTGGTTTCATTCAACCAAATCAAATTCAGTTCGCAAGAATTTATTAAGCTATCTTGACATGTCGCATCATATCTTTATAGAAGATTTTAAACTTGTCTCTATATGAAGTGAAAATTGACCATGTCATTAAAAATTTATGTATGGGGGATTAAATTTTTTTTTTTTTTGAGTTATCATGCTAGGTTCAAAGTCTACATGTCTATTTTTAATTATCAAAATAAAATGTCTAACTATGTCAATTAGCTAGTTGAGGTTTATCTCTTGATATTCAGTGTACGTAGTACTCATCGTCAATTCGTCATAGTCATATTATAATGGTTGAAGCTTTGACATATTTATTTAGTATACTATGATTTATTATAGAATAACAGAGAGATATTAAAAAAATTAGCCATTGGCCTAAAGAAAAAGAACAAAATTGTTCTTGGAGGAGATTTCTGTGTTTTGAATGATACCAAAGGAAAACAGAAGAATGATTTTTTTTTCTTCTTCAAATAACATAATGACCGTACTAATTGTTGTAATATTAGGGATATAGTTATCTCTATAAATAATAATCAACAATAAATATATGAATCAATTTATGTTAATAAGAATAATCAAGAGAGATTTCAAGGAAACTTATCTCCTTTGAGGTTGTTGTATAATGACCACCGACATAACTCAATCAACATCTCTAAACATCAATTCCACAAGACAGCTGCAAAATCAACAAACAAGTCTGAGATGTGCTGATCGCACTGTCCTTAACGATTTTTCACGTAATTATACACTAATTCCCCAGAATTTAATAGACCCTTCTCGATGTAGAATCGAGGAAACAGAACTAACAAGAAAAATTATTTCAGGAAGATGTAACCCAAGAAAACATTTGATTGGAGGAGAGAAAATGATTTTAGAGGAATATGTGTGTTTCAAAAAGTATGTTCTATACTCATTGCAAAAGGATTATATAGACATAATGTCACCGTTTGTTAAATGAAGAAAAATCAGTATGTAACATGGTGTAGTCTCTAATATTAACCAACAAGTATGTATTCGGTCAAGTGACAAGGCATGAATATATATATAACCAATTAAAGTAACCGTTCCAATGTTTTTCCAAAGCAAAACCATGAATCCTAATTACTAGAATTGATTAACGATAAATCCCTTAAAGTAGGAGTTACAAAAAACGTGTATAAGACCAAGTAAAATTGCAACCTTAATACAAAAGAAAACGAATTAATTAATAATAAATAAACATGATAATAAATTTTCTTTTATTAAAATAATTTTTCTATATTTCTCAATTAAAAATATGGGACACAAAATATTTAAAACTTTGAAATATAATCAAAATTTACAACACTCATGAATCTTTAAATATGGAGAAATGTGACTCGAATCCAGACTCATAGCTATTAATTGGACTTTATTTATAGAACAATTTTATTTTATTTTAATTATACGATAACTTTCTTTTTTGAGTGGACTTTTTGGTTTTGATTATTTGCTAGTATTTGTTTTTTGAAGGGATTTATTTGTTATAGATGACTAGAAAATGCAAAATTAAATAAAATAAGAATGTTAGTGTCACGTGACTTCATCGTATATTTATTAAGATTTCATGTCAACGATTTAATCAAAGTAACATATGCAACATGAAATCAACTCGTTTTCAATCCAACAAAATGGCTAGACTCTTATTATATTGCAAACAAGTGTTCGAGGAGTGTTACGGACATTTTTTTTTAATATATATTCTCTTTAACATTCATTTTTTTTTTATGGTAAAATTCGGTGGGTATTAAATATTGAAAACTGATCCTCCATAAAATATTGGGACTCACTTAGATTTCATCAAATACGAGAGCAAATGTTAGAGAGGGTCATAGAAAGAGAGCGTTTCTATAAGCAATATCATACTAGAACAAAGAGTACTATATGCAATGAGATCTATGGAGAGAAAATATTGCAACATGAAAGAAATACTAAATCTAAATGTTTTTTTTTTCTTTCGAAACAACTAAATCTAAATGTTTTATCTAATGGTAAAAACGATTTTATTTAGTGTCATTTTTAAGATGTTCATGTGAGTTTAATCTAATTAATATGAACATTATATATTATATAAGGGTTTATTGTTCGAACTCCAAATACTTTACTTATTCACGCCTTACAAAAAAAACATTCTATTCGACTAGGTTCTTAAAAAAGTCAACCAACGAAGTATATTGCCACACGAACTGATTCAACTTATCCCACAGTTCCCAATATATTTTCTATTTTGATGGCGCAAAAAATTAGATCAACTCCCTAAAAATAAAATATGCATTTTTTTTGGGATAATAGAATATACATATGGTGGCAAAATATATCTCTGGTGTAATAATAAAAATCATAGAGACTAGTAGCTCTTCAAATTAACAACTGAATATCTTTTTTATACAATAACAAAATACATGTTTTTTTTTTAAATAAAGGTTTTTTGACGAATTGAAAATAAACTTTTTTTAAGGGTGAAAATACATATTTTTTTAATATTAAATATTAGATTGTTTTGTTTATTAATAGTAACACTACAATCATAGTTTTAAAAACCGGACCGGTGATCGATTCGGTAAGGGTACTAAGTCACTGGGTCATTGGTTGAACCACTGGGTCACTGGTCGAACCGCATGACTGAGTCAGATTGAATCAGATAGCTCGATTATATGACTCGGTCTATATAAAAAAAATCTTTGTGTTAAAATTAGACTGAACCGAATTACTTTGAACTCAAATATATAAAAGATAAAAAAAATTTACACTTAATAGAAGCACATCTTTATAACGTAAATAAAAACAACTTGATAGATATCCGTTGAATTTAGTTTTTTTTTTTGAAGGACCCTTGAATTTAGTTGAATATATATTTTATGAGATACAATACATATTCAATTAAATATTAAAAAATATTTCAATGTCAAGTACAACCCTAAAAACTAAAAATGTGTTGAAATAGTCTTAATCAAGTAAAAAGTATTTATTAAAATATCTGAGACGATGGTATTTAAATTATAATCGTGTGCTGAGTTCCTTAAAAAAAGTGTGCTTGGTTCCCCTAAAAAAAAAAGTGTGCTCAGTTATTATATTAATTACAAGAAGCAATTAAATAAAAAAAGATGTGAATGGCGTAATGGTAAAATTGATTTAATTAAATTTCTGCTTTACATCAAACCGGTCCGGTTTGTTGAAACCGTCGGTTCTGACCGAGTCTCACCGGTTTAGTCCGGTTTGATAACACAACCGATCCGTTAAGCAACTCGAACCGGTTACCTTACCGGTTCTCGATCGGACCGGTTCAACCGACCGGTGCGGTCCTACAAGAGCATTAAGAACAACAAAATGACTAATGAACTCAAATTTCATCAAGAAAAATATGTTATTTATTTATGTATTATATTTTTCCTTTGGTTTTCCCAGGGAAAGGAGACTTGGTGACTTGTTCTACAGAGAAGAACTCAGAATTATTTTATGCGGTTCTTGGAGGTCTAGGTCAATTTGGGATTATAACCCGGGCAAGAATAGCTCTTGGACCTGCACCTAAGAGGGTAAGTAACATGTTCTCTAATTAATAATTCTTGCTTATTCATGTTGTATAGAGGGAATCTTGAGCACATATTTAAAGACGGTTGTAAAATGATCGTTAGTATAATTTTAATTAATAATAACAAAAAAATATACAATTTCATGAATTCGTATGGTTTCTTGTTAGTATGTCACAATCATAATTATAGTTGTCTAACATGTGCAACATTGCATATGTTAAAGTAACTAAAAATAGTAAATTTTTATTGAAAATAAATAATTATGAAAATAAACCCTTGCTATAATGCATATTTGCAAGTCAAACTTATAAAAATATGCATTAATCATGAATATATTACCCTTAAATTTTGGAAAATTCTTTTATTATATTATCCTAAATTACTAATTAAACAATTGTTTGATTAATTTCTTGTAGGTAAAGTGGCTCCGTTTACTTTACAACGACTTCTCTGCATTTTCTGGAGACCAAGAACATTTAATCTCATTGAATGGAATAGATGAAACTAATGCACCCAATTATGTAGAAGGTTTCTTGCTTCTAAATCAGCCACCATTGGACCTATCCTTTTTTCCAGAAATTGATCAACCTCGCATAACTTCCTTGGTAACTCAATATGGCATAATCTACATCATTGAGCTTGCCAAATATTACGATGAAAACTCTCAAGATCATGTTGATCAGGTAATTATTTTTTGTAAGATTCTTGCATTCCAAAAAGACTCGTTTCATTTCTTCTTTGTTTGTATGATTAAAATTTATCTACTAACATAGATATCCTTTTGTTTCTTGAATAGGAAATTGAAATTTTGCTTCAGGGATTAAAGTTTGTCCGTACTTTTAAATTCGAAAAAGACGTGTCGTACGAAGAATTTCTAGATAGAGTTCATACTGATGAGCTAACACTAAGGGCACAAGGGCTTTGGGATATCCCACATCCTTGGTTAGACCTATTTGTTCCTGGTTCTAGAATGTCTGAATTTAATGAAGGTGTGTTCAAGGGTATTGTCCTTAAACAAAACATTACCGCAGGACTTGTAATAGTCTACCCAATGAACCGAACAAAGTAAGTTATGAAAAATTATTTAGTTAATTATAATTATGAAATTCACAAGCATATTTATACTTTGAATTAATTCATAGGTGGGATGATAAGATGTCAGCAGTTACACCTAATGAAGAAATTTTCTACGTTGTGGACTTTTTGCGTGCAACTGGGTTTGATAATTTGGAGGCATATCAGTCTCAAAACCAACAAATATTGCAATTTTGTAAGGATGTTGGCATAGAGATCAAACATTATCTTCCCCTAAATAGAACACATGAAGAATGGGTGGAACAATATGGCCTCAAATGGAATGCTTTTGAGAAAAGAAAAAATCAATTTGATCCAAATAATATATTGTCACCTGGGCAAGGGATTTTCAACTAAATAAAAAAAATATGTCCACTTTTCTATCTTTCATCTAATCTTTTTCATTTTAATTTACTGTATAGACTCAATTAAGCAATTTACCAGTATGTTTTCTTGTCATAATTAAATATTTGTACATTTGTATAATCTGTAACACGCGTTATTTAACTAGATTGAATAAAAAAAGTACCTATTTAAATTGATCAATAAACTTTGTATAACATATTCCACTATATATTTCTGCTCTGATTTCTGTGTCAAAACAAAGAAAATTCTGCTCCGACTTTAAGATCAATTTGTACTGTATCCATAGTGCAACTTAAGAATTCTGCTCTTTACCCAGCAAAAATCACTTGCGCTCAATTGTATTTCCAAATATATGCCTGCGTGACTTAAGCCACGCTGTGCTATTAGGGATGCGTGAGTTAAGTCATGCTGCGTGACTTAACTCACGCATGGGTATATTTGAAAATACAGTTGGACGCGAGTGATTTTTGCTGAGTAAAGAGCAGGAAAATTGCTTTTCTGACATAAAAAAGTTCATATTGACACATGGAAATGACCAAATTACCCCCAGCGGTAGTTAACTGCCTCTGGCATATCCGACAGCAGTTAACTTCCGCTGGCTCCAGAGGCAGTTAACTGCCTCTGACTTTGCTGCACTTAAGTGCAGTTCTAGTTATAATTTTACGCCTTTCGGTCGAAAAATCAAAATAAATCGAAACTTATTCAGAATTCAACGAAACTTTACAGACCATCTATATATATTTTTTTAGAGCTGTCTGCAAAAAACCAGCTCAAAATTCAATTTCTAGGTCGATGTTTAATGTTTTGTTTTCTTAAGTTATTGGCGCATTAAAAAATCATATTTAATCCACCCGTTGTCGAAAAATTCTAAATTTTTGCGTGATTTTTTTTTTTTATGTTCTTAATATGTGTGCAAAAAATAATGAAAAAATTCAACCTCTATATAACTTCTCCGGACACGCAGTTGGAAAAATATTGCAATTTTACGCGTTTCAGTAAAAAATTTAACATAAATTGAGGAATAGTCAAATACTACGAAAATTTGCAGATCCTTTGTATGTATTTTTATAGAGGTGTCTGCAAAAAAAAACTCAAAATTCAATTTTTAGGTTGATGTTTTGATGTTTTCGTGTCTTAAATTTTAGGCGCGTTAAAAATTCATATTTAATCCGTCCCTTGTCGAAAAATTCAAATTTTTTTGTGGAAGATGTTTTTTTTTTTGTTCTAAACATGAGTGCATAAAATCGTGAAAAAGCTCAAACTCTAGGCAGTAGATGTTGGCATTAAGATGAATATTTGGTTTGAAAGACAAATTAATTATTCATGTTACCTTAAGTGACTAATCTTTATACTAACAATTTGAGAGTTTTTCTAAATACACTATTTCAAGAATACTCTTCTTTAAGCATGTCCACATCATCAAACTCAATATTGATGGCAACTTTCTAGAAGATTTTGGTTGTTTAGGTGCTGGTGGTGTTGTTCGCAATCACGATGGAGATTGGATAGTTGGTTTTTTCCACTATGAAGATGGAGGTGATGCGTTATTAGCTGAGTTACGTGCTATCTAAATAGGTCTTGATTTTTGTTGTAAAAAATGTTATGTCAACATTATTTGTGAGAGTGATTGTTTGGAAGCAGTTGACCTGATTATTGATGGTCATGATCATACCCTGCACACTTATGCTACTGACATCATTCATATTCGAGATGTTTTACATGAAAATGGAAATACAATATTGATGCATGTTCTTAGGGAACAAAACATGTGTGCTGATTTTATGGCTAAGGAAGGATCACAAACAAGATGCTCTGCTCACTCGAATTGTCCTCCACCTGGCATGTAATCTCTCATTCTGAGAGATAAGCTTGGAACTTAATTTCGACACTCTCTCTTTTTTCTTTTTCTTTTTCGCTCGTTAACACTACCAAAAAAAATACTAATTAAAAATTTAAATGTAGTAATTAGTTTCTAAGGTTGTATAATTAATTTTTATTCGTTACAAAATTATATTACTTAATAATTTGCAAGATATTACTAAATTTCAAATATTATGAAGTTAATTTTTTTGTTGGTTAGATGAAATATAATTAAATCATTTAATACACATTTTATAAAATTAAAGACATTAATAATATTAATTTTAAAACGGTTAAATTAATAAATAATAGATATTAACCGTTAGGGTACTATTTTTCTATATAAATAGTAGGCTTTGGGGAACGAGTAACCGACAATCACAAAATATAGTTCTTCTTTATTTGTTCTCTGGTTCTTGGGTATCTATATTCCGGTTGTTTCACCAAGAAAACAATCGCGCACATTGGTTGTGAGGGTTGTTCGTGCTTGGTTTGTTCAAGCCTCAAAAATAAAAAACTATCATTTTTCATGGAGTTGGTTCTAATGGATCGAAAGGTACTATTTTCATGTCTTTTTGGTTTCTTTTTTTTGTATTTTGTTGTTTAAAGTATAGTTTTTAAACTTGGTTATCTGGGGTGATCGAATTGGTGCGTTTATACGAAGAATATTGATCTACAAGTTCAAGGAGTAGCTCCAAGAGGAATGGCGTTCACGATTTCTTCATTTGATGTCTCTTGCACCAATGTTTCGTATAGACCATCACGCAACGAATACAAACTGAATTTCACAATCAACAAAAAAGCCAAACTATCTAAAACTGCTTTGGTCCCAACAAACCTGTATTCGTTTACACATGCACCTGATATTTTCAACGATTCTTACGACAACATCTACTTGGTTGGTAAGTGACTATAAATTTCTTCCTGTAAATTGGAAGAAATATTATTGTTTGTTTGCAAGAATAGCACAATAATTTAATTTTTTTTTTGTGAAAATAGTTTTATTTTTCAATGTTACAATTTATTTTTAAACATTATATAATCATCTTAACGGTTGAATTAATAAAAAAAATTGTTTAATATGATTCAGTTATACGTTATATTCTTATAATAATAAATTGTAATTTGATCGATATTTTAATCTGCGTTATATATGCAGATGTAATTGGAGTCATGACTGGAGTTGATGTTGAAAGAGAATACGAAAGAGATAGTAGAAAAACTAAGATGAATGTCATTGAACTATATTTAAATCGGTACGGTTGATTTTTTTGCAAGTGTATTTTTTTTAAAACATGTGTTATGGTATTTAATTGTTATTTGTATAATATTTGACAATTTTGAATAGGTATCACTTTAAATTTACTCTTTTTGGAGAGTATGTTGAAGAGTTGAACTCTTTTCTATCTTATGGTGAATCTCAAAATGTTTTTGTTGTCATTATGTTCACAAAATAAAATTGTTTCAACGTGATAATTTATAACTAGAAATGTGATTGTTTGTTTATATATATAATTGAATCATATTTTTATCATCAAACTAATTTCAAACTTCCATCTCCACCCCTTTTCTAGCAGCATGATAATTTTAGTGTTAAGTTACTTAATATTTTATATATTATATATTTATGTAGCTGGTGGCTTCACTGGGATGGATTTTGTTTGTATGAAGACGTCAAATCAATTATATTAAAAAGCTTTCAAGCACAAGATGTGCCCAACAAAGGAAAATGTATAGTTCTAGATGCATAGATACAAAAGAATCAAATTATGAGGTAGAATAACCATGTATGTAGAAGGATAATTCCACCAACATTTCAAATCAAAGTACAGACATGATTTCTTAGTATTTTGTCACCACTAAACAAGAATTGTAAATTTATCTAACAACACCATTAACGGGTTCTTGTGACAAAAATGTAAGAATTTATGTCTTTCCAAATAATCCAAATGCAAGTCAACAAAATCAATTGAAAACTAAAACAAACTTTATTTTTAACAATTGAGAACCACCGAAATGAAGAATACCCTCGCATGAATTAATGGGAAGAGCATAATAGTTATCAAGCCACTTTAGAATATTATGTCATATGCTATCAAAGAATTCACACTAAAAATAAAAAATATTAACATTTTCCTCTTTTTCACACCTGCCAGAACATAAAAATGAATCCACGTAAAGAGGAAAATGTTAATCATTAAAACAAATTCTTAACTTCCACACTTTATCGACCAAGACACACTTTATCCCACTTAACCCAATTGAATTTCCTAACTTCCACACTCTCTCCGCACCAAAAATAATAAGGATTCAATGAAATAAATTATACTTATGTGAACCTTGAAGAATGAAAGAAATTAAACCAACTGTGGTGGATATTAAAAGAAAATACAAATATACATTACAAGAACAAAGATACATTACAAGAACATTGAATCGAATTTGAATGGGTGAACTTGATTTGTTTTTATTTTTTTATTTTTAATATATAATACATTATGGTATTTAATTATTATTTTGATTATTTTCAATTTATTTTGAAAGATATTAGTTTGAATGTACTCTTTTTCTACCTTTTGGTGAATTTAAAAAGATGACTCTGACAATTTTGTTGGCAAAAGTTAAGTTGTTCCTAGGTAAATATTTATAACTATCAAATTGATTATTTAATATCATTGAAAAGTACATATCTATTCATTTACTTGAACCATTTTATTTGTTTCTTTAGTGATTAGAAAACGATGTTAGGTTAGAAAAGTATAACGAAACAATGAATTTCAAATCAGAATTACAGTAAAGTATAACAAAATTAGGTTAGAGTGTTTTAATTTTTGACCCTTGATCTCTAATTAAAAAAAAATGAAGTAGGAGATTAAAGAAAATTGTTTTCTCAATTTTTTCTCACTAGAGATAATTTGCTTTCGAGATAAATTCTCTCTCCATAATTTTTTTAGGGACTCTCCAATCTTTAATATAAAAAATAAATAATTACATTTTTTTAATCTTAAATGAAACAAATATAACTTACTTTGACTCTATTTAATGTTATTTATCCTAATATACATTTTAATTCATGTAAGTTTTATTTTTAATATTTCCTATTCACATGTAACAAGTTCCAATAGATGGTACTTTTCATTTTTTTTTTTATCAAATCAAGAAAACTAATTGCATATAAGTAAATTTTTGAAGTTAGATATTTTTTTAGAATTGAATCAGAGATAGTATTGTGATTAAATAAAAAAAAAGTAATAATTTTATTCGTAGTGGTAGATTATAACAGAGGTAATCGTACCTGTTTAATATATTGAATGACTGATAAATCAAATTAAGTTAATTTGAACTCTTATTAATTAGATATATTTTTAAGAATATATTAATTATTCATAGTGTTTTTATATTTTAAGCATAGTTGTACTATTGTCCACTATTTTATCATTCTCACAAAAATTAATAGTTATATCTTTATAAAATTTAACCTTTTTGTCCCAATAAACGATTATTTATTGTTTCAATTTTAAAAATGAGGATAAATTACCACATAATGTCAAAATTCTAAAATAAAACCAAACTAAAAAAATCAAATAATATCTAAAAAAAAACTATTTATGTGTAAACCCCGTTAATTTTTTTAAAATAAAATCAATCCCGTACCTGCACGGGGCGTTACACTAGTTAATAAACATAACCATATGTCCACCAAAAATATCAAACAAAATAACTACTAGTATATCAATTGCATTTATATTTAATTTGCATCCACATTTAACAATTATAATTATCTGAATTGCATTCATATTTATTGCTAAGTGTTAGAATTAGATTAATAAGTGTTATTAAATAACTAAAACC
>Ga0228710_1011140_pt1 | contig 11744 bp, 10 predicted proteins | sample MedpolnodulmetaG_FD_177995 | JGI IMG/M metagenome (GOLD analysis project Ga0228710, IMG submission 177995) | Root nodule microbial communities from Medicago polymorpha collected in Santa Monica, California, United States - pink nodules | ecosystem: Host-associated > Plants > Roots > Nodule... | reverse complement strand
CCCGCTTCGTGCTCCTTGAGAATGCCGATAATCTGTTCGTCCGTGAAACGGTTGCGCTTCATTCCCTGGTCCTCTCGATGGGCCAGAGCTTACTTCAAAATGGATTATTCCAACGGGGCAAGGTCATCAACGACGTCGACCCAAAGGCGTGGCTCGCCCGATGTCTTCCCCCGCATCGCCGATCTTCCCGTCTCCCGCCTGCACGAACTGCTGCCTTGGCAATGGCCGCGTAAACAGCTCCCGGAACAATGCTTGCGAACGCTACAAGCCTTCATCGGTCAAGATCAATGACTTCGACTTGTTGACTGGGTCGCCGATCAAGCCCTTCTTGTGAAGCCGATCCGTTGTTGCCCAGTCGAAACCCTTCCAGGCACAACGCTCGTTATGCAGCGTCAGCCATAACAGCGCCAAAACGGCATCTTCGATCTTATCCTCATCAATCTCCATGAACCGACGTTAACACGCGCCGCACCCTAAGATCCCGCGGCGTTGCTCGGATGGATACCTTGTAGCCTTCAGCCTAACTCAGCAAAGCGGTCGTCACCGGAGGGGCACCTGAAGGCCAGCGGAAATATTCCGCCAGCGAGGTCGAGGAACGATACTGGACGCGCCAGCGATGGCCGCACAACATAAACCAAACGGTCTCCGGTATAGCGGGGTGTCAGAACGATGTCCGGCCTCGCGAGAATCTAGTCCGACTTTCCTGAGATAGCGTGTGATCGAAAGTTCATCGAATTGGCAACCCTCCCCGCACAAAGTCTGTGCCCCTCCTGTAAGGCTGCGCCCGCAGAGTGCCGTACGGCGGAGCGGGCGCCTGGGCCACTGCCCCTGGGACAACCGGAAGGAGGATCTTTGATGCATACGTCTCCGAGTGATAGACTCTATTGATGGACGGAGCGCCAGCGGGAATACTGCCGATATTGCGAAGCGGAATAGGATTCGGGGCACCCACTGTAAACTCGAGGCTGTGCCCTTGCCGGACAACGTGAGCAATTGGTGCCAAGAATGACATCCGAACCTCGTAGATGTCGCCCGGCACGAGTTTCTCGAACGTGCGGTATGAATGAACCACTTCGTCGGCATATGTTCGCGTTTCGTCGATTGCGCGTAGCGAAGCGCGCAAAAGTCCCGATTGCAGGAAAAGTATGTTGCCCTCAGGATCGACATCTTTTAACGTCAATTGCACGTCGGCGTCATCTCCACTATCTATGCTGAGGTATAGAGTGACTTCCGGGTTCCCGAGCAATGTCATATCCGAGATGGCTGCATCCGTCCGGTAATTCAACACACCTTCGCTGTACGGCTGAATTGCGAATTGCTGATTGTTACCGTAGAGCTCAGTTCCTGCCGGATAGAGGTAAGCACGCGAGCTTTCGTTCAAGCCCAAACCGACTTCAGGAGACATCCTGGCATCGGCCGCGAGATAGTATGGCCGACGCTCGACTGCGGGTTCCGGCCAAGCTTCGTGCCTTGTAATCCAACCCGCAACTGACTTTTTCGGGTCGCCACTAGGCTCTTGGACCTCCCAATAAACTGTCACCGGCGGTTGGTGATCTACTCCATTCTTAACACCCTTTACCCAGCGGTCGAGAAATTTGATTCTTTCATCCACTACAAGGCTGTAAGCTTCGGCCCCAGGCTGCCCAATCAAGTGATCGCCGTTCATCAAGACGAGTTTTTTATGCTCAACGTTCGACAACAACTGCGTAAATACGCGCGCACTTTCTCTGGCCGCACCACCGTAAGTGTCCTGCCACGCCGCGATAAGCATGGTTGGTACCGTGACTTTGCCGGCTACTTCATGGCGAGCCAAGTAAGCTGAATCCCACCACTCATCCTTTAGCGGATGCTTCCGAACCTCGTCGAAAAATGAGCGCTTGATGACTTGCCGGCTGCTCCCACGGATTGCAGCGCACTCAGTGTCGCCCGCTCTGATCCGGTCCTCCGCTCCGCTAGCCTGACTAACGAACTCAGCGCCGAGTGACCATCCTGCTGCAGTTTGCAACTGCAGCATCCCGCCCAAACAAAAGCAATCTTCGTAGCCATCCTCGACGCCGCTCGCTACAATGGCTTTCAAATGCGGCGGCTGCTCCGCAGCTACCCAGATTTGGAGTGTTCCAGAGGATGAATTACCGATCATCCCAACATTGCCGTTGCTCCAAGACTGCTTAGCTATCCATTCGACCACCTCAGCGCCATACAGTCCGACCTTGTGGTCAAAACCGTCCACCCAAGACTCAATTACACCTTCCGAGCAGCCGGTCGCTGGAAAGTTTGCACCTACAAAACTGTAACCAGCTTCAAGATATGGCTTAGCCAGGCTGAAGGGTGAGGCACTTGCCGTGTAGGGGTCGTATAGGAAAACGGTTGGATGACGGCCAGCTTTCGGGTGATAAGATATATAAGCAATTCGTGTCCCATCCTTCATTGGCACGTAGCCGATATCCCGAGCAATGTTAGAATCAGGAAGACCGTCGCTTTCGGGCTTCACCAAATTGTGCATGTTGACCTCTTTATTCATTGTCCAATCCCGCTGTGAGTAGGCTGAGGTCGTCGGCTGAAAAGTCCATTACGGGAACATGAAGCAGCCTTTGCTTTCGACGCCGTGTCTAACCTCAGCGTTGAGAATACGACCCCTGGAAGGTGGATGTTCATCAAAATGCATCAGCCTTTGAGATGGAGTCTTGAAATGTCACCGGAGATTGAATCGTTCGAGAAACTATGACCCAATTTTATTGGCGGTCCATATCCCGATTCATTGTTCATCTTTGCTTCGTTCTAATTTGCTGCATTTGTTCAATTGGCCACGAGGAAAGTAGTATGCCATCTTCACTTTCGACGAAAACCCTGGGTTGAACAGTAGTGCGTGGATTAAACAAACATCTGCCCGCGAAAAGGTGCTGTATCCTGCTTGGAAATGATACTGACCACATCATTTTGCCAACCAGCAGGCGGAATGATGTCGCCGCCCCACTTCAATAACCGGAGGTTCTTCATGACGGCAGCGATCAAACGACCGCGGACATCTGGGATGGAAGCGGCAACCCTTCGGCAGGTGAGCCGCACTTGGCACCTCCCCACGCAGCACTTCAATTCCACCCCCATCTCCGATATCTCGAACCCGAGGCGTGGCATTTCGCAGGGCAATGGTATACGGGTGCTGGGGGTTCAGCGTAATGTCGTCAGCGCTGCCGATCTCAATTATCCGGCCGAGATACATCACCGCGATTCTGTCGGCAATCAACCAAGCTAGCGGCAAGTCGTGAGTGATGAAGAGTAGCGCCAAATTCTGCTGGTCGCGAAGGTCGAGAAGCGTTTGCAGTATCTGGGCGCGGATTGATACATCGAGCATCGACACTGGCTCATCGGCAACAATGAGGTCAGGCTTGACGACAAGTGCTCCCGCAATGACCACTCGCTGGCGTTGGCCGCCTGATAATTCGTGCGGAAAGCGTGAGAAGAAATCCTCAGGAGGGTTGAGGCCCGCGGTTGATAGAGCTTCGCTCACCCGTTCGGTTAGCTGACCATCATTCGTCGCCATTCGAAGCGCTCGCAACGGCTCTGCCACCGCATCGAACACTGTGCGCCTCGGATTCAGCGCTTGATAGGCATCCTGGAATATCATCTGGACGTGGTGGCGGTAAGGGCGCAAGGCTGACCAACCCTGCAGCGCTGTAATATCCTTCCCGTCGAAAAGGATCCTACCGCCGGTTGGCTGAACCAGTTTTGTGATAACCCGGCCAACCGTAGTCTTGCCGCTTCCGGATTCTCCAACCAAGGCCACAATCTCGCCGCGCCTAACAGTAAGATCGACGCCGTCGATCGCGCGCACTGCACCCCGGGTTCGTCCCAGGACAGTGTCGAACAGTCCCCCCTGAACCGGAAAGAGGACTTGGAGATTTTCTAGTTGCAAGATCTCGATGTTGTTAGTCACGACCTATACCTTGTCTGCATGCGTCAAAGAGCCATGGAGGTGACACGCCACGCGTCCCTGGCCGCGTTCATCAAGTTCAGGAACCTTGGTTGTACAAATGGGCATGGCGGATGGGCACCGTGTATGAAACGCGCAGCCCGTCGGACGCCTCAGCAGAGTCGGGGGATCGCCGGGGATCGCGCACAACACCCGCTTTCCCTTCGCCGGGTCTGGAATCGATTCGATCAGCAGCCGGGTGTAGGGATGCTTAGGCGCAGTGAAGATATCCGCGACCGGGCCATCCTCCACTATCCCGCCAGCATACATGATCATAACCCGGTCACATGTCTCTGCGACCACTGCCAAATCGTGTGTGATTAAGATAAGAGCAAGATTGAACTTTGATCGCAACTCGACCAACAGATTTAGAATCTGAGCCTGATTGATGACATCGAGGGCCGTGGTCGGCTCGTCGCCTATGATAATCGATGGGCGGCATGCAAGCGCCATGGCAATCATCACTCTTTGGCGCATACCGCCAGACAGTTCGTGGGGATATGCCGAGCCCCGGTCCGCTGGAATACCAACCAACTCGAGCAATTCTCTTGCCCTGGCCGTTGCATCCTCACGCGACATGCCTAGTTTTAGCATACACGGCTCGGCAATCTGTTTAACGATGCGGTGGACCGGGTTAAGCGCGTTCATCGCACCCTGGAAAATGACCGAGGTCTCTTTCCAACGATGTGGCCGCATTGCAGCATCATCATCGATTGGCAATCGGGCACCGCGGTAGCACACACGGCCGCCGCTGACTCGCGCATTGGGTGACAACAGACCCGCGATTGCCATCGCGGTCGTGGTCTTTCCGCTCCCCGATTCCCCGACAAGCGCGACAGCCTCTCCGGCGCGAAGTTCAAAGCTCGCCTTCCGGATCGCGGGCAATGAGGCGCCCTTCACACTATAGTCCACAGAAAGTCCTTCAACCGACAGTACAGGATCAGTACTCTTTTGGCAAATTTTCATCATGGAATCGCACGCCTGTGGGGGTTGAAGGTGTCGTCTAGCGCATTGCCAAGCAGGACGAAGCCGAGTGCAACGGTGAGTACGCACACACCCGGTGAACCCAGATACCACCAGGCTCCGGCACTTGCGGCGCCGGCTCGCTGCGCCAGGGAGAGTAAGGTGCCCCATGAAGGCTGCAATGGATCCCCAAGGCCGATAAACGAGAGCGCGGTCTCGGTATAGATTGCGCCAGCTACCACCAATGCGCCATTAGCGGAGATTTGGGGTACGAGGTTGGGCAGGATATGCCGCAGCATAATGCTTGCATCACTGCTGCCCGCGACCCTAGCTCGATCCACGAACGGCCGCTCCCGAAGCGACAGTGTCTGGCTCCGAATGATACGAGCGACAAAGGACCAACTCGTCAAACCTATAACAACAAGGATGACGAAAAGTGAGGTCCGGAAGCCGAGAATCTCGCGGCCGCGGCCCACGACCTCAACGAACACGGGGGCGATCACCAGCGCCAGCACGAAGGGTGGGACGATGAAGAAGAAATCCGTCATCCGCATCATCCATGTATCGATCTTGCCACCAAAGTAGCCGGACGTTATGCCAACCGTGGTTCCCAAGATCAAACTGATCACAGTCGAAATCAAGGCGATCGTCAGGGAAATGCGCGAGCCATGGACAACGAGATTGAGGACATCCCGCCCCGCTTCGTCGGTGCCGAGCAGGTGTTGGCCGTCCGGCGGCGCCAGGAAATCGCCGCTTGCTGTAGCTACCGATTCAAGGGGTCCAACGAGCGAACCAGGCATTGCTGCCAAAACCAGAAAGAAAGTCAAAGCCGCTACGCCGAGCCAGGCACCTGTCTGCTCGGACAGTCTCCCAAGGAAGTCCTTAATAGCCCGCCGCCGGACTCGCCGACGAGATTTGGTAACAAGTTCATTCATTATCTCACCCTCGGATCAAGTATGCCATAGACTAAGTCGGCGGCGAGGTTCGCAAGAACGATTGAGGCGCCAAGCAACAAAAATATGCCCTGGAGCACCGGATAGTCTCGGGCGTTGAGCGCTTCGACTGTCAGACTGCCGATTCCCGGCCAAGCAAATACGGATTCGACGGTGATGGCACCCGCCACGACATAGCCGAGATTGAGGGTCACCAACGTCACGACGGGCAGCATTGCATTACGGAAGCCATGGCGCATTAGCATCTGCCGGCTGGTTAGCCCCTTTGCCCTTGCTGTTACCATGTAGTCCTCCGCCACAACCTCGCTCATTGCAGCACGTGCTACCAGCACGTATTGCCCCATCAGGCCCAAGGCCACCGTCGAGGCGGGGAGTATGAGATGCAGTAGATAGTCGGCGAACCAGTTGAGGAACTCTGTGCTACCCCCAGGGGAATATGCACCATAAGCGGGGAACCAACCTAGCCACGTGCTGAAGATCACCATCAGGAGCATGCCGAGCCAGAACGAGGGCGTTGAGTAGAGCGCCAATGAGACGCCCGTCGCGACATTGTCGACGACCCCTCCCCTGCGCCAACCGGCGTAGATACCGAGCATGACCCCGCAGAGAATTGCGATGATTTGGGCGACACCGACCAGCGCGATTGTGGATGGCAGCCGCTCAAGGAGGATGTCGCCAACACGCTGACCCCTGTACTTGAAACTGAACCCAAAGTCGCCACGGAGCGTTGACTCCATGTAGTGCAAAAGCTGGTCAGGGAACAGCGGCTGATCGAGACCCCAATCCCGCCGCTGGGCCTCTATCTGCTCGTTGGATACTGCGGATCGAGCTCCTGCGAGCAGAAGTGCTGTCGGGTCGCCGGGAAGGATGCGGAACAATGTGAAATTCAGAACCGCCACCATCAGAAGCGTTACGACAGATCTAATGATGTTTAGCCGTATCCGCTGACTCGTCCCACTTCCTTTGCCGTCGGAAGCCATCTCAAAGGGACCTCAGGCGATCGAACGGAAAGTAGCCCCACATCGACATCATGTCCTTCGTACCCCAACCTTCGAAGCAATCCTTGCGATGGGCTTCGAGCATAAAAGGGTAGCAAAGGACGATGTACGGGGCTTCGGTGTAGATGAGGCGCACCGCCTGATCGAGCAGCTCCCGGCACTTTTTGGCGTCGACGGTAACCTCAACCTGCGATACGAGACTGTCGAACTTTTCGTTTCTCCAGTACGACCGGTTGTTGGTACCAACAGCTTTCCCGCTGCCCAAAGCGAGCAGATCGGAAGGTACGGGTGACAGCCAGTTGCTGTCAACGAGAAGGTCCCAGCCACCACCGCCATTGTCTGGAGCTTGCCAGCGGGCGCCGAATGCACTGTCGTCAAGTTGTGTCACCGTAACCGGAACTCCGATTTGCCCCAACCAGTCGGCGATAAGCTGCAGGGCGGTGATTGGTATTACGCCGTTTGTTCCACCGGATGAGGTGATCAGCTCAAGCTGAAAGCTCTTTCCCTCCTTGTCCTCCCGAACACCGTCGCCGTCCCTATCTCGATAGCCCGCAGCATCGAGCCGGCGTCCCGCCTCTGCGAGGTCGAAATGGCGCTTAATATCGCTCAGGTCCGAGTAGTAGTCCGTCGCCACAGGCGGGACCAATCCTACGCCGGGGTCGGCGTGTCCACGCATTGCCCGGTCGACGATACTCTTTTCATCGATGGCATACCCGATCGCATCGCGGAACGCCGAATCCTGTAGTGCCTTGGTGCTGCCTGCTCCCTTTTCGGAGAGTGTATTGAAGGCGAGAAAAACGCGATTCTCAGTTCGTGATTGCCCGACGGAAATGGCAGGATCCTTCGAGAGGTCCGTCCACTGTGCAGCCACGAGCCCGAGGCCATAATCGAGGTCACCACTCTTTAGACCCTGAGCGACGGAATCGACTGTAGGGAAAATGTTGAAGATCATGCCGGCCGTGCCCGGTTGCCCGGTGCGGAAGTGCTGGTTGGGAGTCAGGCGGACAAATTGGCTCCGCCGAAATTCTGAAACTATCATCGGCCCGGTGCCCACCAAAGGCGGGTTATTAGGAAAGGTGGCGCGCGCATCGCCGTAGCTGATGTCCGTCCAGATATGCTCGGGGACAATCAACGTCGTGTTGTTGATTGGCCACAGGGTTGGAACCTTGGTTACAATTCGCAAAGTCTCGTCGTCGACTGGCGTGATAGACTGGATATGTTCCAAGCCGCTGGTGTTATTCCAGCCGACGTTCAACTCTTCAGGTTTGCCAATGGAGTCGCGTAAGTAGTTGTACGTGAAGGCGACATCCCTGGCCGTGGCGGGCTTACCATCCGACCACTTCATCCCAGGCCATATCTTGAAGGTCCACGTCACGCTATCATCGGCAACAGACCAGTCTTCGGCAAAACCTCTCCGATCGGAATGGCGTTGGGCGTCGACACCGACCAGACAGTCGTAGGTAAAGGTCGTCGGCCACCACGAGCCCCACGTTGCAAAGGGGTTCATCGTGTCGGGGCTGGCTGTTGCACCCAAGCGCACGACGTGATCATCGCACGATCCTGCGAAAGCCGTTGAATTCAAAAGCCAGGGCGCTGCCGATCCCAAAAGCATCGCCTTGACCACGGAACGGCGATTAAGTGACCACTCCTTCATTGTATCCTCCCAGATTTTCCGACTTCTGTCGGCGTGTATTGGCATCCACATTAGATTGGTCGCGAGGTGATTTCGCATCCCAATCGTGCCCAATTGTGAAACGCGCGCTGCATAATTCCCCTCTGACTGAGGCAATCTCCCCAAAGCCTACAGGTCGAGCTGGATGGCCTTGAACAATGGCGGTGAGCGTGGCCGTATGAAAGGCAAGCGGGTCAATGACATCGACGGCATGTTTATTCCGGCGGTCGATGAGGCTGGACGGCTTCCTGCCGAGTTCGATTGCATTTGTGCGAGATAGCTATACGGCTCCGGCTCCAAAACTCGATCTACGGCACGGATAAAGCAGCGCCGCCACATTTCGTGCACACGAGTCTTTCGTTGGCCAGTAAACATATCTGTTAGTGAACGAGGCGCCGCCTCCGTTTGATCCGTCGACCCTCGCGACATAGCGCTGCTTTCAATACGCGAGCAGGCGGGGCTGCAAGCGGCAGCGATGACACGGTCGGCCAAACACATCACGGCTTTTATGACTAAAGGCAATCAGGTGCTCTTCGTGCTGCGGTTCGAGACACACTTGCGCGCTCATTTCAGCGGCGCGATTGCTCAGCCTGCTCTCGAGCCATCCCGCGGCCTGGCACACCTTCACTAGATTCTTTCGCTCGCTGGACGGGGTTGGTGGAACCAAGGTCGATCCGACCGGCGTGATGAACTACGGGATGTGCTGATGGCAGTGAGAATCCTTCCCTCTACGCGCGCCCACTATCGAGATCACCGAATGTGCTCGCGAACGCGGAGTTTGCCAGATCGCCATTACCGATTAAGAAAGTTTATACTAAAACGCGGGGCTCAAACTTCACACGATCAAGGGTGATCATGCTTTTGAATTTGCGTACATTTACGTTAGTATACAATTTCGTCTTCACAAAGACGTCGAAAGCTTCGACATCCTCAACCGCAACAATCAGCACGAAATCCGCATCTCCAGTCACCATATAACACTGGGTGACCTCCTTTGCTGCCCGCATAGCCCGCTTGAAGTCATCGACCAGGTCTAACCGCTCCCGGTCGAGTTCTACGTTCACGACGACCGTGAGGGACTTTCCAAGGGCTTTTGGATTTACCAGGGCGATGTCGGCTACTATGACCCCATCGGCACGCAGCTTGTTGACCCGCCGCATACAAGACGCGGCTGATGAGCCAACGATGTCTGCTAGTTCAGCAAAAGAAAGCCTATTGTTTACTTGGAGTGCGGCGATGAGCCGCCGATCGAGATCGTCCAGCACCGACATCTGCGGCTCCTACGTGAATTCGAATGCTAATTGTCATTTTATGCTACTGACGATGTTAGATGTTAGCGCGCTTTTCGCAACACGCTGCCACCTATATTTCAAAATTTTCTGCACCGTGAAACCGCGATTTCAGGCAAGCCACATTTATCGAGAGCAATACGAGAAAAGTCGGGTGAATTTGGTGGAAAGAGTAGTAGGCAAGTGCGCTATGATTGGATTTCGACGTGCACATTGGCGTCTCGGAAGTGAGCGCCGTTTGCCAATATTAATTCAACTCACATTACCGTTTGATACCAGGCTTATGTGCCGAGGCCTATACTAACATCGGCATCTGATCAGCATCTTGAATACTACATTTCAACTGTTACGACTACAATTGCGCAAAGGATCGCCCAATTTTCAAGCGGGCAATACGCCTCCTGACTTCGACGTGCTCGGCTGAAAGCTTTTTGGCCAGGGTATTCAAATTTGCAGGTGCTGGCCCGTGCCAAGGTAACGACTTGGTCCGAGGCGCCACCACTATATGCTATGAGAGCCTGACCACCTCGGCAGGTACCACCGGTAATGTCATTAAGGGCCTTTCAGGCTCCATCAAAACAGCGCAGCGATCTCGCCCTGCATCTGGCCGCTTGCCGCGCCTGTGCCTCGTACATTGCGGCCGATCAGTGCCAATGAGATGGTGTGAACCGAAAGGTCGACCATCTTGCCCATTTGGCCAATGTTGCGGATTTCGGCGGTCCACCGATCGAGGTTGTCGATGTCGATCAAGCCGACATCGAGATTGACGTAGACGTCGCGACCAGGCCAGCCGGGATAGTGCGTGGTAAAAGGGCTCGGGTCAGATGTTTATCGGAACTCACTCCGATCCGCTCCTGCTGGCCTCCGAGCCGCGAATAGATGATCTCGCCATGCTCTCCGGCGACGTGGCGGTTGGTTAAGGCGTAGACTGTGTGGCCGTCGCTTACGAGGCAGGCAATGGTCGCGGCGTAGCTTTGACCTTGGTTGTGAGAGATAACTGGCCAACCGCCCCCTATGTTGCTGACCGGGAAGATCGGGTCAGCGGCCCCTTTTCGTTTTTCTCCTCTTTCGGAGCCTCTATGACGCAGACTGGCACGCGGCGACCGTCGGGCAGATAGAGCGTCTTTGGTACGACCTCGCCCGGCTCCAGATTTTTTTTCGAGACCCATTGCTCGACGAACAAGAGAATGGAGGGCCACGAGTAATAGCGGACTTGGGAATTTGCCAGGGTACGTGCATAAGTGCCATGGACCTTCCCGGAGCGGCGCTCGCTCGGCGAACTGTCTTTCGAGCGAATGCGATAAAGCCTGATGGCTGTCGCGACCACGTTCGGGTGGCGCATCAGGTGGACGTGGTGTTGGTCACGCGCGTCGAGAAGATTGCCTAGCGATAGTTGATCGTACTCTCGATCGAGCCACCTAATAGCCATGTCCCGGCCCCCTAACGGAATGTCTTGGCACTATCGCCTTCTGATTACGACTGCCTAGTCAACCGGTTAAGCAGTGTTGACCTTTGACCTGTCACTTCACATCCCAACCCCTTCCAAGAATGCGGGCAGACGTCCTCCACTCAAGGTCGGCTCCGCCCGTACCTTACAACCAAATGATATGAAGCCAAGCCCCTGGGACTCGTTGAATGTGCTTGAGGCCGGTCACAATAAGTCTGCGAAGCGAAGAGTCTGCGTGGCATCTCAGTCTGGGTCCACTGGGTGTCCAGCACGAACGGGCATCCGCCCGCACTCCCCTTCCCGCCCGGGGTGCTCTTGCGTTTCAGGAACGTAAGCGGTTAGCTGACGGCGTCTGACCTGAAGTTCCAGGGCATGAGAGCTTCGATTTCGGATGCGGGCCAGCCTTGAGCGATGCGGGTCAAGGTCTGCGAGAGCCAGTCGAGCGGATCGAC
>Ga0228710_1011138_pt1 | contig 11745 bp, 4 predicted proteins | sample MedpolnodulmetaG_FD_177995 | JGI IMG/M metagenome (GOLD analysis project Ga0228710, IMG submission 177995) | Root nodule microbial communities from Medicago polymorpha collected in Santa Monica, California, United States - pink nodules | ecosystem: Host-associated > Plants > Roots > Nodule... | reverse complement strand
AGTATGACATGAATTAGTTAGATGGAGGAAAGCATGAAATAAAGTGTTGAAATAAACAGATGAAATAAAGCGGTGAACTAACCTGTGGGATGTTGCTTTCGATTTAGGAGTTAGATGGAGGAAAGCATGAAACAAAGTGTTGAAATAAACAGAAGAAACAAAGTGGTGAAAAGGAAAATAGGGAAGATTTGTTTTGTTCAAGAAAATAGGAGATTATGTGTGATATGTTGAGAACATTTCAAAAAAAATAGAAGATTAGGTGTGATTTTGTTGAGAAGGAAAAAATAGGGTTAATAATTAAACAAGGGTATTAGAGTAAAATCAACCATTAGGGTTAGGTTAAAATTAGGGTAAACATTTGCTTCCGGGTTAACTTTAATAAATAAGAGATAAGGCAGATTTCTTTTGTTCAAAAAAATAGGAGATTAGGAGTGATTTTGTTGAGAAGGAAAAAATAGCGTTAATAATTAAAGAGGGGTATTAGAGTAAAATTAACCATTAGGGTTAGGTTAAAATTAGGGCAAACATTTGCTTTTAGGTTAACTTTAATAAATAAGAGATAAGGCAGATTTGTTTTGTTCAAAAAAATAGGAGATTAGGTGTGATTTTGTTGAGAAGGAAAAAACAGGGTTAATAATTAAACATGGGTAATAGAGTAAAATTAACCATTAGGGTTAGGTTAAAATTAGGGCAAACATTTGCTTCCGGGTTAACTTTAATAAATAAGAGATTATTATATGGGTCTTGCTAACATTGTCCTTAGGGCAATGGTTAAGGAAGCCAAAAGTAGCACGTTTGTATTGGTTTTAACAACATTTTGACTTTTAAAAAGTTAAATTTATCACTTTTCACCATTTTCCAATACTATATTTTTATTTTTATCCCCTTATCCAATGCCCCAAGGACAATGGTTAGCACTCTTCTTATTATATTTATACAAAAATGTCATAAACGTGTTTTTTTCATAGAGAACATAAAAACTGTTATTTTCAGTTATATTGTAATATTAATTATTATATTATCATTTATATATATTCTCTGATTATTACCATGTAGATCACTTTTAAGTTGTTATTTTTTCCTTTACATTTATGATAATCAGAATAAATCAATATAGTTACTTCGTTCAAATAAGAGTTGTACCCGTACGGAATTTTTCTGTTTCTCAGTATGATCTCTATCATCGTCTCTATTCCCTTTATCCACTCTCCTATCCTACCTAGGTTTATGAATTTATCTATCAATTGCATTATCTTATCCTTACCCATGAGGTTCCAACATTTGATCCTTAATTGACCTAGGATTGGGTCCCGGGCATCCTAAAAACAAAGTTTCTTATAAATCCCAACTCTATCCCTTGGAAAGAGAAATGTAGCACCGAAGAAAGGAAATAGCGAGATGGTGCTTTTTATTGTTCCCGTGAAGCGAAGATCATTGGGCAAGCGAATGAAGTGGATCAACCTCTTTTTAGCTTCGACCAAACACTTTTTCTCGCTGGTCGAGCTTTCTATAAAAAAAAAGCGATGCGAGAACATATTCTCTTATCTAAGCTTGTTCCTCTATCAAGCAAGAAAGAAGCGACTATTCCCACAGTGGAGTCACCATTGACTCTATTTATTATTATGGTAAATTAGTTTATCAAGATGTCAATATGAGATCTTATTTCGATTCTATACGTCCACCTGCGAGACTAACCTTTGGCTTTCGTCTCGGTAGGTGCGTTCTTATACATTTTCCCAAAAGAACATTCATTCATTTCTTTCTTCCCTGTCGACAATGACGACTGAAACGGCGCGATAAATCCAGACACAGGAAGGAGAAGGGCCGATGGTGGGCATTTGGGAAAGTATTGTCGATCGGGTGTCTTCATTCCAACAACAAGAAAGAAGAAGAACAAAATGAAGTGAGAGGCCGGAGGGCAGGGAAAAGAGTCGATTCGACCAGGCTCAACGATTGGGAGAAGCAAAACGAAATTAGGAAGTTCTTTTCCAGTGCACTCGCTTTATATCTCCGACACACAAAGAAGGACGCAGTGGGAAGGAAGTAGCCCTGGCCTCTGTCCGGTCGATCATTCCGCTGATAGCACTCCCTTCCTTCAACTTATAGGATGGAACCCAAACTCCTAACTAAGCCCTATTTCGATTGATTGTCTCGATTTCACTGCCTTGGTTGGCCACCATGCTTACTTTTCTCCAATGCCTCCTTCTTAAACCCCTTCGTACTGCAATCCAATCAATCGATCAATCGATCAAGAGGCTAATCTCTTTTGTTTGGGCCGATAGCTAAAAGAAATTCCTCGCCTTCTTCTAAATGTACTTTTTGCCACCTTATGACTGGTGTGAAGGAACTTATTGCACATATTTAACATGGGGAATTAAAAAGGAGGGAATACAACATATTTTAGGCATCGACTAGGTTGCCAATCAGATAAAGGCAATGAAATTGCAAGGTTTTAAACTACTGTATACTTGTTTCATAGTTTTCAACTGAGCGGCATACCCGACGCGACTGACAGATAAACCGACGTTAATAGCAGGTCTAATTCCGCGATAAAAGAGCTCTGTTTCCAAACACATTTGTCCATCCGTAATGGAGATAACAATGGAACCCGAAGGTTCTGTTGTTTGCCTCTTTCCGGTATCCCTTGATCAACCGCCCTGTCGCTCGAGCTAGGGTAAGTTCAACCAATCGCTCCGGGTTCTTGCTCTACTTATGAACTGCAAGAGTAGCTCTACTTATGAACGTTCTTACCCGCATGGGAACTGAACCCATTGCCCTCTTTGCTTTAAGCTCACTTGAGTAGTTTCCTTCCTCTAGCCTCCTTGCCAGGCCAGTGGAAGCCAAAGAAAGATAATGGAGAGATGGCCTTTTCCGCCTCCCTCAATGGACTGACCTAGTAGCCCTTCGGAGTATCCCAGATCAGAACTAAATCTCATACCCAATGAAAAAATTCTATTACTACTCCTTTCTAGAGAGATTAGCAATAAAGAGAAATCGTTTGCCGACATCGTCTATTGGAGTGACGCCGAGGCAGAGGGAAAATGGATCTGTGCGTGAGTCAACTCATCCGGATTTTGAGCGGACCATAGAAAAAACTAAACTCTATTCTCGCGGAGCTTTAGTTTAGAGTTTAGCACCGCGGGCGGTTATAATTAAAGAAAAAATCAATATAGTTAATATAGAAAAAATGCTATTCTTTTCTTTATTTATATATTTTATAATAATTTGTGTGGAGCGGAGGGAGTATATATTAACATATTCTTGTTCCTATACCAAATATATACTCTTGTTCAGTTGTATTTCAAGGTGTAGACTCATCTTACAAGGATATGGGTTTAATTCATGTTGTCAACATTAGCAGCTTGTTGATAGACGACTTGTAAGCACCTTTGTAACTATTCGTTTAGTCTTGAGATATACCCTCACTTTTGTGAGCCCCTAAAATACAATCACCTAAACTTTTTAATAAACAAAAACATACTGCATTATTAATTTTTTCTTATAGTAAAAAAATAGTTAGTTATTATTTTTTGTTTCTCATAGTTTGTCTTCATTTGAAGTAACTCTATTTAAGCTTTACCATATACTTAAATATGAACACCTTTTTGGGCCAAAATTTGAAGATTAATTCATTACATCATGGAGCTTTAAGTCATTCCACTAAACTATTGGTTCTTACTTATTATTTTTAATAAGGGTATTTTCAAAGAATTGCACTTTATCTTGAAAAATAGCACATCTAAACCCATCATTTTTATTAAGAAGTATGAATAGTCTTAAATAATACTCCCTTTGGCCCTTTATTTAAGAGACTAATGTGTTAACAAAAATTGATGTATTTAATTTAAAATATGGACTAAATATATTAATTTTCGTCGACTTATTCATCTCTTGTAAAAAGGGTCAGAGAAAGTAGTACATAATAGAAGATAATCAAAGAAATTCTGATTCTTTTTACTACATATATCCCTTAATGTAATTTTATTGGAAAATAAATTGTTATTATATTTTAAAAATACCCTAATTAAACTACTTCTGGTTTCATTGTGTGTTGAAAACTATGATTAAAGGACACTTTGAAAAATAAATGTACATTATTAACAAATGAAATGTCCAAACCTAATTTTCTTAGTTTGTGTAAGAATCAAATGGGGCTCATAATTTTAGGTACTCAATAAATACATTCACTTATAGGAAAATACATTCAAATAATATAAGTGATTTGCATTATGTATTGGGTTTCAACTTATGTTTTTATGTTGATAGCGTAGGAAGGGGAGGTGGACTAGCTATTTTTTGGAGGAAATTTTTTAATTGCCTTATAATGAATGTTTCTAATAACCATATAGATGCTGAAAGTGATGATACTATTAGAGAGAAATGGAGACCTACAAGTTTTTATGGGTATCCATAAGGTATTTGTAGAAGAGGTTCCTGGAATTTGCTCAAACATCTATCCCATGTGTCAAGTTTGCCACGGTCCAAGTAGAAAGGAAGAGTTTGTCATCCAAATTGGACGAATAATGCATTTAGGCTTAGCTTGCAATTAGAAAGGTAGGTTTGTTCAATGTACCTATGGAGGGTTACCAATTAACCTGGTTCCTAGTACATGACTTGAGTGTCTAACTGCTACCTCTTTGGATCACTATCCTTTTTGGCTTGATTGCAACCCCACTACCACCACTGTGCAGGCTAGACGCCAATTTAAGTTCGAGACGACTTGGTTGGAAAAACCGTGTTTTGAGGAGTTTGTAAGGAAATGTTGGAAATCAACATGGTATGGTGTGTACTTCTTAGGATGGTATGAATTCAATTGCTCGTGACTGTTTATAGATGTTTAATCATCATGTTATCTCTCAAAATGTGGTCCTTAATTCTCTTACTCCATCTATCTCAGATGCAGATAATGAATCTTTGAATGCCATCTTTAACTTTGAAGAATTTAAAGGTGCAACGTTTTGAATGCAAGCTGATAAATGCCTAGGACTAGATGGCTATAATCCATGCTTCTTTCAGAAATTTTGGGACATGTATGGTAAAGATATCTTTGTTGCAGGTAGTTTTTGGCTAGAGTCATATATATTTCCTCGTAATATGAACTCCACCAATATTCCTTTGATTCTTAAAGGGGATATTTAGACATCCATGAAGGATTGGAGACCTATAGCATTATGTAATGCCATATACAAAATTTTCGCTAATGTACTTCCCAACTGATTGAAGGGTGTTCTAGACTAATGTATATCTCAAACCCAATCATTTTTTGTGTCGGGTCGCTCAATTTTAGATAATGTTATGGTAGCTTTTGAGTTAGTGCATTCCATGAAAGTAAAAGTCAAAGGAGATCAAGGTGATTTTTACCTTAATCCGGGCAAAGGATATTTTTAGAAGAAAAGAAAAATAAGGCGAGTGTGAAACACATAGGATGAGAAACGTAACGACCTTTATATTTTGTTTGAATATTAAATGTAGAAAATTGCTCTTCTTCCTTTTGTTTTTGTTCATTCACCTATCTAAAAAGTGTCTGCTTGATTTAACTCGTGCTGAAAAATATCCAGCGTGAGTTAACTCACGTTGAACATTTTTAAAGGAAAGATCAATTTTAAAAGGAAGAAGAGCAATTTCCTAAACGTTATGGTTGTATTCCATAAGTATGTTTTGGGGCTTAAAAGGTCCAAATTTCAGAGCCCAATACAAGAACCACCAATCCATAAATGGTTCAATCTGTTTTGATCTTTTGCTATTTGCATCTCCGGTCTGGTCCATTTATTATAACTTTTTTAATTTCTCTTTATATTGTATCATCTTTTTATTATAATTTTTTTAAAAATAGTTTATTTAACAAATATTTAAATGAGAAATTTGGTTGAATAGCTTCTCTTAAAAAGTTATTTTAAGTATTTCATCATTTTGGTATGACTTGTTTTGGATGACAAAATGTAAAAAAAGAATTGTTTAAAGTAAGTCATTTTGAATAGCTTTCTCATAAAAAACGTTTTTTAAAATATACATTTTGAAAAAAATATGTGATTTTTATAATGTTACATCCTTAACAATGAATCGCTAACTAAATAAATATCAAAATTACTTTTTAAATTTATAACAAATGAGTTTGGAATAACTATTACATCTTTGAGTTTTTTAATTTTGTTTTGGATCTATAGAAAAATCATTTGTCTAACGCACTCTCACGACTCTAATTTATTCTTTTCGCTAAATTCTATAGAAAAATGATTTGTCTAACGTACTCCATGATTGTAGAATGAACTTCTAACAAGAAATCTATGGGATGTTACTACATGACATAAGTATGATTTTCAGAAGTTAATTTCTAGAGTATAATTGCACAAAAATTGAAGTTTCATAATGTTACAAATACATCTCGAAAAGTTATCTTTGATAATGTGTAAAATACACACTCAAACTTTGCAAACTGAAAGCACTGCAATCTCTTCAAGCTTATATAGTCGATTTTCCACCATTCTCTTTTAACTATTATCCATTGAATTTTGCCTTTATCTAAAAGGCATAGTCTTAATCGCTGCCTTAATGTTCTCTCAGCATTTCAAACTTCTCTTACTCTGCCATACAAGGAAAAGAGAATGTTTCAATAAAAAAAAGAAAGAGAAAAGAGGTAACAAGAGAATGTTTCAATAAAAAAAAGAAAGAGATAAGAGGTATACTAAAAAACGAGGGAGATACAAATAGCAGCCCATCCACTTTCGTTATGTGGCAAAAATAAAATTAAGCTCACAAACTAATAAGAAAATTGTTGTTCAGTGTTTAAGCTGAAACACACTAGTAAAATACTGAAATATCCCTTCGGCAGTTAACTACCGCGGAAGTTAACCTGCGGCAGTTAACTACCGCGGAAACTTCGGCAATTAACTACCGCGGAAACTTCGGTAGTTAATTGCCGCGGAACTTCAAACCTCATTTTTTTTAAAGTGAAATTAAATGCAAATTAATTTGTTCTCCCTCTTCTCCATAACAAATTATCAATCAATGAAATTAAATGCAAATTAAGTATAACAAAATCAAATATGATTTTTTGCATATTTGAAATTAATTTGCATTTAATTTCACTATGAAAAAAAATGATTTTTGTTCAAATTAAGTAAGTAAAAACTTTTAAAAATACATAGAAACACCGTCGTTCAAACTACTTTCAATATTTTTCCTTACAACTACTTGAAAATACATAGAAACACCCTCTTTTTTGTACCAAAAAAAAACATAGAAACAAATCATCAAATTAAAATAAAACACTAAATTATCAACAACTTTCTTTTTTACTAAAAAATAAATAAAGGATATCAACAAAAATTTAAATTGATAGAGAATTAGAGAGCATGTTTGTTTCAGATTTTTTTGTATTTTTTTTATAATAAAAATCACTTTTTTTTAAACTAAGTACTTCTAAAACAACTTAGTTCTATGTATTTTTAAAGGTAGTTTGAAAAGTAGTTGTAAGGAAAATATTAAAAGTAGGTTGATCGAGGGTGTTTAAATGCAAATTAATTTCAAATATGCAAAAAATCATATTTGATTTTGTTATATTTAATTTGCATTTAATTTCATTGATTGATTATTTGTTATGCAGAAAATGAGCGGGAGAACAAATTGATTTGCATTTAATTTCACTTTGAAAAAATGAGGTTTGAAGTTTCACGGCAATTAACTATCGAAGTTTCCGCGGTAGTTAACTGCCAAAGTTTTTGCGGTAATTAACTGCTAGTCTGCCACCGGTTAACTTCTGCAGCAGTTAACTACCGAAGGAGTATTTCAGTTTTTTACTGGTGTTTAACCTTAAACACATGTGTGAAGAGCAATTTTCAACTAATAATTGATTAATAGCCCAGCCCACATACATTTTACACATCAACAATTATTTTTAATTTTTTTGTGTTACACTTCAAAAAAAAAAATTAACGATAGGCATTGTTTTTTACTTTTAAAGAAAGATGTTTATAATATTTTATGGGTTTGCTAAGGAGTATTTCGGGACACTTTTAAGAATTTCTAATGAATAAAATTATTCTTTAAAAAAGTCAGAGATTTCAATTTCTAATGAAAACATTGCCCGTACCATTCAGCATTTTCCTTTTATAAAATTTTATCATTTTAGATGCTTAATGAATGTATGGGGGCACTCGTTAGTATTTTTCATATTTTATTGATAATAATAGTATCGATACAATGGATACAACAAAATAAATTGTGGGGTTAACTGACAAAGTAGCTTCGCCAACAAGAAGATGTACATCCACATTTGCTTGTCGCCGACTAAACTCCACCCTGGAGTTTGCAAAAGAAGAGGAGAAGATGTTCTGACATGTTATAATGACTTGGCCAAACTCAGTTGCATCATAACGACGAGAATTAAAAGCATCAGTCGTTACATTCGAGACGACCACAAAATCCACACTATGGAACTGCATGTTTGCTGACCATTGCAACACATTAAATAAATCAAGCACTTCACCCACATCAACAGAGTACTTTGTAGGGGAACTCATAGTTTGAGCAAGTATAAAGGTACCTTCTTCATTGCCTAAACAAATTTCTATACTAGTACGATTCCAAAAAGATGAGACAGAGGCATCTTTTTCTGCCACGAAGAGGAACTTGCTAGTGCTGCAGACACATGTATAATATAATTTTCGTACCACCGTGGTGTATTTGGTGGCTCTCTTTCTGACTTGGGTGGCCTCTTCCTTATTCTGGGGGGGTTAAGGCTCCTATGAGATACTTGATCAAGGGGGTCATTCATCATTCTTCTTGTTCGCCTACGACGTCTACCATGAGTGCTCCGATGCTTGGTGCGGCAATTACTTCCTGGATCACCGTTTTATTGTTCCCAGGTTTCTTTTTGATGGCAAGTTGTAATAGAAAGTCCGCTCTGGAGTTCTCCTCTCAGAGTACGTACGTAGCTTCAAAAAACTTGAAGTTTTTAGCTAGGTGATGAACTTTTGCTAAATACTTGATGTGTTATGCATCTTTGCTTGGTATTCCCCGTTGATCTGATTGGTCAATAGCTAGGAGTCACTTCTTGCTTTATGGTTCTCGGCGCCCATGTCTTGTGCAAGTGTCATCCCGATGATGATGGCTTAATATTCATCTTGTTTATTGCTCACTTTGAATTTAAATCTAAGGGGATGTTCAATCAAGAGGTCTCTGAGTCCTTCTAATACTATTCATGTGCCTCTCCCTTTGAAGTTAGAAGGTCCATCTACGAACAATAACCATACGTGTGGGGAGATCTCTTCCATGGGCTTGGTGAATTCTACCAGGAAATTTGCTAGCACTTGTAATTTTATGCTTCCTCTTGGAAGGAACTAGATATCATATTCTGATAATTCAATTGACCCTGCTACCATCCTTCCTGCTAAGTATGGGTTACCTAAGACCTGACGAATTGGATAATTGGATTTTACCACGATTTTGTAACTCAGGAAATAGGACCTTAACTTTCTTACCGTAGTTACGAATGTTGATGGTCGGACTATGCAAGTGTACCAAATTGTTTACCAAGTAATAACGTGATAAGTAGAGTATCGTATCCACAGGGATTTTCATTTCGTCCAAACAATTCGTGTTACTTATTTTTAAATTGACGATATAATAAAAGAGTTAAGGGTTATAAGTTTACGATTTTTATCTGTTTGCAACAGAGCAAGTTTATATGTTTTGGTTTCAGAAAAATAAGCAGGGGTTAGGATTCTTCGAATCCCCCTACTTATATTATTGGATATTAAATAACAGTAATGTCATCGTTTATTTATCTTAAGTAGACTATACAAGTGATGAGGTCGTTGAGACGTGACTAACCTAATAGGTTGGAAACTGCACATGCTAATCACACGGCGCTCCTTACGTGCAGGGTCTATACTTCTTGGTTAACTAGGTATATCCTTCCAAAGGTAATTGAAAACATAGAATTTATATTGGCTTTCCACCATTAGAATTTATATTGGCTTTCCACCATTTTCCAAGGTATTGAAGGCCAAGGTTCCTTAGGTCTACCCATCTATGCATCTTAGGACACTCATAGCACACTCTCCCTCTCGACAGTTCTACAAACGGGCAGCCCTATCAGCGTCTACCTTACCAAGGTTTGAGGAGAATGGTTCTATTAGGTTTACTCCCATGAGTCGCTTGTTTCCTTAATCACTAACTAGTTACCTCCTAGGTTCAGCAGATTTTACTCAATATTAGTCATGTCACCTCCTAAGTGCTTATTATTATGGTCAACTCGCTTTCAGTATCTATCGCTAGTTACTAACTAATTTTTTCCTAGACAGATAAATATTAATATACAAGCTATAAATATCAAGATATAAGCAGCAAGATCGTAATATCAATATTAGGTCCTATCACAACCTAAGTACCTAATCTAGGGTTACGTTCCTTTGAAATAAATAATTCCTGATAAAACTAAGGGTTAATAGGTCTTTACCCCCCTGTAATATAGGTCATTTCTGGTTTTCCCCCCTGTAAAATATTTTTTTTGATTTACCTCCCTGTAAAATATTTTTGTTTTGATTTACCCCCATGATAGGCCAAACAAAAACGAAAATTTCTTGAAAAAATAAAATAAAATTGGTTTTTGTTTGGCCTATTAGGGGGGTAAATCAAAACAAAAATATTTTACAGGGGGGTAAATCAAAAAAAATATTTTACAGGGGGGAAAACTGAAAATGACCTATATTACAGGGAGGTAAAGACCTCTTAATCCTAAAACTAAATAGCGAACAAAAAATACATAAAATAAAACGACATTTTATTGAATAAATATCCAACAAAAATAAATAGAGATTCATCTTAGAATTCTAACCTAAAAAGAATTAGTTACACATGGTAACTAAAAACAAATTACTAATGATAAAAACATACCCTAGAAAATCAAGGAGAAGATAGAAACTCCTCCGGAGCTCTAGAATTGTCTTCCTCTTGAACTGGTTCCACAGTTCTGAACGAGAAATTCTGAATGTGGAAGACTGGTATTTATAGTGAGAGTTTCTAGCTAGGTTTGGATTAAAAATGTGGGTTTTACCCATAAGAAAACATAAAATTACGTATGCGCCCCTCACATTTCAGATGTTCGGAGCGCATAAGCAGTGCTCTAGACGCATGAGAGTTCAATTGTTGATTGTTGTCCCGCGTAACTGTGTTTGTTCTGCCACATTTCAGATGCTATAAGCTTTCTTGTTGACTGTTGTCCCACGTACAACGGTGTTTGTTCTGCCTTGTGTTGTGCTGTTATGTCTAGTACATATTGTTTAGTAAATAAAACGCACCTGCAACTATATTGTGATATAGTTTTACACTAGTATATGCTTTTTGCTTTTTATCCTTTCCTCACCCATTACTTTCGACACGAAGAAATTTTTGTCAAACAAAAATCTAAAATTGAAAAACGTCAAAATTTCAAACTAGGACAATAATAATACCAAAAAAGACCCATCAAAATAAGTTTCCCAATTGTAGCCCTTGCTTGTGGAAATCGCAAAAGTACATTCCTCTTTCATACATTTCACTTTCCTTCGTGTATTCCTCAAAACATCACCCTAAAAAAACGTGGAAAGATTCACAACAACTACATCATCGTACACTAATAGGTTTAGACCACCATTAGTAAGATACTACTTGTTTTGTTCTCAAATTGTTGATGTTCGATATAAGCTATTCTTCTTCCTTTGCTGACCATCGCTTTCTTCTTCCCGTAACTGCATTCACATTGAC
>Ga0228710_1011137_pt1 | contig 11746 bp, 8 predicted proteins | sample MedpolnodulmetaG_FD_177995 | JGI IMG/M metagenome (GOLD analysis project Ga0228710, IMG submission 177995) | Root nodule microbial communities from Medicago polymorpha collected in Santa Monica, California, United States - pink nodules | ecosystem: Host-associated > Plants > Roots > Nodule... | reverse complement strand
AGTATATCCGACAAAGACATACATGCTAAGCCACTAGCCATTATACTATTTTTCTTCTCTCAATTTTTTTTAGTGTAATGATATTTGAACAATTATTTTTGTACAACTTTTGGTACAACCTTGTTGTTCTCTCTTCTCATTGGTCAAAAATAATGGAGAGAGAAAAATGAAGAGAAAGAATAAGAAGATAATGTGAGTATGAGAGAGAAAGTTATATAAAAGTTGTACAAAAATGATTGTACAAATAACATTTTTTTTTTTTTTTGCTATACTGCTATTTTCAGATAAATGATTGTATGACTTAGTTTCTCTATTAATTTAATTTCAGATAAATGTTTCTACTGTTTTTACTTTTTGTTCATCATTTTGCCTAACAATTGTTTATGTTCTTAATTACTTACTTTCTGTAATTCATATTTAGATAGTGTACAGATCTTTTTGAACTTCGAATCAATTTATGTTGATTTTACAAGTTCTTTTGCACTTCAACTTTTTTGAAGGAAGGATGACACTTGAAGTTCAACTTTCAAAATATTTCTTTGATTCACATTGCATTTTAATTCACTTATAACTTTCAGAATCGTTATAAGTAGTTACTTTAATTTGTTGTCCAACTTGTGCTATTCACATAATTTATTTTAATACAAAGCTTTTATTTTCTATGCATATATTATATATCTTCATTTAGTAAGCTCCATTAAGTATAAGATGACAATTAAATGGTTTTTTCATCTTGTACATAGCATTGTCTCGACATGCATGTTTCTTTTAGAAATGATATATGAGACTTGAATGTGAATTTGCTCCATCCTTTGAATGTCTACATTTATTTTATGGATGCCTACATTTATTTATGTAGAAGCTTACTTTTGAATTTGTCAAGACCACACATTGACAACTATTGATCGATGTTTCTAGTAGATTTCTTTCAAAACCAAAAATCAAAGTTAACACATATACATAGGGCAACCATACACTGACCACGTTGAGAGAAAACAAGTAGGCAAAATTAAGCAGCTAATACTTTAAGCTTGACCCATTTTATGAATAGGTCTTACAAAAATCCTCAAATTAGTCATTTATGTTACCTTTCGTTTGTATCATTAGCCTTTAAGTTATGATGATTTGGTTGCACCGTTGCCCTTTCAAGAACAAATTGACCTTTCGTTAAAAAAAATCATGTGGCTGTTAAAACCTAGAAAACCCTAGAATCATCTTCTTCCTTCTCCCATGTCTTAAATTGAAAACCAAAAAACCCTAAATTTGCGATGGAATAAACTCATAATGAAAACTAAAACTAAAATTAAACTCCAATTCCCAAATCAAAGTCACAACCCATCATATTTGATTGTATATTCCTCTCATTCCCATTTCTCCCCCTCTAATTTCATATTGATTGCGTACAAAGAATCTTTGTTGAATTTGGATGTTAAGAAAGTGAGTAGAGTTGTGTTATTTGAACAACCATTTCAATGACAATTTATATGACAACTATTGATTTACAAAGAAAACGAGGTATCGACACAAAAACCAAAGTAATAGAGAAAATAAAAATATAATATAAGTATGAGAGAGAACATGTCACACATGCAGTTTGTTTAAACATAAACCGTTAAAAAAGTCTAACGTTGTAAATATAATGTAACACTGAAGATCAACATGAAAAGAAAAATAAATAAAGGGTATGTTCGAAATATGGGCTGCGTGTAAAAGATATGGACGCAATTTTGCCAAAAAACTATAAAAGAAAATAGGCATCTTATTTGAACAACAATTTTTGAGACAACTTATGGGACAATAAAAGATATATAAAAAATGTATGTATTGACACGAAAACTAAAATAATATGGCCGATTCTAAGACTTTTTTTTGCTCTAAACGGATCAATAAAGTTGACCCATTTTAATCATTCAAATGACTTTCTTATTGCAATTTTTGTTACAAAAGACAAATTCATGACCCAAGTTCTTTAAAATAAGTTTTCAATAAAATTAATCATAACGAGTTTAAAAAAAAACATATATGTATATAGTAGTAACTACTAAGCAAAAATAATAATTTTGGTACCCAAAAGAAAATGTTGTTATAGGCGACCGGCTCTCCTGCCCATGGTGAGGGCAACACCTCTGACGTTGTACATCACTCACAATAGAGTTAATTTATCACTCTTCGCTCTAGTTAGAAAACATTTTCACATGTCACATCCACATCAGAAATAGATTAAAAAGTTATAAATAGATCTCACATGTACACATTACTTATTTACAAAATTTTAATTGATTAAGGATTTAATGACCTGAATGATAGTAAACTAAAAAAAGTTTTTAATATGTCTCTCTAATTTGTACTTTAAAGTATGCATTTAGAAAATAAATAAAAAGAAATTGAAGAAAACAAGAATCACATAATTTTTTTAGATTGTAAGATCAACATTTATCTATGTTTTTTCTTATTTTGACAATGAGACTCCTTAATTGTTGAAGAGAAAAAGTTTTCTATAGTTGTCGGGATCGAATATATACCATTTTTTTCTCTAATAAAAATAAATGGTTAAATATGTTTTTAGTCCCTATAAATATATCAACTTTTTGTTTTAGTCCCTCTAAAATTTTCCTTAAACCTTTAGTCCATATAAAATTTTCAATCGCTATTTTTGGTCCCTATTTTAAAGTAAATTTTAGTTTTTTTTTAATGAAAATGTATAGAAATGTGTAGAATATTGTAAAAACCTTTCCCAAAAAAAATTAGAATTTATTAACCAAACATAAATTAAATATGAATTTTTAACCATAAAATATATAAAAATTCATATTATATTCATGTTTTGTTAAAAAATTCTAATTTTTTTTGGGAGTGATTCTTGTAATATTATGAATTTTTCTAAAAACATTTATTCAAAAATATGAATTCTACATATGAGTTTACTTTAAAAGATGGACCAAAAGTGAAGATGCAAAATTTTTTAGGGACTAAAAGTTAAAGGAAAATTTTAGAGGGACTAAAACGAAAAGTTAGTATATTTATAGGGAGGTAAAACATATTTAACCCAAAAATAAAAGTTTTTGATAAGTTGCTGTCGTTGTTAAGTAAGATGCTCAAATCTAAAATCACATTAACAAAAGTACACCAAAAAGTTTCTAAATAGGATATCCGAGTTTGATCACGAAAATTATCAGCACTGATTCTTTCAAAAAAAATAAAAAATTATCAGCACTGATTTAAATATTTGCCGGTGAAAAAAAAAGGCTAGCTCATTTCTTTCCAAACTTGTCCAACGGTACTATTTTTTCGGTTACACATCCTGCAATACTATTAAAAAAACATGTTTACCATAATTTAAAAGAAACAAAAGAATAAAAAATTATATATATTTATTGATTTTTTTTTATAAGAATTAAATATGTTTTTTATTCCTGTAAAACTATCAACTTTTTTTGTTTCAAAGGAAAAAGTGGCATTTTGTTATCCCTGTAAAATCTTCCTACATGCAGATTAGTCAATTTTAAAATCAAGTTTGCCTAATTGTCTTTAAAATTTTAAATTTTTGAATTATTTTTGTTAGCATGTTTAAAACATTATGAAAAATTCTTTTACAAAAATGTATAGTTTTTTAACATTGGATGAATTAAATATTAATTTTTAAAAGTAAAAAGTTAAAGATAAAAATAATGAAAATCTAAATATAGAAATCAAAATTCCAGCTTATTCTTTGCGAATGAACTTTTTGTAATTTGTTAAACACGTCCATAAAAAAATCATTCAATGTAATATGTTAAACATGTCTCTAAAAAAAATCATTGAAAAATACATATTGACTTAATAGTAGACACTTGTAATGTGTTATGCATGCTTGGAATTTTTCCAGGGATGACAAAGGGCCGTTTTTAATTATTAATTTTTCCGTTTCTATGAATATATAGTATCAATTACTGGCGAAGAGACGGTGCACAGCCTCAGCGTTTGTAGATTATCAAACGATATTTTATATAGATTTAACGTGTAAATTACAAACGATATTTTATATAAATTTTTTGATATAGATAAAAAAATTATAAGTATAGAAATTTGTGAGTTTCAAATGTAACAAATTTAACAAACCATATTTATATTTGTTAATGACAACAATAATATAACAAATATAGACGAGTGTACTATTTTTGCCGTGAAATGAGAAACTAGGAGTTCCAGATTCATATAGACGAGTGCTTTTTGCCTAAGACCATTTACAATAGTAAAAATCTTCAACACTCACTTTTTCAATTCCCAACACTCCACATCATTTTTTTTCTCTTCTACCAAATAATTCAACGTTCATTCAACAAATACTCTCTCCAATGGTTTTTCATTCAACACTCTACCCCACACCTTTTTATTTCATATTCTTATTTAATTTTATATTTTTGTTTTTATTATTACATAAAATTATAATTATCGATTATAATTAAATTAAAATAATAAACACTTAACAATTTATTTTTAGTTTTTTGTAAAAACAAAATTTATTTAAATATTTATTTTGATTTTCTTAACTTAAAATGCTATACAATAAACTAAGCGCGTGCCACACAAATAACTTAAAATGCAAGACAACAAACTAAACACACAATACACAAACAACTTAATTAGTACGCTACAAATCATATTCAATCACGAAACATTCCAAACTTTGACCACATGTGCTTCACTAGATCTGCTTGCAATTCGTGATGAACATTTGGATCACGCAACTCGGATCCATTTCACTAAAAAGAAGTTTAAAACTTTAAAATAAAAGCTAATGGAAGGATAATAATAAGATTAAGATAGTGAAAAACTTGGTTTTTTTTTCAGTGTCCAAATCAAATGAACCAAGTCTCTATTTATAGACAAAAAAAAATCATGAATTCTGGTAAAAAAAAATTAAGTTCGAGTGAAATAATTGAGTTTAAATTATTAAGATGAGAAAAATTCATACAGCCAATCAAAATCAGCCATGTGTCACCCACTTATACACAAAGCATATTCTCTCTTCGCCTCCTGCAGCACCACTCGCCCCTGTCGGCGCGTGTTGCACACGCGCTAGGTTTGGCAAATAAACGCGCGCCACATGTCCCTCTGGCAGACAAATTCAACATGTTGAATGTATTCAACATCTCTCTCCTCCACATCAGCTCTCAACACAACTCAACACACCATTGCAGCATGTCAACATGTTGAAAGTTCCATTCAACACTACTATTACACATGGTCTAATACCGCATATCAAAACATGTACTTAATTATTTTCTACATACTCCCTCCGTCCCTGTATATAAACACCTTTTACATTTTTCACATTTCTTAAGAAAAGTTGTTAGTGTAATTAAAGTGTCCATTTTATGTGTTAATATTACCAAATTGTCATTTGTTTGTATGTATATTAAATTTGACTTTTCATATTTCAAGATAAATTAGTAGTATTAATTAGGGGTATGTTTAGGAAAAAAATAATAAATACATTTAGTAATTTGAAAAGGGATTTACATTTAAGAACAAAAATAAAGTCAAATGAATGCTTAAATATAGGGACGAAAGAAGTATATTTTAAGGTTCATGCTAACAAAGATACTCATTGACATTTTTCATGTTTCAAAAACAAAACATCAAGCAATGTTTTAATAATTAAACAACTGAAAATATTTCCACAAATAAGTCATTTTGAAATTGGAAGTGTTTTGTTTTGTTCCCCATTGTGGCTCCAAGGAGGGTGGGCTAGACTACACTTTGCGAGCTTCCATTCCAAATTCCAAGTAAATAATATATATAAAAATAGAGAAATGATATTTATAGATCCATTTTATGATAACTTTTGTACAACCTTCTCTCTCATACTCACATTATGTTTTTAATCTCTCTTTTCTTTTTCTCTCTCTATTATTTTTAACCAATAAAAAGAGAGAAAAGGTAGGTTATCACAAAAATTATCATCAAATAGTTGTTCAAATATCATTGCTCATAAAAATAATATTAGAAAGAAAATAATAGAAAAAAAACCTTAGAAGAAGACATGCTATGAAATGTGAAACACAATTCCATATGCTTAGTTTGTCATGAGCATCCATTCTTTCTTTGTACTTGTCTTTTCCTGACTATTATTAAAAGTTGAAAGCAACCAACAGCCTGTCCTTATTATGACAATTATCTTCTTTCTTTCCTTTCTCAAGCTACATATACAGAGATGAACCCTCTATTTTTAGTAAAAAAGAAATTCTAAATTATTATTATATTACTTGGTTGAACTAGTTAAACACAACACACCCTTTTTCAGTTTCATTCATCTTCTTCTCTCTTTTTTCTCCCCAAGTTTTAGCTTCAACTTTCAATACACATTATCCACACATTTGTCCTTACAAATCCACAATTTCATCTTCATAATAAGGTGGGGTTAATAACTTAGTCTTGATTCCTTCTCTATATAACATAAAATCCTCTCTCTTTATGCCTTTTTTTATTTTATTTTATTTAAAATATAAAAATGAAAAATCTAGCTCTTTAATTTGACTATCTGGTAAGTATCTTCCTTCTGCAAGTTTACTTCTTCAGCTTTCAGTTATATTTAGTTCCTTTTTTACATTTTGTTTTTCCAATTTTTCTTGCCTTTTTTTATTATACATTATTTTTCTTACCTTTTTTTTATAACATGTAGTTACTTTATATTAGAATGTTTGTAACCCTCTTAATTTGTAACTTTCAGTTTCCTTGGAACTCTCTCAACTTGTCCGCTATGATAGTTATCATTAATTATGTTTCATGTTTTTTTAGCACTCTTTGGTGCAGGTTTCTTCTACTCACTCTCACTCTCTCTTTTCCTTAATAAGGACAAACCAATGTCTATTATGTTTGCATAGGAAGTGCCTATTTTATATCTTGAAATTTTTTCATAATTTTCTCCTCTATTAAGTGCCAATGTTGTTGTTTTTTTAATTTTATTTTTTTGTTCCTTGTTAATTTTCTCCTTATTTTCATTTTCATGAAATTGAGAAGCATCTTGTGTTATGGAGTGGAATAATTTGAAAGCACCTTCATGGGATTTAACTGAAATGGATCAAGGAACCTTAAACAACATAGAAACAATGGATGGTTCAATTAGGAGGTTTGGAGATTACAGAACAAAAGGAGAATTTTCTGTTGATTTGAAGCTTGGTCATGTTGGAAATTCTAGCACTGAATCAGGGCTTACAAAGTCCAAAGATGTTGGTGGATTTACCAAAATGACATCTTCATCATCTTCAACTTCAGGGTCATCTAAGAGAGCTAGAGCTATTAACAATGGAACTCAGATAGTTTCATGTCTTGTGGATGGTTGTCAAGCTGATCTTAGTAACTGTAGAGACTATCATAGGCGTCATAAGGTCTGTGAACTTCATTCCAAGACTGCACAGGTCACAATTGGTGGACATAAGCAAAGGTTCTGCCAGCAATGTAGCAGGTTCTTTTTTCTTATCCATAAGCTTTTTGTGTTTCAACTTGGCTTTGTCATAAGTTTGTTTATTTTCACTTTAGAGTGCTAATGAATTTTTTCTCTCTTAATTAATGCATTTGTTTATTGTACCTAGTAAACTTCTAAATTATGTGCATGTATTCCCATTATTATTCATGCTAACTTCATAAGTATTCTTGCTAGTTGCTTTCTATTATTTTTAGAATCTTAATTTAGCCTTCATTAGAAGAGGTAGAAGCACAATCCTTAACAAAAAAGGAATCTCAATTGATAAAACAATTCTAACTAGAAACTAATTTCTTATTAATCAAGATAATCCCTTACTAAAACACTTGTTAACGGTTAATTTAGTTAGACATTCCGGTCACACATGTTGTAACTTGGTTAAAGTACAAAATTATGTACTTTGTTATAAATTCTCACTTAGGTTGATATGATTTTATCTGATCTTGTATATGGATGTGTCTCCTTTGATCTAAATATTTATCTACAATATTAAAAAAAAAAAATCTTACTTGAGAGACCCCATCTAAATCTTACTAGTAGATTCTGAAATTAAAGTGGTGAAAATGATATTCTCAAGTCATTTAATTTTTTAGGTTCATTTATGAAGGAAGTTTCCTTAATTGTGTAGATTCCATGCTCTAGAGGAATTTGATGAAGGAAAGAGGAGCTGTAGGAAACGCTTAGATGGGCACAACCGACGGAGAAGAAAACCACAACCAGAACCTATTACTCGAAGTAGTAGCTTTTTGTCCAATTACCAAGGTTAGTTTAAAGTTATAGCTAGCTAACATATTATCTAAGTGGACCCAATAATTGTCTACATTTGGAGCAGACAATTGCTGAGGATCCCCACATAGGTACAAACATCTTAAAAGAGTCAGAAATAACACAAAAATTACATAATGCACTTGGCTGGCTGGCTAGCTACCTCACCATGCTGCCACCATCCTTGATTTGGTCCACTTATTTGCCATGTTTATGACAATCTAGTGGCCATTACTAAAACAACAAACATGTCACTATGTCAGTAGTACACACATACATAAAAGACTTTTCAGCTTTTGAGTGAGGGCAAGCTAGTTAGTCACTACTAGACTGTCATTTCTAACAAGTTATTGTCTATCTATTTGCTTCAATAGTTCTTGCATCATTCGGACATTTATCTTCACAACACATAAACTAGACCTTGTATATTTGTACATGTGAAACAAACATTTGACTGTCTAGTTAATTGGTCTCAGAAAAAATTGCTTATATTATTTGTTTCAACTAATAATTGTAAAAAGTTCATCATGTTTTTAGAATATGTGTCTATATTATCAATCAAAACTAATAAAATATTAATAAATTAAACCAAACCAGGTGCTATGTGTACATATATACATAATGTAATGATTTATATGCAAATTGCAGTTATAAGTTATTAATCCATATACTACTTTATATGAGAAAAAATAGAGCAATTTTTCTCGTTATTAATTATAAGAAATATAGACAAATTTTCAAGAGTATTCACAGTTGAAATTCCTGTTTTTTTTTTTTTTTTTTTTATTTTACTTCAAAAGTCTCGTAGTTATTTTTAGGTTTTGTTCTGGTCTCTTAAGTTTTTACGTTCAATTTTAGTCCGTTAAATTTCAAACGTTAGACATTTTCATCTCTTAAGTTTTTTTGTTTAATCTCTTGTTCATTAAGTTACAAGCATAATAAGATAATTTGACCCTTCTGTCAATTTTTCTTTTGAGTCTGTCAAATTTTTCCTACGTGCCATTATATTTTGGTGATTAGGCGCATAATTTAACAAGAAAAGAAGGAAACATTTGACAAACGCAAACATAAAATCGAAATAAATAACCATTTATCACTTAAAGGAGCAAAATAGAACATAACCTTAAATTTCAAGCGTTAGACATTTTGATCTTAAGTATTTTTGTTTCATCTTTTGTCCATTAAGTTACAAGCATAATAAGATAAGTTGACCCTTAGCCCACTCAAACTACACCAAAGAGAATCGAACCTGAGACCTTAAAGAGGAGTACTCTCTCAGGTCCCAAGTTAATACCATCAAACCATCTCAAGTGGGTTAAATGACTAATGTTTATTATAACTTAAGAAATCAAATTAAAATGAAAAAAGTTAGTGCCCAGCATGATTAAAAAAGAAACTTAAGGGACTAAAATGTAATTTAGCAAAAAAAAGCATCTACTCATTTGAATGTTCTTTATCAGTATGAGTATTAATGATTTGGTGTTTTGTTTTTGTTATGAAAAGAACCCTCATGCAGTAATACATATATAAATTTACTACAATATATATTTTTATCAGGAACACAATTGCTACCATTCTCAAGTTCACATGTATACCCTTCTACTGCTATGATGAACCCTACTTGGGGTGGAGGAGATGTTAGGCTTCATAGCCACAACCAACACCAACAAATGCACCATCTGGTCGATAAACAAGACCTTTTTCTTGGAACAACATCTTCAACCAGCAGCTACAAAGAAGGGAAACAAGTGTCATTCATACAAAATAACCAGCCAACAGCAGCAGCCACTGTGAACAACCAACCTCTTCAAGCTTCATCCATGAGTCGCACGTTTAGCAGGACCAATCCTTTTTCAGAAAGATACAAAATGTTTTGTGACAACAACACTTCTTGTGCTCTCTCTCTTCTGTCATCACCAGTATCACAAACACATGATCATCCTGAAAATGGATTGAATCAGATGGTGAATACTCACTCATCTTTTATGCAACCCTTAGGCTTGAGTTTGCATGACCATAGCTTGGGGTCTGTGGACTCAGTTTTGGGTTCAAATGATCAGAGTGGTCATTGTTCCTCAATGTATAACATGGGTTCTAGTGAATCCCATTCTCAGGGGAATAATAATGAAGCTTCTCCATTATTTCCTTTTCAATGGGATTAGATTAGAGGATTTTCTTCTTCGTCTTATAAGGTTGTCACCTTAATTTGTTTGCTGATGATCTGTTATTTCTGTTGTACTATTTGTGAATTTATCAGTTTGTCTTCAATTAATGCATGAAGGCAATGGATTATGAACTATCGTTTAAGAGTAACATGTTGGTTTGTTGTGTGAATTTCTTAGGGAGATACTATTCATGACAACTTTTTGTCTCATATACAAATATTTAAAATGCCAAAATACTTTTTTTTATTTTCTAATAAAAAAGATATTCTCTTTCTTATTAATATTTAAATTCATAAAGAGCATTGCTAGTAACTTCTTTTTATTGTGTTTATGTTGTCCATTGTTCACAAAACATGATACATGACAGAAAGTTGTATAGTACTTTGAAGATTTGTCATATGGTGTTTTGTCCATCACTTAACCTTTTATGCATCAAACAAATTTTAAGAGTCTCACATTGAATCGAAAAGTGGATATTGAACAACATATAAGTAAATACTTTTTATTGTCTTAATGTTTTGGATTAAGGTAGTGTGTCTAATCCACTTGTTTAATTGTTTTAAGTTTAATGTGATGATCTCCGAGCTCTCTTTATGATCCAACACTAGTATTAAAAACTTTGGTTCTCTTGTGCGAATCAATTTGTTGTGAAAAATGAAAGCCAATAGAACAAATATGATTTATGCCATTAGAAAAATTAGATGTATGATCCCTTTTGTGTGAAGAATTTTCACAAACATGTGTTTTGCTGCAACGAAGTTGGATGATGAGCGGACTCTGGTACACACAAACAAGTGTAAGTGAACGGAAAAGTTTGTGTTTAAAGGGGAGCTTATCTGCATGAATGGACACACACTCTTTTGACACGGGATGGACACATATATACTTGAGAGCAAGATTGTTACTTTATCAACAAAGTGTAAGTAAGAATCTTATATTAAATGAAAAATTAAATATTAAACAATATATATATAATTGAAATGACTTGTACAATATAGTACTTGTGTGATTGGCTGATTGCTCTAAATCTAATATGACCTCAAACTCCCTCACAATCCAACGGAAAAATACTCCTTTTATCCCACGTGTTATAAGTGACTGGGTTGCTACAGAGGACTACCAACTGTTTGCATCATTGCCTTGGATCTGGAAAAGTAGTTGGAAATATATTAATGGTTAGTTAAAAACTGGGTTCTAGATCTCTAAAAAAAACAAAAAACTGGGTTCTACAAAAGTGTTTTTATATTTATATTTTGTTTCACAGCTCGTATAATATTTTATTCTTATTTTTATTTTCAGTTTTCAAATATTTATGTAAAAAATAATGAAAATAATACTGTTAATATTTTCA
>Ga0228710_1011136_pt1 | contig 11747 bp, 7 predicted proteins | sample MedpolnodulmetaG_FD_177995 | JGI IMG/M metagenome (GOLD analysis project Ga0228710, IMG submission 177995) | Root nodule microbial communities from Medicago polymorpha collected in Santa Monica, California, United States - pink nodules | ecosystem: Host-associated > Plants > Roots > Nodule... | reverse complement strand
CAAAGATGAGGAAGCAAAGAGAAGGAAAGAGTGTTGGTTTGCAAGCTACAAGATCATCCAAAAGCTCTCAACATGCAACATCTTCATTCACTTGATGGTTGGAAGGATTGATTGGAAGGAGAGGAAAAGAGCTGAGCTTAAGAGTGTGAGAGAGAGAGGACAGATTTCTGTCCTTGCTTAAAAGAGAGAAGAGTAATTGGAAATGAAGGTTTTGGGTCTAAACCCACTTAAATAGCCTTTACATGCAATTACTAACATGCCCCTCGGCCTAAAACGCGCATGAGACGACCTAACGGATAAAACACCTTGAACTAAAACGCGGAGTATTACAAAATGAGTCACTAAAGATTGTTGTTGGAGCGTATAATTTATACACAAGATAATTGTGTGTCACTATTTGATTAGTTAAATTTATTCTTTTTTCCTGACGAAAAATAAATAAATTTTTATTTCTTTTTGTATCTTCTAAATAAAAATGAGAATAATCATAATTTAGGGTTAATTGTTCATATTGACCCTTTAATATACACGAAGTATGAAAAATGACCTCTTGAAAAAATATTGATTCTAACCCTATAATTTGAAATTCTTCCTATTTGTGACCTCCTATTTTTCCATGTTGACATAAAGTTCCAAAAACTGACATCGGAGTTGAATTTTTTCATGATTTCTTGCAAGCATGTTTAGGACATTAAAATATGAGTTTTCACAGTTTTTAAAATGTCTAAAACTCAAAAAAAATAAACAACAAAAATCTCAACCTAAAAATCAAATTTTAAGTTGGTATTTTGCATATATATCCATAAAAATTCATAGAAAGTGCGTTTTAGACCTGGATGTTGTAAGGCATTGGTCGTGGCATCTGTAGGCAAGAACTTCCACAGGTGAGGCGAGGCCATGATGGCCAAAGCCCTAGAAAGCTACAACCAGCGGAAGAAGAGAATAGAAGATGACACTAAACTGAAAATCCAAAAAGCAGCACCAAACAATCAATCGCAATTGGAAACATATTGTAATTCGAAAATTGAAGGTGAATCACGAACAAGCACATATGATGACCAAAATTGAAATCACCCAAAACCAAAAGCTATGTCAAAATGCTCGCGAAAGAGATTGGTAATGGATTAAATCACAAAATCAAGCACGTAATGAAAGAGATCAAGTGCTGTGGATTTGTGATTTGACAAGGTGGTCACCACATGCAAATTAAATTGAATGGACAAATGGAAATTGCGAGTCGTCTAAACCCTAGCAGAGAGTGGTGGATCTCCCATCCCTAAAAAACAAAATTTTAAAAATGCTCAATTGTTTCCATATTCAGGTCCAAACTCAAATATATTATAATATAATTTTTTTTTACAATAATAAACAATATTCATTCATTCAAATTGATAGAGTACATCGATTGTCCTCGTGAGCTTAGCTCAGTTGGTATGGACAATGCATAAAATATGCAAGGTCCGGGGTTTGAACCCCGAGCACCACCAAAAAAAGATAGAGTACATCGATACAATACAAATTCAAATTCGCTAAAAACAAAAAGGATGAATCTGTGAACAAACTCACAACATCCATGTTAATAGCATAAAACGACAAAGTACATATGCCTACAAATATGACTAATATGACTATATTCAAGTCTCCGGAATACTCATATCTCCGGATCTGCAACGTTGACGACACCAAAGTCATTGTCATTGATCGGATCTGCACTTGCTCAAAGCTAATCTTTCAACCTGAATCAAATAAACACCGCACTAAGACGGGAAATCAAAAACACACCGCACAAAGACGGAAAATCAAAACAAACAGAGTCGTTCAGAGACGACAAAATCACAAAAACAAACGAAAGAAAACAGAAAATATGTGAAATCACTTATTCAATTAAAATAGAAGGAAAAACAATTCGGAGGGGTGATTTTTGGGTCAAAATTGACCCTAAATCACCCCTCTGACAAGAAAAAGAAGAAGAAAGGGGTGACAACTAGGGTTTAAGAAGGAGAGAAGAGAGAGAGAAAGAAAGTGTGAACGTGTTTTGCCTTTCGAATAAGGATTTTTTAAAAGAATATTATAATATAATTAATATGTCCATTGTCGAAATATTTTAATTTTATGTGAGAAGTCATATTTTAACATCTTAGACATGCCTATAAAATATATCATGAAAAAACCAACATTTAGGTCACTTTTCTGGACTTTATGTCAATAGGGAAAAATAATAGGTCAAAAACAACAATAATCTCAAATTATAGGGGTATAATCACTGTGTTTTTATTATATGATTATTTTTCATACTTCAAGTATATTACAGAGTCAATTAATTTGAACAATTGATCTTAACAACAATTATATTATTTCTAAATTCTAATTATGTTTTAATTGTCCTTCAATGTATGCTTCCATGTCTGGCAAATGACGCGAGATCCATTATATCAATTAAATTATGATGTCTCGCTCGTTTAATTGGTTCAATGGCATTAAGATCAAACAGTTTAGTTGATCGTAAACTTATCGCTATGTCTAACAACTAGCATCCACAAATGAATTTATTTCGGATCCCTTCGATAAAAAGTCGATGACTCGCACTTTCTAAATCAAAATATCATTTTTAGATTGCACATTGAAAAAAGCATTAAGAGTATAAATAATTTATAAACATAATGAAATTAAGATTAAATATAATTAGCCAGACCCATGGGCGGTTCCACCACCCAGCGACCCCGGGCACTCGCCCAAGCTCAATCAATACTTTCTTATATATGGCCCAACCCAATATCACATTAACCCGCTTAAAAAAATAAAATTGGGAAAATCATGAAATTTCTCATACGCGCACAGCAAAAACATGTTCTTTATCATTTACATAGAATTCTATTTTGCACATCTTTTTGTTATTTTGTACATTGTCAGCGTGAGGTGGAATTCCATGTGTTCAACTGTAAATAGAACTTGTTATATTATATGGGATTTCATGTGAATTGTGAAATTGTGAATCATCATAATATGTGTGATTACTAGTATCAATTATCAAGCCTGAACCTATTCTTTCCAACTATATTTAATGAGCCGTTTCAATTTCTTCTTTTACTATCGGTTAAAGTGTTAAACTAATATCTAATCTATGGAATGTTCGGCAAACTAAATGCTAAAATATTAATTAATGTTGATGAGTAATTGAATCACATTTGTTAATCATATAGGAATGAAATAGATATTTTCTACCCTTTGTTTAAAACCTAGAAGCATGAAAGAGCCCGATGAACTTAATTGGTTGTTAGAACAAGTATTGAGAATGTGAATGTTGTGCAACAAGATCAACGATGTGTGGTTCAATGACTTGATGATATGTTACACCGAGCGGGAGATATTCAAGTCGCTTGATGATGTTGATATTATTCGAACATTCACTGCAAAGAGGTCTCAGAAAGGGCATTTACCTCCTAATTTTATTTAGCACACTATTGATAGGTTATATTTCATCTCTCTTATTTTAAATTGTACTTTTGTTGACAAAATGACGAATCTCTTTTATTTTGATTTATGACTATTTATATATTATGTCACATGTGAATCTGCGATAATTTTTTTGCCCAGACTCTATAAAATTCCTGACTGCGCCACTAGTCAGGCCAATAGTTTACATTGAAATCCTAACAAACTAAATATAATCCCAACATAAGATATATATATATAGAGAGAGAGAGGGGAGAGATTATTTACCCAGAATATATAACTAATTCAAAAGAGAAGATGATGAAGAGAAGCATCCAAAGACTTGAATCTAGGCTCCAAATAATCTCCAATGGTGGAACTAAACTTCTCTCTGTTTTTCTCTCTAAAAATTTAGTTTAGGAATGTAATCTTTTTTCTGAAATGTTTTTACATCAATCTATATACAAGCCAAAAAAAAGTTTTAATTTGCTAATTTGCATAGCAAAGTACGCTCGCCTTACGAATATGAGGTTTCTTCAGATTGAGGGAAAAAAAACAGCTGGTCACCAACACCTCCCTGACTTGTTACGTGAATTGTTGGTCGCTTGGGGAAAAAAAACAGCTGGTCACCAACACCTCCCTGACTTGTTACGTGAATTGTTGGTCGCTTGGAAAATCTACTCTTACATCTTCGTATAATCCTTTGTTTTGACCTCTCTCCATCTCACCCAGTAAATCTTCCAATCTTCTATTTAACTAGTTGTTGGTTGCTGGGGGGGTGTGTGTGTGTGTGTGTGTGTGTGTGTGTGTGTGTTAACAAAATTGACTATTGGAGTCGTGCTCGAACAATCACAAACAATGAATCAAAAAGACAAATATATGTGAATAATCTTAGAATTGAGAGATTCACGATACAAATCTTATTATACAATCAAACTTTAATCAACCTTGTACAATGTACAAAACTTAGAACAATTTCAAACTAAACCTATATAAACAAAATTACTAAGCTATCAAATCAAAAACACAATACATGTGTGATTGAAGAATTGAATAGATTTTGCAATCAATTGATCCAAGCGAGTTATATGAAACCTAATTCAATGAATTAGATTAATTTTCAATGAAAAACAACTTAGATCAACACTAGCAATTATTCAATTTATCACATGCAATAGTAAAAAGTAAAGAGGATGAGGAAGAGAGATAACACCGATATTTTTATATTAGTTCGCTCTTTCTCGTCCTCACTAGAGCTACGTCAACTCTTCTTGATGAAGTACACCTTCACCAAGGTCATCCATTAAGTAACAAATGTTGATTACAATGTGTTTACAAGAGTTCCTTGAAATTAAACTCAATTCTTCAACTCCTTTCTAGAACACTCCCCCAAACTTCAAGTACCCCTTGAATTTGGTGCTCCTTGAATCTTCGGATCCTTGAATACTCGTGCATCCCTTTGAACTCTTCACTCAAGCTTTTGATGCTACGTCCGGTAAACGAACCCCCTTCGACTTCAAGAACGGTTAGAAAGACCCCCAAGTCCTTTGGAGGTGGAATGAGATTATTCACTTCCTTTGAAACCTTGATTAAGCCCAATCAATCTTCTTGAGAGAACCAACTTACAATCTCTACTAGCACCCTAGAGAATCTATAGACTCAAAGAACAAAGTGATTATAAGAAAAAGTGTTTAATCTTGAAGAATGTATGAACAATGAGTTTTTGAGACCTAGAGAGAATAGTTGCAAATGATTCAATAATTTGGGAGTTATGAGGAGGAGACTATTTATAGAGAAGGGTGACAAGACTGAATTTTCGCACAAAAACAACATAGTGAATCGATTCACTAAATGTGTGAATTGATTCAAACAGCAAAAAAAACAACCTAGAAATGCATGAAGGATCAAACGATTCAGTGTATGTGTGAATTGATTCAAGTGAGCCCAGGATGAAGATTGATACGATTCAACCTTCTGTTGAATCGGTTCAATGTAAGTCAGAGAGTTTTGGTGAGACGATTCAAACTGAAACGAGTCGATTCAAGTGTGAATCGATTCAGGAAGATGTGAATCGATTCATCAGAAGTCAGAAACTTTAATGAGTCGATTCAATGTATTTTGAATCGATTCAGAAGGCACAAGATGACATATGACACTTTTTAACAAGGACACAATTTAATCCTAACTCAAGACACATAGATGATGGGTGCTTTAACATGCTAATCATAATGTGAACTATAAAACGATAAACTAAACTAGAGGACATCATCAAGAACATATAAAGTAAAACTTGCTATACTAGAGAACATCATCAAAAACACATAAAGTAAAACTTGATAGGCTTCACTTGTCTTGCTTGTGGTTCACTTTGCTCACCTGGAAGATTAGCTATAATCATAAACTTCTGTCTTTTTTAGTTCCTCATCAAAGATCTACAAAATGGAAGGAAAATATGTAATAGTAGCTTATCTGGTGTTCTGGGCCAGACCTCGGGTTCACAATGGTTGAATAGTGACCCATCAATGGCCCCACAATGACCCATTTACTTAATACATGCAAACAGGCACAACGCCTATCAAGAACGCTCGCACAAATCAATATGGGCTCATCATGGCACAGAACGGGGTCTCAAGAAGACCTCATTTATAATCTTATCATCCAACAGTCATTACTGATCCCCAATGACTATATAAGTGTGGCAATTCTGCCACGCCAAGTACACAATCACTTCATACAAACTCATAATCTTAAAGCTAATATTTTACCACTTTCCTCTCTCTCTCTCTCTCTCTCTATTTATCTCTATCTCTCTCGCAAATACTAACTTAAGCGGTGGAGCATGTGTCTATTATGCAAGTAGGCATTATGCTTACAAGGAGTATCAAGTTCGTGTGGAACTTCTGATCGTGGTGATTTTATCCTCGTGTATTGAATGTAAGTGCCTTCGGGGGGGGTTGTTATGACCCTTGGTTACTAACGGCCACATGTAAAGGTAGAAACTGCACTTGATTACAAAGGCCTTTGAGTGGATTTTAGCATTGGTTTTCGAGGAGACACCCAATCGTTAGATTGATTTCAATGTTTAGTTATCAGTTGGATCCGTTGTTCAGACTGTTGGATTGGTCAGAGCTTTAATCTTGATCGTTTCTTTGTTTGTGAGGCGCAGAGTCTATGTGTGAACTGTTGTATGGAAAAAATAACTTATGGGTTTTCAAACACTTTTATGGAAAGGTATAAACGATTTTGGAGGGTCTTCTACAACACTTTTACTCCCTCTTCAAACCTTTGTTGTTTCCTTTTCTCAACAACATCAATTTTTCCAAGCTTCAATAAAGTTTTCAGAGTATCCACACATTCATTTTAACAGGTTTTTCTTCTTCTATACTTTTTGAATGTTATGCTTGTTTATTGTCTTTTTGCCTTCATTTTAGAACTATTTAGGCTTTTGTTAGGTTTGTGGGTGGTGAGGGTGTAGCGACCACTTCGGCTAGTGGTTGTTTCTACTTCCTAGATGGTTTCTTTTAGGAGTAAATTAACATAGTCTTTGATTCTTGTTAGGCTTGCACCGTAGTTTACTGTAATGTGGGTGTTAGATGGAAATTTGTGATTTACAATCAAACCAAACATTGCGTAAGAGGTGGTAGTCGTCATATCATTGTTTGATTTTCTGCGTAAAGGGGTTTGTTTCTGATGTGGTGATCTTTCTTTGTAGAAAGGTACAACTGCTTCTTCGTCATTCGTGAGGAATATTTTGGACTATTTCTTGACTTTTCGACCTGGTCCGTGATAGAAGGTGGATTCGATTTGAATGTGGAATTCATTTTTTCTTCTTTCACGTTTAGGTTTTGATATCGCATGGAGGATATATCCCCATATTTGTACCGAAGAGGTTAATACATTGTGGATTGCAGACGAATCGCTGAATACTCCTTCAACCTACATTGATTCAGATACAGAGGACCATCCCTTCATGGACATAGATCCTGCAAGGAATGTTGATTGGGAGGTTAGGATCCCTTTCGTTAAATACAAGATATGTTCTCAATACGAAGAGAACATTCCAATGTATGATGTCATCTTTGAGGACATAGGCTTTAGAGTGCCATTTTTGGATTTTCAGAAGGAAGTTTTCAAGTGGTTGAAACTTGCTCCCTCACACTTCCACCCAAATTCAATGGCCTTCATCATGGCCTCCGAGATGATGTGCAGGGACCTGAATCTCAACCTGAATTTTGCCTTCTTCTTTTCGGTCTTAACTCTCCAACGAGGGATGGATCATGACGATGGTAAAATTTGGGTGTCTCTCAAGCAAAACACCCAGTTCTTTAAAATTTAGTCGACGACGGCTACTAGGTATTTGACCTGTCATGTAACTTTGTGGAAGGTCCTAATACATCGATTCCCCGTCATGCAAAAGACCATGGTGAAGTGAGCGTTGTTAGCTCGGTAGGTGGGACGATGTGCATTTCCCCAACTAAATTTCATATGAGAGACAAATAAATTTTGACTACAAAAGTAAATAACATGATGCAAAAGAAAACGATAGCGTTGTGTTCACATTATTGTTTACTAAAGTGATGTGTTCACTTTTAAGATTTTTTATATACATTTTCTTACAACTAATTGCAAATTTGCAACTTGCAAGCGTAGCATTAACATAAACCAAAAAGAAAATAATAAGAAAAAAACTACGGTACATATACTAAAGAATTATCATCATTGAAATTGAAAACTTCGTTCCATGTCATCATATCTCCAAAAATGGACCCCACCCTTGTTGGGCTCATTAGAGGAGCATCTTTGACATCCCAAAACGACGTCGTCGAAACACACTCTTCTTCTTTCCACCACTCCATCATCTCAATGGAAAAATCATTAACATTATTATTTTCACTAGTAATAATATCATCACTACTATTAGTATTGATAATATTATTATTTTCATTCATTTTTGTTTCCACAGAAGAAGAAGAGGGTGTAACTCCACGTAATTGTTCTTGTTGTTGTTGGTGGTTTCGTTGATGAGCTGCTTTAGAAGCAGCAGATTGAATATCTCTCCTAGAAGAAGAAAGAGGACGTGGTAGAAACTCAACATCTTCAGGAAAATTAAGACTAGCTGAATTTCCTTTCAAGAAGAAAGCTGCTGAGTCATAAGCACGGGCTGCCATTTCAGCCGACTCGAATGATCCAAGCCATATTCGAGTTTTCTGACCTGGCAGCCTTATCTCAGAAACGTAGCGTCCCCAGCTACGTTTCCTGACTCCGTGAAATACGGAGTCACCCTTTCTCGAGCTTCGTTTTGTTATCGATTCGGGTCGAGCTTCAACTTGAGATTGAGATGCCTTTGCGATGGACATGAGAAATGAGGAAAAGGAAAATTGAGTGGTGAGATTTTTTGTAAGTGTTGTGGTTTAATGCTGTTGAATATCGAGGTTGTGTGTGTGGGGGTTTATGTAGACACTAGATGGAGTGTGTATGGTTTGTGAAAGTGTGTGAACTGTTTGTGTAGCACTGGATCTAGCTGGAAATTTTGGTGGATCCCACTTGGATTCTACTTTGAAAACGATGTTGAATAAGCACATATTATAATTATCCGGATCAATACTTGGGTAATAATATCTGATGTAATTTTTAATTTTTTGTCTTAAAAAGAATTTAGTTTAAGGTAAATTAATTAATTGTTAAGTTCTTTTTATATTTATTTTATTCCATGATATAAAGTTTTTTGAGGAAAAGTTATTTCATTTTATTATGTAATCAATTTCTTTTGTTTATATATCATTTTTTAGGAGAAATTATTAATTATTTACTACTCTCTTTTTGAATTCTTGTTATCTCTTTTATTGCACACTATTTGTAAACGAATGACTCCTAATTTTAGAAAGTAAATCACAATTTTTATAATGGTAACTACTTTTTTTAAATAACTTATATGTGAGACAGAAGGACTGTAGATTTAATTTGCTAGAAACTTCTTTTTAAAAGGAGATCTGCTAGAAACTTATGTAGTGTTTTTTTTAAGGAGATTTCCTAGAAACTTTTGTTTTTTGAAAGAGAGATTTGCTAGAAACATATTTCGTAATGGTATATTTGAGATATGATTTTAATTTTCATAGCATTCTAATACTACTCTTTTGAGATATTTGTCTCATTTTATAGGACATTCTTTAAATCTTTAACAAATCCATCCATATCATAAGTCATTTTAGAAAAACAAATTTGTATCATTATTTATTCATATCATTTTAAAATACTAATTATATCTATTAATTATTTTTTTACTATGCCTTTTACTCTAATCTCATTTTTTACTAGAGTATTAATTAGAATTTTTTAAGAAAAATAATTAATAAAATAGATTTAGGGAAAATACTATTTTTTTTTGTTATTAATACGAAGTTCGACCACCGTTTAACAGTGATTAATCTTTGTCAGAAAACTTTTAGGACATACAAGATGAATTCTACGTCCCAATCATAGATTGTACTTATGATCACTTGTTTAATGAGCTCAAACCTCTTACCACTTTGATTAATTTATTGTTGGTAAAATACAATATTTTCCATTAAACAAATTATATTAATTGTATTCATGTAAACTTTTAGGACATACAAGATGGATTCTACGTCCCAATCATAGATTGAACTTATGATCACTTGTTTAATGAGTTCAAACCTCTTACCACTTTGATTAATTTATTGTCGGTAAAATACAATATTTTCCATTAAACAAATTATATTAATTGTATTCATGTAAACCTTAAGTGAAAATTGGATGGAACATGTATGTATTTCCTTACCATGAAAATTGGGCTTTTCGGTAATGGTGACTGTGTATTTTAGTTTCTAAGCAACAATCATAATATACTTGTGAATGATTTTTGTTTTCTCTATATTTTTGTTCATGAATATGATAAGACAACATTATATTATATAATTTTAAGAAACTAATCAAAATCTATTGGAGATTTTTGATTTTGTACCTGAAAAATAAATAATATATAATCGAAGATCTATTCCAATAATAGCGATCAGATAATCTTGTCATGTAAACATGCATGTTAGTATATAATGAATATAATCAAAAGAAGTGTCCTAATTGTTCACTTAACTTAGGTAGATCCTAGTTCCATGCAAACTTTGAACAGTGCATGTGCTTATCAGCTAGGCTTAATAGGATTTGTCTCATCAAAATAACCATTCCATCCTCCGTTTTGTCAATTAGTTGGAAGTTTATCACTTTATCAAGCCAAGTAAGTTAGGTTACACTAACTAACACAATTCAATTACTGTTAATTTTGTCAAGTAACTTTTTAGTCCGTTCTTAGCAATCTCTTAACAATAATTTTTAACAGCTCACTTCCATATTTGTAACTTTCATCAAGATAATGTTAAATTAGTTAGGTTTTGAATAAATATTGATAAATATTTTACTCAATATCCTATTTAACTTGGTACTGTTATTCTATGAATTCATGGATTATTTAATATGTACAATACAACTGCCAAATTAACCATTCGATATATATAACGAGGTTTTAGTTTTTAGAAATTAATAAATTAATACATTAGATCAATAATTTTTAACACACTCATGTTATCATGATGGTAAATTATGTTTCTACTATTTTAACTATTAAAAATGTGACATTTTTAGTTTTATCTAAAAAAAATAGTTGGGTCACGAGAGGAGCCGGTGGAAGACAACAAACCTTTACCCCAAAACTTTAAGATTATTGGTCCTCTCAATTATAAAGTGGTCAACCTCAATCTTTCAAACCTCAATCCCTCAAGCGGAAGCTCTTTCATCCGCACATGAGGAGTTGGTCGAACCATTCGTTGAACCTCGGCTCCAAAACCATTGTTGGGTCATGAGAGGAACCTGGGAGACTACCCACATCTTGGCAAGGGCAACCACACAAGTGATAGAGACACCACACTTTTACTCAAAACCTTGAGGTTATGGGTTTATGAGTTCTCTCACTTCTCTTTTTATAAAGAAACACAACTCGATCATTCAACATTTTCCTCTTGTACGATTATTTAGTACTAAGTAAGATACTAAAATCTTTCCAAAACAGAGGAATGAGTAGCTCACTTGATTTAGTTAAAGGATTAAATAAGTTAAGAGGTTAAAAACTCAGGAAACAAATCATAACAAAGTAGAAAAATACTAACATGACAATTAACAAATTAATATTTATCACATGCGTAAGGTCACACGCTTTTGCAACGAGTTTTTTGATTTCACAATATTTTTAATATCCACTCTTTTATTTGTTATTTTGAGAGAGAGAGAAGAGGGGGGGGGGGGAC
>Ga0228710_1011135_pt1 | contig 11747 bp, 15 predicted proteins | sample MedpolnodulmetaG_FD_177995 | JGI IMG/M metagenome (GOLD analysis project Ga0228710, IMG submission 177995) | Root nodule microbial communities from Medicago polymorpha collected in Santa Monica, California, United States - pink nodules | ecosystem: Host-associated > Plants > Roots > Nodule... | reverse complement strand
CGTTAATGTTGAGTTGTCGTCGTCGTTGTTGAATAGTTGTTGTTGATTTGAATGCTAAGTAGAAATAAATGAAGCATATGTGAAATACTATTGATGATAAGTACATGTGAAATATCATTGTTGTTAAGTATTGTTGTTTAGGTAGTTAAATTCCGTTAATGAATTATATGCTTATTATTATTGAATGTGAAATCTCACCCCTTCTATTTGAATGTTGCCTCTACGTGGGTAACGTGCAGATAACCAGGTTTAGTTGCTGATGTGAGTTGATTCTCGTGCGTCGTCTTAGGGTCGCTCTGATACGTAACGGGATGAGGATATTTGCTATGTTTTCCACTGTTGCGTATTAAATTTTGAATTATGTTGTTGAACCTTTTGAATTAAGATTTTTGATTAAGTTGTTTACGTTGAGGCCGTAGTGCCAAAGTTGTTGAACTATGAATCTATTTTCTGCTGCGATGTTTTGTTAAAGTGGTTTTAATAAATAGTAACTTTACTCTATTTATATTTTAAATGTAGTGTGACATTTCGTTTTACGTTCAATACTCTGATTATTTGTATTATTTACATTGTTGGGAAAACGGGGTGTTACAGGAGGCAATTAGCCATATCTTTTTGGATATGGGTTACAAAAGACTGAGGAAAAGAATGGGTCCATTCCCTATCCGGTTCTACCCGAGCCCATCTAGCAATATGGTGAGCTACAACTGTAACGCCCTATTTATTTCTTTATTTATTTTTGGTTGAGTTTAGAGTCTTTTATATGACTTATGTGATTTATGTTGATTTATGACGTGTTGTTGTGTATTAATATTTTATTAAGTGGCTTTATACTATTATTTAGTAGAATATGTTGGAAATTAGAATAAATAGACTTAGAGGGGCTGAATTATAAATAATTAAGAATAAGTGGTGTTAAGTAGAAAATCTGTTGAGTATATAAAGAAAAACAAGAGACAGACACAAATTAGGTTTTACATAAGTCTTTGGGAGAAAGAGGAGAAGAGGAGAACCAAGAGAAGAGAGAACTGGTAGATTCTTGCAATCACCAATCTAAGGTAAGGGTGAGACTAATATTCTCTAATCTTAGGTTGTATAATTCTGAAATTGAATTTAGCATGTAGTTTTGTTGTTGTTTCATGTGAATTGAGAATTAAGGTTTAAAACCGGAATTGATGATAGAACACGTAGAATTGGTTGTTAAGAGTGTAGAAAGTCCGTAGATTTCATAGATAATTGATGTTCAGGTTGTAGAATGATCATAGTTGAGTTTCCTATCAATTTGGAATTGGGGTTGATGAAAATTGGGTTTTTGGGGTTAAAAATCGCACTTCGCAACAGAAAACCTGTTACGTTCGCCACCGCGAGTAGTCTGCTCGCCACGGCGAGCTATACGTGACAGAGAGCAGAGTTTGCCCGCCATCCACTCGCCACGGCGAGTGATTGTGTAACAGAGAGCAGTGTTTGCTCGCCACGGCGAGTAAGATCGCCCGCCACGGCGAGTAACCTAGTAGTGCTGTACCTTTTCATGTTCTTGTGTTGTATTCATACATTTCTGTTTTGAATTAGCCTTAGTGCATACCTGAAAGCTTTAGGTGATATTATCAGTTACTCAGATGGTTTGTTTGTCAAGAATAACATGGTTTATGAATTGACATATGAATGTACACATTGATGGTCTATTATATGAATAACTTGTTGATGAAATAATACATGAAGGTATGTATATATGTTGATGAATTACTGTGTGAATGTATATGTTGAATTAACATGATAATTATATGATGTTGCAATTAAATGATGAATGATTGTGGAGTCGTTGTTGTTGGTTGTTGTTGTTGTTGTTGTCGATGTTGTACGTTGTTGTTGATTAAGTTGTTGAGTCCATGCATACTCATAAAGTTGGGGACTCATGCCCTGTTGAATGTTAATCATTCATATCACGTTGATTTGAGAGCCTATGCTCTACACGTTGATTTAGGAGTTGATGCTCCACATGTTGCTTTAAGAGCCATTGCTCTACACGTTGAATTGAGAGCCTATGCTCTAACACGTTGATTGGTAGCACATGCATACTGCATAGTCAAGTTTGCTGTTGTGTCGTTGCATTGTCGTTAATGTTGAGTTGTCGTCGTCGTTGTTGAATAGTTGTGGTTGATTTAAATGCTAAGTAGAAATAAGTGAAGAATATGTGAAACATTATTGATAATAAGTGTATGTGAACTATTATTGTTGTTAATTATTATTGTTTAGGTTGTTAAATTCTGTTGATGATTATATGCTTATTATTATTGAATGTGAAATCTCACCCCTTTTGTTTGAATGCTGCCTCTACGTGGGTAACGTGCAGATAACCAGGATTAGCTGCTGATGTGAGTTGACTCTCTCGTGCGTCGTCTTAGGGTCGCTCTAATACGTAACGGGATGGGGATTATTTGTTTGTTTTCCACTGTTACGTATTATTTATGAACCATGTTGTTGAACCCTTTTGAATTAAGATTTTTAATTAAGTTGTTTACGTTGAGGCCGTAGTGCCAAAGTTGTTGAACTATGAATCTATTTTCCGCTGCGATGTCATTGAAATTTTGACAAGGTTGTTTTAATAAATAGTAACTTTACTCTATTTATATTTTAAATGCAGTGTGGCATTCTGTTTTACGTTGAATACTCTGATTATTTGTATTATTTACATTGTTGGGAAAACGGGGTGTTACAACAACATTCCCTATTCTTCTAACCAAGTTAATAGAAACACTATCCAAATCCCTAAGCTGAGCAGCACACTCAACTGCTATCAAACCTCAATAACGTATGTTTTCTGATCTGGTTCCATTGATAGCTTCAACAATATTCTTTGCTTCTGATTCCACCGTGATGTTGCTAAGGTTTTTTTTTCCTTAATGCACCAGATTGCCTCCTTAATACCAAGAGCTTCTGCAAGCGATACATCTTCGGAAGAGAGAACCACTTTGGTCCTTACCACAACGGGGCTTCCATCACTCCTACGAAGGATAAAACCTAACCCCCAACGGCCATCACTCATAGAGTGAGCATCTACGTTGAGTTTTAGGCAATCCATCACTGGAGGACTCCAATCATTATTGCGGCAACTCATTCCAGGTTCATCCATTCTTCGGTTGGTTGAGTTATTCAAAAGAAAATTTGAGACATCTGCAGTGGCATTACAGATCAGAGTTGAAACATGTATGGAGACATGGTTGAAAACAAAGTTATTTCTAGCTGACCATAAGTAATAGATAATAGCTACAATTAAGCTGAAAGTGTCAGATTTCCAGGTTTTAATTGAAGTCACGAGCCACTCAAGGAAACTCATGTCGGGCGTGTTGCTAAAGTTCAAAGTGAGAGGAGATGCAAACAAGAGCTGGGGCACCCAATCGTAATGCATGAAGGTATGATTTTAATCATCTACCTGATTTTGACACCTAGGGCATAAGGGATTCATGCCAATACCCTTTTTAACCAAATTTTCCAAAATGGGGAGCCCCTTTTCTAGGATACGCCAGATCAGGTGCACATGTTTTAGCTGAATGTCATACTTCGATAGTTTTTCCCACATAGTGTCAGGGTTAGTATTGGAGCTTCCCGATCTAGTTGTTTGGTTTGCCTTCCACAGTTGCACTGCTTAATACCCTGACTTAAAAGAGTAAACACCATCAGGTGAGTGATTCCAAATAATTTGATCATCATGTCTATCATTTGATAGTGAAATTTGTAAAATCTGGTCTTTTTCAAAAGGGAGAAATAGGTTGGATAAAATGTTTCGGTCCCAGTCTATACCACATCTAGTCATAAGGTCTTTTACCATCTTAATCTGATTATTGGCAGGTTCTTTACTCCAAACCTTCATTTCATTCTGAAGAGGCAGCCATCTGTCTTCCCAGATATTGGTTTACACTCCATTGCCTATAGTCCAATAGCAGCCCTTTTCTAGGATCCATCTAGAGTTTAAAATGCTTCTCCAAGAATAGTTGATGTTTCCATTGGTTTTGGCTTTGAAAAAGGAGGTTTTTTTGGAAGTATTTGGCTTTTAAGAGGGTGCTCATTAGAGAGTGGGGATGAGTGAGGATTCTCCATCCCTTCTTAGCTAAAAGAGCCTCATTGAAATCTCTTAAGTCCCTAAAACCCATCTCACCTTGGTTCTTGTGCTTGCACAACTTATTCTAGTTGGTCCAATGAATTTTCTTTTTATCAGAGTTGCTTCCCCACTAAAATATACACACCATCTTCTCAATATGTTCACAAAAACCTTTAGGGAAAAGAAAGTTGCTCATAATGTAGGTGGCGATAGCCTGAGCAACTGCTCTGATAAGGATGCTTCTTGCAGCAAAAGATAGATGTTTTACCTTCCACCCCTTAAGCTTCTTCCAAGTTCTATCTTGAACATAGTCAAAAACCCGTCTCTTAGATCTGCCTAGAACAGTAGGGAGACCCAGGTATTTAGAAAACTGCCAACCAGGTTCATCTGTAGGATTTTCCTAATTTCCTCTTTTGATTCATTTTGGATTCTTCTACTTAGAATGAATTCAGATTTTTCCAGATTTACCTTTTGCCCTGAAGCCATTTGATATTGGTTGAGGATACCAACAACTTTACTAGCTTCTGCTTTAGTTGCTTTACAAAAATGAGACTTTCATCTACAAATAGCAGGTGGGTGATCTCACGGGCCCCATCAGCAATTTTTACCCCATGAATAGTTTTATTAGTGTTTCCCTGAGACAAGAGACCAGAGAGAACATCAACACAAAATATGAAGAGATAAGGAGAAAGAGGGCCTCCTTGTGTGAGATCTCTCTAGGGTTGAAAAGTTTTGGAAGGGGAGCCATTAATAAGGAGAGAAAAGGTGACAGTGGAAATACACTTTATTATGGTGTAGATAAGAAGCTTAGGAAATCCCATAGTTGTCATAGTAGCCTTTAAAAAAAGTGATTCAATCCTATCATAGGCTTTGGCCATATCAGTTTTTATGCCAATCAACCCTTTCTTGCTAGTGGTCTGGTTTAGGTAATGAAAAATGTCAAAGGCAATGAGGGAGTTGTTAGAAATAAGTCTCCCAGGCAGAAAGACACTTTGGTTTTGGCTAATAATGGAGGCAAGAATAGGTTTTAATTTGTTTGCAATGGTTTTAGTTATGATCTTAAGAGTCATATTACATAGGGATAGGTATATAGTATTTAGGACTGTAGGGGTTTTTTTGCTTTGGGGATTAAGCAGATGTGGGTGTTATTGAGCAGGGTAAGGTCCCCTCCCTTGTTTAGGACATCCAGGGCAGCCTGAGTAATGTCATTTCCAATAACCTCCCAATAGTGATGGTAGAAAAGGGATGGGATACCATCTGGGCCAGGAGCAGCAAGCCCCTTCATGTCTTTGATAGCACAGTAAATCTCCTCACTGGTAAAAGGTTGGATTAGGCCCCTGAACATAGGAGGGATGGTTCTATCCTTAACTACTAAGACTGTCTCTTCAATTTGACTCGGATTCTGGCTTATGAAGATGTCCTCAAAATATTTGATAAAGATATTCTCCATTTGATCAGGGTCAGTAATCTTGTTCCCTTAAATGTCCTGAGTGTACTCAATTCTATTTTTAGTCCTTCTTTGGTTGGCTTTGTGGTGGAAATATTGTGTTTTTGTCCCCATGGGTCAACCAAAGAGTCTTTGCACGTTGACTCCACCACAACTCTTCACTTTCCAATAATTCATCAAGCTCAACCTCTTTCTGTTTAATAAAAGGGAGCATGATTGTCCTTCCCCTGGTGGTCATGAGCTTTTGTAGCTCCATTTGAGTTTCCTTGATTCTTCTAGGTATAATGCCAAATCTGTCATTTCCCCATAAGTGGAGTTTTTTGAGAGAAACTTCTAGCTTTTTTGAAATATGATCACTATTGTTATTCCAGGTCTCCTTAAAAATATAACCATGATTCTCATCTCTTAACCATGTTTGTTCAAATTTTAACCTAAACTTGGGCTTCCTCCTGCAAACAATGTTAGTACTACAAGACAGTAATATAAGACAGTGGTCAGATCCATATCTAAGTAAATGATTATTACAGTAAGAATGGAAAGTGTTAAGCAATCCACTAGAAACTAGAAACCGGTCTAATCTGCACTTTATATATTGGTCCTCCTGTTGCTTGTTTGCCCAGGTTAAAGGGTCACCTGTGTACCCAATATCTTGAAGATCACATGTCTGAATGGTGTCTCTAACAGTTATAGTGATGTTTTGATCAATGGGGTTACCTCCACATTTCTCATGAGAATTCAAGACCATGTTGAAGTCTCCAAATACTAACCAATTAGCATGGGTTTAACAACAGAGTGATCGGTAATCAGTTGGCAGGTTAAAAATTTGTTATTTTGTTGGGGATAGCCATAGATGCCAGTGGCCCTCATGGTAGTATTAGAGGATAAAAAAGTAAGCCTAAAATCAATATAGTTGGAATCACTATGTATTATATCAATATGAGTTTTCAAAGAGTTCCACAAAAGGGTAAGGCCTCCAGATCCGCCTTTACCATTTGTAGCACAATCAACAATAGTTGATTTATCAAGCTCCCTAAAACTATGAATTTTTTTACAGTTTGCATTAGTTTGCTTTATTTCCATTACAAAAACAACATCAGGGTGGTAATCAGAAATGAGCTTCTTCAAAGCTCGAACTGTCTTGGGTTTACCACTCCCTTGACATTTCCATGAAAGGAGCTTCATTGGTGCTGGCTGGGCTGCCTAGCAGGACCTGCCATCTTCTGGTATTCAATACTGTAGTCATCAGCTTTTTGATTTTTTGAATTGTTTCCTTCTGTGTGACTGATTTGCATAGCTTTTATTGATTGCAAAGTAGAGGCTCCTGCATTGTTAGGATCAGGTGTAGATACCATAGCTTGCATAACATGACTCTGATCAGTGTTGGCAGATGTATACATCTTGCATTCTTGAAACTAGTGCTTTAGATTTCTAGCAGTGCCTTCAAATTGTCTTGAATTATTGATTTTCATGTCAGCCAGTTGGCGCATCAAGTCTTCAGGAACTGGAGGGCTATAGTGACCAATTTTTTTTTGCATTGGAGGGCTTACTATGAAACTTCTTATCCTTAGGATCCATTATACGCCTAACATACTGAGAGGACCTAAACCAAGAACCAATGGGGGACAAATTCCCAAGTTCTAGGGGTTGGTTTTGGCATAATTTCTCCCCATGTCCTAGCAATCCACAATTAAAACAAACAAAAGGTAGATTTTCATACCGGAAATCTACCCATGTAGTACCGTCAATGGGGTTACCCACATGAATGCCTATACAAATATGATTATGAACATTGATGGAGACCTTAATTTTGATTATTATGTTTCTGCCTGGATATTCATACAGTTTAGAAGCTTCAACGGTCCCCATTAGCGGTCTCAGGCTTTCCCCCATAAGCTTAGTCTTGCAGTGAGAGGGGAGTCCCCATAGTTTCACCCATATAGGAGCTTCATCAAAAGTGATAAATTTAGGATCCACCTCTCTGTCCCAAGGCTTGATAATCAACCAAGAGTTTCTGAACGTCCATGGGTTCCCCAGTAGGATTCTTTCTCTATCAAGCTTTTTATCCATGAAAAATTGGAGGATGTTTCCTTCAATTTCTTGGATTGTTAAACCTGCTGGTTCATTCCAGATTCTGACCAAGCCTTGCTTAAGAGCACTGACATGAATGTTTGTTTCTGATATGATTTTGCCCAAAAGACTTTTCTTGCAAGAATTGACACCTTCTTGAACAATTCTTTCAGGGTATATGAAGAATTTGGGCAGAGATCCAAAGCTCGGTTGAGAGTTGTTACCAGATCCAGAGGGAGTATCAGTATAATTTTTCTGGGTTTCATGAGAAGGCATCTGGACTTTTGGGTTGCTGCTGGTAGGAATGGTGATCTGGAGATGTGAGGTAAAAGATCTGAATGGTTTATTTGAGGAAGGGCCAACACCGTTGATGGAGTGAGTAGTGAACTGAGGGGTGGAAGAGGCACCATAATTATTCATGGGAGATGTAGTGAATTGGGGGAGGGAAGCATCAATCACAGGGAGTTTCCCTTTTGAAGAAGAGGACTCAGTCAAACTGGGAGTGTTCACGATTTGAGATGAGCAAGAAATTGATCAAGAAAAGGATAAGAAAACGATAACCGGTGAAAGAAGAGAAAAGAAATAAAGCTGCAGAGAGTTTCAATAACGAAAAACCCCAAAGAACATCCAAAAAGTTGGAGATAACTACAACGATTCACAGGGAATCAAAACAAAACCAAAGACACACTGACTGAAAAAAACCAAACTTGGATCCCAAGAAATCTAATCAAACGACCAAGCAAGGAGCTTAGATGAAAAACAAATAGGGACAAAGGTTGAGAAGAGAAACTAAGACGAGATCAAAGGGAGAAGATGGGGTGGTGGAGAGAAATAACGATGGAGAAAAACTAAAAGTTTCTAATCGTAAAGTTTCGCTGAAAGAGGAGCGATTTTTTCAATCGCTCAACCAGATTGGCCGACAATTTGATATTTTGATTCAGGAAAAATTTTCAAATTTGATATTATCTTTATAGAGACTAAAAACATTTTTTTTTAAAATATGTAATGACATGGTTTCATGCTTTTTAATGATTTTTTTTCATTAATCCAATAACCCTAAAAATGGTATCTCTCGCAGTTAAGAATTGAACCTTAATTCTCTACATTGTCTCAGTCTAACTTGTTTAGCTATACCCAACATGTGTAATTTAATAAGGTATGTAGATTCTCTCCGATTTATAATGTCCAAACTAATAATTCTCTTATTTAATAGCGTCAAGTCGCTTGTGACCCACCAACTTTGTTGAAAGTTCAAACTGATTTCATATATAAATTACAACAAAATAGAACCAAACTCTGAGACATAAACAAAACACAAACCAAATTTCATTTGCAAAAAAATGGCATCATTAATTAATGGCAGAAAACCAAGTGAAATTTTCAAAGCACAAGCTTTATTATACAAACACATATATGCCTTCATAGATTCCATGTCTCTTAAATGGGCTGTTGAAATGAACATAGCAAATATTATTCACAATCATGGCAAACCAATTTCTCTTTCAAACTTAGTTTCAACTCTTCAAGTTCCATCGTCGAAAATAGGTAACATGCAGCGTCTCATGCGTTACCTCGCACTCAACGGATTCTTCGAGATAATTACAACTGAAGAAGAGTCTTATGCTCTCACGGTTGCTTCAGAGCTTCTTGTTAGAGGCAGTGATCTTTGTTTAGCACCAATGGTTGAGTGTGTTCTTGATCCAACTCTTTCGAGTTCATATCATGAGCTGAAGAAATGGATTTATGAGGAAGATCTTACACTCTTTGGTGTTACATTAGGATCTGGTTTTTGGGATTTTCTTGATAAAAATCCTGAATATAATAGATCATTTAATGAGGCAATGGCTAGTGATTCCAAAATGATAAACTTGGCATTGAGAGATTGTGATTTTGTGTTTGATGGATTGGAATCAATGGTGGATGTTGGTGGTGGAACTGGAACAACTGCTAAAATTATTTGTGAGACTTTTCCTGAGTTCAAATGTATTGTGTTTGATAGACCACAAGTTGTACAGAACTTATATGGTAGCAATAATTTGACTTATGTTGGTGGGGACATCTATTCCTAATGCTATGCAGTTTTGCTTAAGGTGGTATGCTTTTCAAAACAAATTTCTACTCAATTACAAATTTATTTATTTACACCTACGTAGCACCGACACATATATGTCTGTGTTCAACACCGACTCATGTGGTTATATTTAATCATCTAATTTTCATAAATTATTATTCATGTCATGTGCGTTCTTGGACCTATATGTCCTTCATAGACTTGCACTATTAACCAAAGGTAAATTATATTAGCCAAACAAAGTTTGTCTCTAATATTTTATCTAATGGTTAGAAATGCTTAAATTAGAGATTAAATTAATTTTTTCTGCTATTAATTTATATTAGAAATAAAACTTTTTTTTCACAGTTTTATTTCAAACCATAACTTCATCACTTTCTCACATGAAATTATTATGAAATTTTTTAAAATTTACTTTGTTTCTTTGAAAAAGCAAGTCAATGCTTCATTTAGTCCTTAACTCATTTCTTAATGAAAAAAAAAGATATCTAATAATTTTATTTTATTTTTCGTGAAGTATATTTTACATGATTGGATTGATAAGGATTGCATAAGGATACTGAAGAAATGTAAAGAAGCTGTTACAAATGATGCGAAAAGAGGGAAAGTGATTATTATAGATATGGTGATAAATGAAAAGAAAAATGAGAATCAAGTTACTCAAATTAAGCTCCTTCTGGATGTAAACATGACTTGTGTTAATGGAAAAGAGAGAAATGAGGAAGAATGGTAATGGAAGAAACTCTTCATAGAAGCTGGTTTCCAAGTCTATAAGATATCTCCTTTGACTGGATTTTTGTCTCTTATTGAGTTCTATCCATAAACACTTTTGTATTGATCCATCATCAATTCTATTGTTTAGATGTTATAAACCAATATTGTTATATATTATAATATTTTACTTGTAATATGACTTTGTTTGTAACAAATAAACAATTTGTTCAACATCGTGGCTACACTACAGTCAAGAGAGGATTTGATAGAAAATGAAAATTGGATATCTGGAACATTAATATAATTTTCATACATGAATGATTTATTTTTTTATTTTTAATGATGATGAATCGAACTCTCTATTTTAGTGTTTGCATCACTTACACACATCGCTCTCCTATTATTTGTGCTAGACCCTTGTAATATAAACACTTACACGCATGCATGATTGAAAGAAAATACCAATTATATATGTAGAAAGACATTGATTGAAAGACTTACTAAAACAAAGAAGTCATCTATGTTTACCTCAATATATTTCTCTATCATGTATGAGAAGACGGATAACATACACCTTTGAAACGTCTCTGATGCATACACATGCCAAAATACATTTTTCTATAAACAAACACCCCAAAAGGACATATAAAAGTTGTTTTCTCTTGATCATAGAGAGCCACCACAATCTGATTGTACCCCGAATACCCATCCAGAAAACAGTAAAATGTTCGATCAACCAACCTCTCCAACATATGATCCATAAAGGGTATAAGAAAGTGAACCTTCTTTGTTGCTTTATTTAACCTTCAGGAATCATTACACATTCTCAATCCAATAACCGTACGAGTTGGGATCAACTCATTTTTCTCGTTTGCCACCACAGTCATACCACCTTTCTTTCGAACCACATGCACCAAACTTGTCCATGCAGTATCTGAGATAGGATATATCATACCTGCATTGAGAAATTTCAACACCTTCTTAACCGCTTTTATCATCGTTGGATTTAACCTTCTTCTTGGTTGAACTACATGTTTATACTCATCTTCCAAGTGAACATTGATCATACGGTAAGCAAGACTTATACCCTTAAGATCATAAATGCTCCACCCAAGTGCACTTTTGTTTTCCCTCGACACCCTCACATGTTTCTCCTATTCCAAGGTTGCCAAAGATTTACTCATGATGTGGTAGGTTTTGTAGCATCTTCGCTTAAGAATCACTAGTGCAAAATTGACATAAGAATTATGTGTATTATACCTATTTTATTAAAAAAATGTGTGAAATATAAATAAGGTGGCAGTTTTGTAAATATATTGTAAATTTTGTTTTTGTGAGTAAATTTCAAAACC
>Ga0228710_1011134_pt1 | contig 11748 bp, 6 predicted proteins | sample MedpolnodulmetaG_FD_177995 | JGI IMG/M metagenome (GOLD analysis project Ga0228710, IMG submission 177995) | Root nodule microbial communities from Medicago polymorpha collected in Santa Monica, California, United States - pink nodules | ecosystem: Host-associated > Plants > Roots > Nodule... | reverse complement strand
TTATATAATTTTCTTTTGTTGTTAAAAGAAATTATCATTTTTATTAAAAAAAAAAAAAAACATTGTGTAGTTTAGTGGAATGTTGTCATGCTTGTGTAGTTGGATTTTAATAACCTTTATATTTCTCTTTTATATATTAAAAAATCATTATACTTATATATGAAGGTTCCTGATCGCAGGAAAGGACTGTGTACTACATGAGACATTGAACAATTTGACTTCTTGCTAGAATTATGGAAACAGGTTGTAAAAGTGTATTTCCCAAGTGCTACGGTTGGTTTACACGTTTTTATGTAAAGTCCAAATTGAAGGAAAGATGCCGGAAACCTGAGGGAAACAACAAAATGTAGCACCACACCACACCTCTATATTATGGATATTATTTAGTATTATGAAATTTTGTTTGTTAGATTGGTGAATTGGCAATTTTGTGTGATAGTGTCAGTGAAGTGTGACAAATCATGTACCAATATAATTAATTCCACGGTAAAGGAGCTAGCAAAAAAATAAACTTAAGACACATGAACGGACAATTTGGTAATGCTAGATGAAATAATATTAGTGTAGTTAACTATAGGATATTTGATTAGTCTCCACCATTTGTTAGTGGGCATTACGATTCTTCACTTTCACAGTGTTTTTAATTAATGATTACTGGCTAGTTTATTATATATAATATATATTTGGTGAAAATTACTTTTTGGGGCTGCTATGTAAGTTTTAAATTTTTATTATGCATGTCCACATCGATCCTTTCTCATTCAAGAGTCAAAATCAAATAATTTGAGATCGTGGAGTAATATTTAGCTGTAGTTTTTATTTTTGGAGATAATATTTTATTTTTTATTTTTTAGGCTTTCGAACCGGTTTCCAACCCATTAAAGGTGGGCGACTAATCCGGCTTGTGCGTAGAGGCATGCACACTGGCTTAGCGTTGTTTCCCCTGAGAATTGAACCCGGTATTCCCCGGGTACGTCCTTGGAAAGAGCTCTTTGCCAATAGAGTCCAATCAACTTAGTTTGGAGATAATATTTTAGATGTAGGTTTTGGTAAACTGAATTCTTGCATTTTGTACGGATCAGTGATGCTCTTCATGTGATCACTAGGGCTACATGAGGAATGAAAATTCACGTCTCAAATGAAACAATACATATAAGTTAAATTTTCATTTCTTCTTCTTCAAAAAAAAAGTTAAATTTTCAAAATATATAAATAAATAAATAAAAAGTTAAATTTTCAAAGTATAAAAAAGTTACTTAGCAAATATTTCAAGTATGGGTATTTTCAAATTTAAAAAATTAAAGATTAAAGAATAAAGAATAAAAACATTGACAGTTATAAATATGTATAATTGCTTATCAAAAGAAATACATAAATAAATATGTATAATTATTAGCTGATTAAAATTTAAATATACAGTTTTAGAAAGAACAGAATATAATTTAAAATATACAATGGATAATTTTTTAGAATAGATTAAACATAATATATGTGTCTTTCATTAAAATAAAATAGATTAAAAGATTAAGTCAGTTTCAAGATAGTATATTTTAATCAAATATAATATATACACATGAAATTGATTAATTAATCAATACATTCTGTTGCGTGGAGCTTGAGGAAGATGCATGATAATTTTGTTTTGAGTGGTGTCATTGTTCAACTGATGATCAATTGCTATTTGACTTGATTAAGATTAGGTATTAGTATTGGTTTATTGCAAAAACTTCATGAAATAGAAAGAGTATATATAATATAAGATTAAGATGTGGGTACTTAAATTCCTTGTATTTCTTGATTTTGGTTCTTAGCTCATTTTCTACCAGTAAAAAATGATACATCATATATAATAGAAAGGATTGTGTGCAATGGGTACTCTACCTAACAACAAAAAGGATTAAAGAAAAAACAAAACAAATGACGCTCTTGATGTTACTGCCTATGAATAAAACCCAACAGATAGCACACCATTCATTCAAGGATTTTCTAATTTAGACCTCTTAAAAAGTGTTTAAAGATGGATCATTAGAAATTTTAATAAAATATGACATCTTTTAATTACCATTTTTTTATCATTAGAAAATTCACATTTTTTTACTAAAATTGTCCATCTTAGGAGTCTAATATTACACAAATCCATAATTTAATTTTTAGTGACATTTTTCTGACGGAACAACTATCTATCAAACATTATTAATCTCTCAGTCAAACATCGAATTACCCATATCTCTTTTCCTTAAAACTAGGGGTGTTCACCAAACTAAATAGGGTACTCCGGTTTGGGTGAGGTAAAATAACCACCCGTTATACTATTGGATGGGTTTGGGCAAACCCAATAATTTTTGGGTTGGGTTGAATTGGGTAATGGGTTACCCAATTTATTTTTTTATTTTTTTAATATTAAATGACTAAATGACAAGTCCTCATAATTTTGTTTTAAAATAGTACTCTACTTTTTAATTTTCTTAAAAATAATGTTTAACTTATTTTACTATAATTTTATGCATCATATAATATCAAATAATAAACTCCATCATAAAATATTTGCAACAAACTAAAGTTGCATGACATAAAATTGTAGTAGTATCAAAATAACCAAAAAGTACAACATATTAATTTGTAACTCTAGTATGTTTTGATTTTCAATATATAGGATACAATGTGTATGTTTTGGAAATGTAACTTTCTTCTGTCCTATGAAAATAAAGATAAAAAATATTAACATTATTGGGAAGTGGGTTTTTTTGGGTTTGGGTCTGATTTTACTCGAAACCTATTTATTTTTATGCGTTTTCCATTTTTAGAAACCATATCCACCCAATTACCCAACCCAACCCATTTTTTTAGGTTTTTAGGTGGGTTTGACCGGATTTTCTGGGTTCACTCAACCCATAAACACCCCTACTTAAAACCAGAATGTTAACCCACAATTTCTTTTTTGTGAGTGACCTTCCTTTTTTTTTTTTCTAAACACAATAGTGTACTTTTTCTAGCTTATAAGCAAAATCAATATACCTTTAATACATTAAAAATCTTGACTACAATTTGCATATATGAATATGATGTGAATTCGGTAGTTCCAAATCTCACATCAATAAAATTTAGATTTATGGAGCAAGTATTAATGGCAACTTATAATCAAAATAGTCACAAGCAACAACAACAATCTAGATCTTATCTAGCGACCAAGTGTAAAGCAAAACCACAATCGAACCAAAGAATAAACAAGATAAAGAGAGTATAGAAAAGATAACAACACCAATACATATTGTTTATCCAATTTGGTCCAACAGTGACCTACTCGGGGGGAGAGATTGATCTCTTCAATCAACTGTCAATAAGTTATTTACAAATAGATACAAAAGGGTTACAAAAAATTAGTTTCAACAAGCTCTCCAAGATCAAACTTAATTTCTACCATCTTCCCAATCTCCTCTGTTGAACAAGAGACTCAATGATTTCACTCACTCAAGTTGCTCACAAAGACTCTCCTTTTATTTGTTTCCCAGCCCCATGAATCTCTCCCCCAAAAGGCATCAACCCTCTCCCAATTGCCTCCTCTTTTGGTTCTCCAAAATTCATATATTGAAGCTTTGAACCTCACCCAAAGACCCTTAACCTTTTAGTATCTAAAACCCTAAAAGTTTATGTTGTGAATTTGTTAAAAAAATCATACCAATAAATATTTGATGTGTGGAGCAAATTAATCAAGAAACCAAAACAAGTGGGTGACAGTTATAAACACGAGGAAAAGATAGAAAACAACGAGAGAAAGAAAGAGAGAACACACGAAATTTGTTTACTCAGTTCAGTCAAATACTTACCTAGTTTGGGGGGAGAGCAGTTCTCCGTTCCACTATAATTATGAATAACTTTACAAAAGAGATATCAAAGGGTTACAAAAATTAGCCTTCAAACCTAATTCTACCCAAAGACTCAATCTCTTCCCGTGACCAAGAGAATCAATCCTAATAGTGTTTTGTTCAAGGTGAATCAAAACAATTCCAACCCTAGTGTTTGTTGCCAAGAGAAATCTCTATAAACCCTAGTTTGTTATTTGTTTCTAAACCCTGTTTTTCTACTCTCTACTCACCTCTCCCACTTTTTCATCTAATTTGTGATCTGTATTTATAGAGAAAACATCCCTAAAATATTGGAACAAAATCTGTGCTGAAAATACATTTTTGAAATTTCTCCTTTAGCGCAAAATCGTGGCTCGATTTTGACAGTTTCTGAAACATCAATTTTGAGTCAAAAAAACAATAGTTTCCTCCTTTGATTTCCATGAGATTCACCAAGCTTACCCAACAAATGGGTCAAAGAGTACTTATATACTGTTTAGATCTATGCAAAACTATGCCACGATTAAGCTCGTACACAGTATTGTATTACACGTTAATCCCAAAATCGTGTCACGGTTTGGCTTCCATCAGCTTCCTCTAAATTCTGTCTAATAAATTGTATCACCGTTGTAAAATCGTGTCATTGTTTCAGCTCCACCAAAAACATAAAATTTGAGTCAAAACTCAACAGAATAAAACAGAACTATACAATTAGATGAAACTGAGGAATATAATTATAACTTGTCTTTAATCAAAGTGAAGCATATTTGAAGAAGACTTAAGTTAACTTGATAAAAAAATCACATAACCACAACTAGTAAAAAAATGCAATTTATAGATATTGTGTACTACATAATTAAGCATAAAAAATACTACAATATGAGTCTCACGCGTGTGTGCGTGGGATTTTTCAGATTAAGATACTTTGAACAATTATGGAAGCAATAACGACTATTCTTCCACTTGAACTGAAATTTATTTTTATTTTCCAATACTATGTATGGGTTAGTTAAAGAACCATTTAAGTTTATTCTTGTTAAGAAACCTCAAGGCAAAAAATAAATAAATAAATAAAAATCTTTCGGTATTCTTTTTATGAATTTAATTCATATACACCGTTAATGTAAAAAGTTTTAGTCTATCCGTTGTAACAGCCAAATCATACAAGCATGCAACTTTTATCATAATTTTATGTTAACTCACACATATGGTTGGTTGTGAAGTGTTGTTATTAAATAATTTTGCATTAACATTGTATGAAAGTTAAACTTTTTTTATTTACCAATAGTCCTTATTATATAATTGATTTTTTTTTTAATGTCAATATATTATTGAATCTAAAATTCGACTTGAAATAAATAAGCTTGGAATACTAGATAAATTCATTTGCTACAAACTCTTGAATGATCAGCTAGCTTAATTAATTTCCATTTGTAAGTGATATTGCATTACAAGGCAATCTAATTTGAAAAGTTGTGTGATTCGTGACCATATGAAAGAGATGTGACACCATATACTATCTACCATGTGAATATAAATTATAGGATAGGTCACGGAAACCATTAAGTTTACCTTTTAATCACAAAATTTACTAATACGTGACAAACAAGCCCCTAAACAATAGACAAAGCTAGACTGTTATTAAATAGTTACAAGGGCAATAACCGTATAGTGCTAATTACTCTAAATTACCCATTAATAATTGCTTTGATGATGGAAGCACAATGATAAAAAAAAAATTAAAAAATGTGGAAAAAATAAAGTATGATTAATACTAATTGTACCATTAAAGCAAGAAAATAATGTAGGCAATGAAGAAAAAGAAAGGCTAAAGCACTTTCATTGGTCCCATACATTGTCCCCTCATTAGCCCTTTGATGTGATACCCTAAATTATTTTTTCATTTTTAGTTTTAAATATATTTCTTCCACTTCTATTCTATTGTCTTCTCTCCCTTCTTCTCACTCTCCACCAAACCAAAAACCTTCCCTTTCATAATAAAGAAATACTAAATGAATTAATCTTAAGAAGATATGTCCAACAAAGGAAAAGACATAGTAGAAGGATCATCAAGATCTTCAATAGGTGATGATCAACAACAGCAGCATCAACAACAAATTCCACTTAGTAGATATGAGTCACAAAAGAGAAGAGATTGGAACACTTTTGGACAATACTTAAGGAATCAAAGACCACCAGTGGCACTTTCAAATTGTAACTCAAACCATGTTCTTGAATTCCTAAGGTACTTGGATCAATTTGGAAAAACAAAAGTGCACTTACAAGGTTGTTTGTTTTTCGGACAAACCGAACCACCCGGACCATGTACTTGTCCTCTAAAACAAGCTTGGGGAAGCCTTGATGCACTTATTGGAAGATTAAGAGCTGCTTATGAAGAAAATGGTGGATTACCTGAAACTAATCCTTTTGCTAGTGGTTCCATAAGAATTTATCTTCGTGAGGTGAGAGATTCTCAAGCTAAGGCTAGAGGAATTCCTTACAAGAAGAAAAAGAAGAAGAGGGTTGCAATTAAACATAACGGAGATACCTCAAATTTACCTATGCAGTAAACTTTATCATTAGCATATATGGTAAGTTTTTTTCTCTTTTTTATTTTTTATATGCATAACATATATTAAGAAGAGTATAATTAAGGGATATACTCGATCTAACTTAATTTTTTTTTAACAGAAAAATGAATTTTATTAATATAAGAGTACAATGGGTCATATTTTGCTTCTTTTTTTTCTTTTCAAAAGTCGAGTTGGAAAAGAAAGGTATCATTTCTTGAATAATTAACATTGTCATTATCTAAATAGAAAGTACATAATTGAACAATTTTTTAGGGAATTAATTAACAAACTAGTTTATGGAAAATATATATACTTGGTATAGTTTTTTTGAATTTTTGAATAATTATATACTTTGCATAGTTGAGTGTTTACTAGTTGAATTTTCTGCAACAAGTGAAAAATTATCAATCTCGTCAAGACACAGTACACCTCATTTTATACCATAAAATATTGTATTTACATAAATTTCTCTAACTGCATCTACATTTGATTTCATATCAAACCCTAATCTGTAGACTTCAAAACCCTAAATTGTATTTATGTATAGTTATACTTGTTATAAATGTTGGAGTATTATATACCTTGTATCGTTTCTTTTTCTTCTGTTCTTACAATCATGAACATACAGTACTGGAGGTACTACCTGGTAATATGATCTTTCATTAGTCTTATTTTTGTCGATTCCAAATGCAAGATGACAATATTACCATTTTTTTTAAGGAAGATGACAATATTACCATGTTTCCTACATTTTCTAATTATTCATTTTCAGATCTTATGATATATTATATTTTTCTTATATATTTACAAGTTGGCTTTTCCACACAATCTTACTTGTTTTCTTTAGTTAAAAAATAAAAAACTTACTTCTTTTAGCATAATCGGACTATGTTAATGTGGCTTCCATAAACAAAGTTTTCAGTGATATAAAAATTAAGCATTTTAAATTATTCATAAGTAGATTTTCTTGGGGACATTGTATGGGCAAAGGGGACTCAAAATTTGGGTGATCTAATAGAGTCCTATGGTAGATCTCATAGACTAACTTGCTACAAGTTTAAATTTCTTGTTACCAATTTGCAATAAATATATGTTTTTACAGTTGTAAATAATTATAGTAACATTGAGTAAAAAAATTATACTTCAATTTTTTTTAACGGCAAAATTTATTAATGATCAAGTTCCTGCGCAAGCTGAACAATAAACAGAAATTACAAAATCAAGGCGCCGTATTAATTAACTTATATGCATTTTTTAATCGGGAAGTAAATAAAATATGTACTTTATTCAGGATTTTAACAATTTTCTAAAAGATTCATATTTTTATAGCATCTTCAAAATCTATGGATGAGTGAAATTTTAGATTCTCTTCCATGAATCTTATAAGCTGGTGTCATCTTCTAGAATCCAAAATCTCTTGTTTTCTTAAAATATTGTCTTATTCTAACCAATTTTTTTATATTCCATTGTTTTCATATAATATGAATGTCCTTTTTGTTGTTGGTGTATATATCTGAGTCTGATCTCCGTACATGAAACACAGTCTTTCCACCACCTAACACTGCAAGGCATATCTGACCATACTATCTATGTTCTTGCATTTTCACAATCAATATTTATATCAACAATAAAATGGAAAGTTTTGAAATTAATTGCAAACGATAGTTTCTAAGTTACTTTTGACTATGATCATTAATTTGTATTGTACTACCATCCTTACTCACCATGTGCTTGAATGATGCATGTAATTATCTATCACACTTATTTTGCCTTGGCAATTCATTTTTTTTTTCTTCAATATATATCAACAATATAATGTAAAGTTTTGAAATTAATTGCAAAAGTTAGAACCATGATTTTGAGTACATGTATATTATTTTTGTAATACACATTTGTTTAATTTTGGATTATCCTTTGTTATTGATCTCAGGTTTCTAAAGTATTTCAAAGTCCTGAATCTAAATTTGTTGCTAAGCATTGGATAACTACTTCAGGTAAAGACATGGAATGCCGGTTGTTTAATTTATTCTTGGGTAAAGTTTTAACCCATTTCATATGGTCTTTATTATGAGTTATGGGATGTATTTTGTTATATGTTCGACTGAGATTTTTAGAATGAAGTTGAGGAAGAATTGAATTTACAATATTGGGCAAGTCCCTGTACTATATCAATTCACCCTTATTATAAATTAATTGCTTATAATTTGATGGGGTATCAATATATGAGTGAAAGTAACATTAAATTTTCTATTACTAATGGATGTTTGAATTAAGGTGAGATCACCAAAATTACAATGAAATCGTGATTTTATTAAAGCTTCAAAGTATAATTTTTACTAAAATCTCAGTCATTATTCACCGTCATTTTGTTGAACTCATTGTCAAACTAAACATGCATTTAATAGTATATGTATTGACTATTGTATGATATGGAGATTTGGTAGATTTAGTGCATGTTAGCTGCCAATATTTCTTCTTAGAAATTTGAACTCAACACCTCAAAATTTACAATACTCAAATACATTGCATACCAACAACTTGCACTTCACCGCAATTGTTTTGCCGATTTCTCGTTGAATATATGTATGTTGAATGTTCACTCTCTCTCTCCCTGGCACACACATGATGAATTAACTTACACCGAAGTAACATTACACTAATATGTATTATTTTATTTTTATAATATGAGTGTTGGATTGAAAGTTTATGGTTGTCTATATCAATTTTTAAATAAATGTAATATCATTTTTTAGATTATTGAGGTGCATCAAAATAAACGTCTTAAATATTTTTTACTACATTAATTTTTATGCACCTCAATAGTGTAACTAAATGATTTTAGATTTATTTAAAAGATTTTAAAGATAATTTACATTATATCAACTTTCAATTTACTGCTTCTTTAAAAAAAATGCTCAAATTCAAAACATAAAAAAAATTAGTGGCAAATTAAAAAAATATCTATTGAGTATAGTTATTGAGTTGTGTATGGTTGCATCAATTTAAATTCCAAATAAAGTTCCTAAAAATATCCAAATAAATAATGTTTGTAGAGTGCAATTAATTTTTCGATTATTGTATTAAAAAAACTGAAGGACATTAACAACTTTTTTTAGGAGTTAGATATTTTGTTTTGCTTGTAATGAGACTAGAGAGAATAACCCAAACTAAATGACATAGTTAGATTAAGGGGGGTGTATTGGATAAGGATTCTAAGGGATTTTAAAAGATTTTTTAATTATGAAAAAGTCTTGCGGTATTCAATCAAGACTCTTTGCAATTTAAAAAAAGTCTTGTGGTATTCAATCAAGATTTTTTGTCATTTTAAAAAAGTTTTGAGGTATTCAATCAAGACTTTTCATCACTTAAAAAAAGTCTCATGGTATTCAAAATCATTCAAATTTCAAAGGATTGTTTAATAAATTAGATTTTGATTGATTTTGTGGGATTGTATACTGAAATTTTAACAAGAAAAAGTCTTTCACGAAGACATAAGATTTATTGGGATTGATTTTCTTTAAAAGTTAACTATCTCTTTCTTATCCCTTCTTCCTTCTCTCTTCTCCCTTCTCTCTCTCATCTCTTTTCTTCATCCTCTCTCTCCCTTCTCTCTTCTTCTCTCTCTCTCTTCGTCTCTCTCTCTCTTCTCCCTTCTCTCTCTTCTCTCTCTCGCTCTCTCTCTCTCTCTCTCTTCTACCTCTCTCTCTCTCCTCCCTTCTCTCCCTCCCCTCTCTATCTCTCATAAAAATAAAATAAAAAATAAGAGTAGGTATTGAAAATATTATGATAGAAAGTGTGTTTTAATCATTTCTTTTCAATGAGTCCTTAAAATTCATAAAATCTTTTGAAATCTTATAAATCCATAAAATCCTTTAAAATCTTATGATGTAAATCCATTGAAATTCAAATTGAAAATCCTGATAGTCTTTTAAAATCATGAAAGTAATTAAAATCCTACAAAATCTTTTAAAATCTTTGAGACTTTTTAAAGCAAAAATTGTCATTTAAAATCCTAATCCAATACACCCCTCTAAGTGCACTATTTTCATAGTGTATTTTCAATATATTTTCTACTAATATATAAACACAGGAGTTATATAAGATGTTTCTAAATTTGTCTCGATGAACATTTTTAAAATATTATTTTTTTATAATCAATGTTAATAGATAATTAAATATAATAAACATCTAAAAAATACATTAGAATATATGAAACAGAAAATTAAATTGCTTATTTTGGTGATAAAAGATAATTTGAGAAGCGTAAAGAGTATATTAGAAAGTAAAATTATCCTTTTTTGGATTGAGAAGAATTAATCATTTCTGAAAATTTTAATTAGGATAAAAAGTTTATAAAAAAAATGTGAAAATGTATTGTCATTCGATTTATTATATGTTTTGGGTATGATACAATTGGTTAAATGTAATACTGGAGGAAAAAAAAACGTGATTTGATGCTTTTATGTTGTTTGGTTAGGCAAAGTCAAATCAATTTTGTTATCAAAATTTGATTCTAGTAGAAGCATGTATTTGGAGCTTTTGCAAGTTAGGACAAGTAAATTGTTTCTAGTCGGACACTAATATATATTTTTCACTATTAACTTGAAGTGCCCTTATAAATTTATTATCTAAAATTGAATCACAAATTGATCTCCATTCCCATTTTGCTCATTTACACATATAAAGCAATTTTGATACAAAATATCCAAACACAGTCTCTCATTAAAATCACATCTACTACATAATTAATTCAATCAAAATCAGTTATCTTGCAGAACTAAACACATGCTTAGTGATACAAAAATCGTTTATGGGTTTCAATTTTCTATTTCTAATTTTGGTGGTTAATTTTTCTTTAAAATACAAATAAAATTGGTGGTTAATTTAATTTTGGAAATTTTTCTGTACCTTGAAGTTTTGTTCGATACTAATATCATTTTTTTTAAGAGGCTAAAATGAATTATATTACCACGACAAAAGGCCCTCCCTCCTAGCATAAGATGTGCGAAGAAGGAAACACCAAGAAACAAAGTGTCAGCAATATTTACGAAATATACAATTGATACCGATATCATATATGCTAAATTAGTTTAAAATTTAAATATAAAGTGATTACATGACATCAAATAACTAAAATAAGGATTATATCCAACAAACTACATGATATCAAAGTGTTCATCTTTGTAAAAATTTTAATAGAGATCTAAATCAAACGGAATACAATCTTTTTCACTATATATATATATATATATATATATATATATATATATATATATATATATATATATATATATATATATTTATATATATATATATATATAAAATATTATATA
>Ga0228710_1011130_pt1 | contig 11750 bp, 3 predicted proteins | sample MedpolnodulmetaG_FD_177995 | JGI IMG/M metagenome (GOLD analysis project Ga0228710, IMG submission 177995) | Root nodule microbial communities from Medicago polymorpha collected in Santa Monica, California, United States - pink nodules | ecosystem: Host-associated > Plants > Roots > Nodule... | reverse complement strand
AATATATGACTCTTGTATCTGAATTCCGACTTATGTCGCTTTCCGTATTGTATGATTTAATGTATCCAGTATCAGTTTTAACGAACGTATTAAGTATTCTAGACACTTTTAATACGGGCGTTACATTAGACATATTAAAAAATGTAATTAATTTTGTATTGAAAAGAGATATTATGAGTTGCTTATAAATTATTTTAATAAATGGTACTATAAGAAAGATAAACAAAAGAATTAAAAGAATAAAAAATAATAAATAGTTAAGTGTATAATAAAAAAAAATTAAGGAATAATAAAAAAAAGTAATATTAATACTTCATAATAAATAGTAAAGTGAATTATAGTTTAAGATAATTTTTTTTCAAAAGAGTGAGTACCAAACAACAATGGATTTCTTTTCGTTCAAAGACTTGTCGTGGTTCCTTTTCATACAAGATTGGGGTCAATGTAATGAATTTCTTCGCAAAATTCATTAAGGAGAACATCCTCTCAACCGTAAGTAGCACACGAAATTAAACCTAACTTTAAAAAAAAATTATATGATTGAAAATATAACACAATTTTTAATTTTTATCAACATTTCTCTAAAATCACCAATAACAATAAAAATGATACATCCCCGTGAGCTTAGCTCAGTTGGTAGGGATATTGTATACAGGGGCGGAGCCAGGATTTAAACATCGAGGGACCAAGTTTTAAGGTAAAAATAAATTCTCAAATGCACTACATATTTAAAAAAGAAAAAAAACTACATTCAAAATAATATGTACTAACTAACTAGTATAGAATACTCTACCAACAATCCAACAAAATAAAAGCATTAAACTGTTATTATTGTGAAAAAGAGAAGTTAAAAACTTACTAGAAGAAGACGAAATGTGAAGAGGAAGAAGACGAAACAGTGTTTCAGCCAAGCCAAAGCGCGATTGGAAAATTGGGAGAAGAAAGAAAAACTAGTTTTAACTAATTGGGAGAAGAGACAAAATAAAGAGCTTTTTCTTAGAAGTTAAAAGTTTTTTTTTCTTCATAAAAGACAAAGGCCAAATGAACATATAATAGACTCATAGTGAAAGAGACACATTAGACAACATATATAATTATCATATCTTGCTAGTATAATTTTCTTTAACAACATCAACCATAGGGGACCATTGTTGTACTTTATACATTCTTGACCCTATTCTACATGAATATTACTAGTATAAAAAAAAATTACAAAACGTGGGGGGACCACGGCCACCCTTGGTCCCCATGGTCCCTCCGCCACTGATTGCATATTATATGCAGGGGCTAGGGTTCGAACTCCGGACACCCTACTTCTCCACAATTAAATTGTGTGAGCTTTAACCACTAGCTAAGCTATTTGACAAAAAAAAATAAAAATGATAGTAATAACTTATTAAAAAATAAATAAATGGTTAGCAATACCCTAACAAGAGGAGTATTTGTAACACACTCTTCAACACACATTTTTCTATTAATTAAAAGCAAATAGATTACGTGGTCTGCATACTTCAACTAATTTGAACTAAAAAATAAAAAATTGGAGATTTGTGTTCAAACCAAGACGACAAATAAAAAAAATTAATACTAACAACAACTTACTAAAAAATTTCATTAAAAAAATATATCAAATGATTCTGCTAAATCATGTAGTATTATGTCTTCACACAAAATTAATGGGATTCATATGAAACACTCTTTTTAATTTACTCCATATTTGCTAAAAAAGAGTGTTTCATGTATGAAGAAACATTCTCCACAACACAATTGTTAGTGTAGGCTTAATTGCAATTTTGATTTCCTTATTTTTATCATTTTGTAAAATTGGTCTCTCTATTTTAAAATTCGACAGTTTTGATCCCTCTATATAATATTTTGTCTAAAATATGGTGATATAATATGTTTTAAATGAAGTTTTTAAGGTAATTTTTCCTTTAAAAAAAAGTTAATTTTCTTACGATTACATCCACGGTTATATTTTTCATCTTGAGACCATATACCAAGACATTTAAAACCTATCATATCACCTTTTTTTAGTTAAAAGGATGGAGGGACCAAAATTGTCGAACTTTAAAATAGGGGATCAATTTCACAAAAAGATAAAAATAGGAGGACCAAAACTGCAATTAAGCCAATTTAGTTCTACTTCCTATGTTTTACACACTACTGGTCAAATTAATCGTAAAATATATTTTATACAAATAATATTTATATATTAAAAGCGATATGAGTTAAATTCATATTCACTATCAATGTAAAAGAATTAATTGAAATCGTTAGATTATTAAAAATATTTGACTTTAATCGTAACTAACTACTTATAAAGTCATTCGTGCGATTAGTTGTATTTTTTAGGCTACATTTTTTTCACACGACATTACATAAAAAATAAATTCAAACAACATTAACCGCATAAGGAATTAGAAACATGTTTTTTCGGAGGTAATAATCATTTTTGTCTATGAATGTGTAACGAACAATTACAATAGTCTCTTAATGTATTAAAATTCGAAAATAGTCAAAATATTCTTCAATTTTAAAATAGTCTCTCAATGGTGCCCTTAACTTTTTCCATATAATAACTGATATGATAGTAAGTACTTATTAAAATCGATATGTATATATTGTAGGAGTAATATGACAATATTAACTAAGCACGTTAACATAAGTGATTATTTTAATTCTCTTTGGATGAGTAGCTTTGTCCATGACTGTTTATGGATTTCTAGATACGACAAGGTCATCTGAAACTCTACTGTGAGTATGTGAAATGACAATGTCCAATCTTTGTCTAGAAGAGTTTGATTTACCCTATTCATATGGGTACTAGTCCTTCTAGTTGCATTTTTTCAACCCTCAATGAATGAGTGGGCTTGAACAACTGAATGGTTATCGCCTTATCGGGGAGTGACATGATTGAGGTGTTAAGGCTGCTTGTGCACTAATAAAAGGTCTGAAACACCCATAATATCTCACGTGCGATATATGAGCCTTCCCTTCCCCTTCATTGTTATTACAGAGTAGAAACTCAATTATTGACTAAAACAAAGTCAACAATTAATATCCTAATCTCCTTATTCGTCGTCAAATGTAGTATAGAACTCATTTCTTGACCAAATCGAAGCCCACGTTTCATAAAACAGAACCAGTCTTTCCTCAGAAAAAATACTACAAACCTGTCCCACTCCAACCATATTCAGTACTAGTCAATAAATTTACATTTCTTCGTTGTTTCTAATCTCAGCTTTGTAGCTGTTTGAACATGAAAAAATTGTCCAAAATAAATGAATATTCAAATGCAAGTTACTCGTTTGTATTTTCTACAATCATAAACTTTTTTTTTTCTTAATTAACTCACCCACTCTGCACCTATCATATTACAAATCTGGAAGTAACACAAAGAGGGTCTTTCTTCTTTCATCATAAAACAAAACAAATAAAAAAAAACATCAGAAGAAAAACAAAAAAATGAAGTTTTGATATGGAAGACAGAAAAGTTCACACGATCGCTGTTATATCAGTGATATCCTTAATAATAGTGATCATCATTTGTCGTGTTTCCTTAAAACTTTCAAAAGCTTTCTTCTTAATTTTCGGCGCATCAATCGCCATAATTCTCGCTGTTTTTTCATGCATACTCATAAGACAACGTTACAACAAAAGAAGAAAAGTGTTAGAATCACAGTTAAAATCAGAAGGAAGAGAGCTTCGAATAGAGTACAGTTTCTTAAGAAAAATTGCAGGTGTTCCAACAAAATATCGATACAAAGAGCTTGAAGAAGCAACGGATAATTTTCAAGCAATAATCGGTAAAGGGTCATCAGCTTCAGTTTTCAAAGGCATTTTGAATGATGGAACTTCAGTTGCTGTGAAAAGAATTCATGGTGAAGAAAGAGGTGAGAGAGAGTTTAGATCAGAAGTTTCAGCTATAGCTAGTGTTCAACATGTTAATCTTGTAAGACTTTTTGGTTATTGTAATTCTCCAACACCACCTAGGTATCTTGTTTATGAGTTTATTCCAAATGGTTCATTGGATTGTTGGATTTTTCCTGTGAAGGAAACAAGGACACGTAGATGTGGTTGTTTACCTTGGAATCTAAGGTATAGAGTTGCTATTGATGTTGCGAAAGCATTGAGTTATCTTCATCATGATTGTAGATCTACGGTTTTGCATCTTGATGTGAAGCCAGAGAATATACTTTTAGATGAAAATTATAAAGCTTTAGTTTCTGATTTTGGTCTTTCAAAGCTTGTTGGAAAAGATGAGAGTCAAGTTTTGACAACAATAAGAGGAACTAGAGGCTATTTAGCACCTGAATGGTTATTAGAACGTGGAATATCTGAGAAAACTGATATTTATAGTTTTGGAATGGTTTTGTTGGAGATAGTAGGAGGTAGGAGAAATGTTTCAAAAGTGGAAGATCCTAGAGATAACACTAAGACAAAGTGGCAATTTTTTCCTAAAATTGTGAATGAGAAATTAAGAGAAGGGAAATTGATGGAAATTGTGGATCAAAGAGTAGTTGATTTTGGAGGTGTTGATGAGAATGAGGTGAAAAGGTTGGTGTTTATTGCTTTGTGGTGTATACAAGAGAAGCCAAGATTGAGGCCTAGTATGGTTGAAGTTGTTGACATGCTTGAAGGACGTGTGAGGCTCGAGGAGCCACCAGGTACTAGAATGATTCTTGTTGATTTGTTAGCTGATGATGAAGATCCTACAGATCTTAATAATCTAGCAAGGTTATTGACTCCTGTCTCTAGTAATGTTGAGTGTACATCTACTTACTCTATAGGATCCACTATTTTTTCTGGTAGATAGATAACAAATTTGGATTCCTAATAGTTATGAGATTCCACATTCAGATGTTCATTCTGTTTTAGAGGGTAGCTTCTTCAATTGTATAAATTGGTACTTAGTTTTATCAATTTCAATGAGGAATTTATATATGAACTTGATTTTTTTTCTCTCTCACTATTACTAGTTGCAATGTCATGTTCTTTGCCACTTCAGTTCAGTTAGTTAAGGCACTGTTATCATGTAAATGATTTTTGGGATCTATTTGACACAAGTAAGTCTTTAATCGTAAAGATATATTATATAAGTGAAATTTTTTGTGTGAATCAGGCATCCTCCGCTTACATAGATTAATCTTTCGAGTCTGATAGAACCATAATGAGCAGCAAAATTTCCCCTGAATAAGCTCACTATGGGTAGCAAAGATTAATCCATTGATATACCGGAATGGGTGACAAAACTCTCCCTTTAGAAATTTAACATTGTTGCATTCTCAAAGCTGGATTCTAATATTCGACTCTTGTTAATCTAGAACAAGCTAAACGTGATAATAAATTTTTTAGTTTAATATTAATTAATAATAGTGTGAAATAAAAAATATATATATAATAGTTTGGTACAAGTCTCAAATGATAAATTTTTGAATGGCGTGAAATCAATACTTAAACGAGCGGAGGTTGAGTTTTTGAATATGCATTTTGTCATTTTATGTTATTAATTTGGAAGTTGTGATATTAATTTAAATGAATGAATATAGGGTTTTTAGTAAAAATAAATGCTAACGGTATTAATTTTTCTTTTTTTGACAATAGTTATTTAGGAATAAAAAGGATTTTTTTTTCGCTTGAATTTTTCTTTAATAAAAAAAAGATAATATACCTTAACACCATATATGCAGTAAATTTTATGGAAATCCATCAACTATAAATTATCATTGATAAAGGATGCTGAGTTTCCACGTAGTATGAATAAGGTTTGGCTTGCGCCTTAAAAAAAATAAAAATTGGCTTGCTAAAGTCAGCTATCGAGGTTTTCTATGACAGAATAAAGAGAATTATTTTACAACCACTAGCTTTTTTATTTGTGGTTGCCGGAGTTTGAACCCCAGACCTTACATATATTATGCATTGTCCAAACCAATGAGCCAAGCTCACAAGGACCTTCACAGCCACTAGCTACATGGAAGGACAAATCATGAAAAAGATTTAATGCCTGTTCTACCAGATGTACGAAGTTGTCGATCACATGAGTCAGCTGGTTTAAGCAATTGCCACAACACATTGATTAGGATTACAATAATTTGCATGGTTTGACACCAAATAATGTAACTTGAAAATTTGAAAACGACAGACAAATAAGAACATATTTTTCAAAAATAACAGACAAATTAAAAAGAACCAATAAACAAAAATGTAGTTATTAACGATCAGGATGAAACACAACAGATAGTAGCATGTTTTGAAATAAACATACATCGTTTAAAAATGCAAGAAATGTTATATTTAAGGTTTAAATTTTAGTACAACAATGGTTTCCTAAATACAAGATATCTCAAAAGCTGTTAATCATATCCACATGCAATACATAAATCCCATAAAGAAACTTGACATACCATTTCGTAGGTTGAAACCATCATTAACCAGAAAATCGTCAAGGGCAAACAATTTCGAACAAAATTGGTACCAAAAACCATTGATAGTCACCATCCTTGGAACAGAAATTCCAACAAAGAATATAAGTTTTCCGATCCAATTGTGCTAGCAGAGGTCCGAAGTCCGAACTTTCTTTTACTATTGTACAGGAACACAGCAGCAGCATCTAAACAATTTCAAACACACCTATTCAATTGTGAAGATATTTTCTTTTTCTCACACAAATCTCCAAAACTAACTAGATTATCATCTAAGAATGTTTCATGTTTCAGAACTTACAAATTACAGACAAGGACGACATTTACAATTTTACATTGAAAAACCTTAATAAATCAAAAAACACAACACTGGATATAGTTTGGATTCTTCAGTTACAAATACAATGAATGAACCAAATACAATGCAGAAAACCATGAAAGAATGAGATTTTTTTTTTGTTGAAAAGAGAATCACTGCAAATCAAATGGACAAATATTCAGCCAAAGACAGCCTGCAATATTTCAAGGGTTTTTTCACCTTTAACACATCGCATTCACTTTACGTGGGCCTCTTTAACGAAAGTAACATCCTCGGCACGAGCTGATGGTGACAGAAGGTGTTTTTCTTGCTCAGCATCTATTTCTGGTGATCCGTGGGGTGTGGCAGTTGAGAGAGAGTCGACAAATTCATCTTCTGCAAACAGTCACCAGAGAAGCAGCACAAAAGGTTACATAATACATATATATGAACAAGATAGAAAAGTAGCATGCATCTACATACGGTGTCAACTCAATGGTAAGAGTTTGACTGTGTAACCTCAAGGGACGGAGTTTAAATCTCCTCGGAGACGGTTGTAAAATGGCCATTAGTGTCACTTTAATTTACAATAATCTCTCCCTTCTCCAATTTTACTCTATTTATAAAAAAAATTATGCATCTAGATACATGTTCGATGAGAAGAAAAAACATGGAACAAGAAAATATACTATACACACCCGAGCATTCGTGGTATTCGGGTAGCTGTTTAACACTTGTTACTTGAAGACTTTCAGGAAGTAGACAGCTGCACAAAGCACCTGAAATTTGACCAAAAGGGTAAACTTAGTATTATTTTTCATAATTCTTTGATAACAATTATGCCTGTGTAGTCTACAAGAACAGGGATAAAATGACACCAGCAGTATAGAAGAGAATTAGAAGAGAGAAATCACGGTATCGGACTGTATTTTATTAGCGATCACTCAAAAATGATTTTGTTCACCCAATAACAACTAAAGTTCGATAAGTTCAGAGGAAGTAATTCTCTTGACCAGAACAGAACTAGAAGAACCTGGATGAAATGATATCATCGTCACATTCTCTTTTTGACTACTTTCGGACCCAAAATCAAATATTATGTAATTACACACTATAGAACTTCTAATTCATGGTACATTATAGAGCCTATAAATTTATACTTCTAGATAAAAAAAAATAAAAATTTCCTTGTCTATTTCTGGTATGTTTTCTGCAAAATTTGTCTTACAGTAACCTTAAAACTTTATAAACTGACAAACTGGGTAGACAGAAGATTGATGTTTGATGTGTGCACTTGCTATCATTTAATCCATAATAAGACGGAATGAACTACCATTTAATCTAGGGAAATGTTAACTTGTGCCCTTAGGGCACAAGATAAAGATCTTAAAATAGAATTAAACAAGAAACATTATCTTAAAAAGACAAGTTTTTAAGTTTTTAAGGTTATGAATGCACAATTTCCAAAGTTAAATTTCTTTATTTAGTTTCTTATCTTGTGCCCTTAAGGGCACAAGTTAACAAGACCCTTTAATCTATAATAAGAATTCATAAGATAAATATGGAGAATACAGATACATGAGGTCTGAAAAATGTGTGTATAGGAGACTTTTCTTTTAAATCTTACCAAGCTTAGCAAGCCGATTCACCCAACCTGGGATTTGTTTTCCAATCAATCTATATGAGACATCATCCGTAAAATGATTGCAGTTCTTAGATATAAGATGATAGGTGTCACCATGATACTCTGAAGCCATGTTTTCAATAAATGTCCGGAATTCTGAAGGGCTTGTCTGTATTTGGCCCAAATTGATGGAACACCTATATATGAATCCAGGGCAATTCTTTGGCTCCACTTCAAAAACTCCACTAGCTGGGAAGTCATGGGCTCCAAATCCATACTCCTTACCATACACTAATTCAGAATAAAAGAAACAGAGAAAGAAAAAGCTTCCCTAGATTAGGAATAATAGCAAGGATTAGAAGTTTAGGACAACAGTAACAAGTAAGAACAACAAAGATGTTATCGCCTTATCGGCATCGGCATATATAACAAATAACAAATATAAAACATTTTCTGGAGTGATGGCAACTTCAGAACAGTTCTGACAAAAAAAAATATAGAAAAAACCACATGTATATTCAGAAGAGATCAAAAGCACTCAGATTAGGATATTAAATGGATAATAAAATTCAGTAATTTTAAATATGCTCATTTTATTTTATCTTTCGATCCAAAACTGATTCTCAATCAACAACCAGGAAAATAAAATTGAGACACCACAAACCTCTCCTCATCGCACTACGTCTACACATAACATCTCCATGAGTTTGGTTTTTGAATAACTCCCACGTATCAAATATGTTGCTAGGATATTTATGATAACAAGCCTATGTTGCAATTTAAGAACCATGCAAGTCAGCATGCCAATGTTATAGTGATTCTGATGATAATGAGGTTCCTATATAGCTTTTATTGTGATTCACTGCTTGTAACCAACCACCAGCCTATATTTTGTATCATATTATATTTTGAAATCCTTCTGTGTAAAAAAAAAAAGGAAAAATGGATCCTAAGCTGGAAAAGGTTTTAGAAACCGTTGAATCTGTTACTTGGAGAGACTCGAGAGGATGCATGACTAGAAATTTTGTAGTCAACTTCTCACCTCCAAAGTCCAAACTATTCTTATTCTAATTTCTATGGCCCTACTCAACTGGCTCACTTAGTACATTCAATGCCTTCTTCATTTTGGCTTAACTGTTACAATGTTGGTGTTTAACTGAATCAAGCACTATGATAGAAACTATGTTTGGTTTGCTCTTCGGCTTCTATTTTAGAATCAAGCACTACTACCAGGGTTGAACTTGTTTTTCCCCTCGATGGAGAAAAGTAGCAAACTACAATATATACCATATGTGAAAATGGTTTTGAATAATTATATTGATTGAAATTTGAGTACATGCCAATGGTGTACTCATGTTCATGTATGCAGATAATGAACAACTAATAGATAAGGAGGAGCCAATATGTTACAGTAATTTACCATTTGGTAACTTTACTTTCTCTTATAACTAATTAATTGATTTAATAGTCGCAACTTCTTAATGTGCTCTACCCGCATGTTTTTCCTTTAGTTTGTTATTCTTTTGGCGAGGTATCATTTGCAAGTAGAGAGAATTCTAGAATTTTCCAATGGATTACTTTGTAACTGCCTGCTTTATAGTTAGACCAATTGTCTTGAATGAAAGCATCTCATTCTCAACAATTCAGAAAACAACTCGTTTCTATCTATTCTCTCAACTTTACCTCTGCAACTTAACTCTATTGCATCAATATTCATCCTCAATTCTGAGTTCTCTGCCATAGAGTATTGGGTTTTTCCGGAATCCTCCTTAAAATCCAAATTCACATCTCACTATACACAAGGCCTAGTTTGGATAAACAACTTAATTAATCGCTTATAAGCGCTTATCATATAAGTTCTTACGCATAAGCTGTTTTCATATAAGTTATAAGTTGTTTTCGTAAGCTAGCTTATGTTTCGGAAATAAGCTGAAAAGAGCTTATGAGCATGTAAAGCTATTTCAATAAGCTTTCCTAAACAGTATCTATCACAAGCCAGATCAAAACAAGTTGAAGCAAAGAAAGAAAGGGAAAGTACCTTCAATGCCGGAGTGAAAGATTCCAAATCCAAACCAATACATATAATTATTAATAGGGGTAAGATCATAGACATTCAACACCACAATACTGCTGTTGTTTTTGCTACTGTTATCATCTTCATCGTTCTGTGACCATGAATTGGAGCTAGAAGACGCAGCACTCTCTACTCCCATTTTCTTCTTCTTCTAGAAAACAAATTATAATATAAAATCACGAAAGGACATGAAAGAATCTATTATGACAGATCCGTGTTGTAGAAAGAGACAGACATGTATGTAGTACCTTAGAATTTGAGGTTTGTTACTTTAAAGTCAAAACAAAAACACTTTGTTGCTGCTATGCTACGAGGTTTTGTTTTTGTTGTTCCGATTCCTCAGCTCAGATTTGACTCTCGTGCTTTATTTCTTTTCCTTGCTTCTTTCATCATTATTTGATGATAAATTTTATTCTTATTTTCTATAACGTCTCGTATTTTTTATTGCTTTATAGACAAAAGTGTAAATGAAAAAACATTGTCATGATTTTTAAATTTTATTGCTTTCACTTTCTTTACTTTTTATCTATTTATTTGGGTGAAACTTTGCTTTTTAGGTTGTCTTCTCATTGCTTAATTTTTTTACTACAATGAGAAGCAATCATTATTATAGATTTGAAGCAAATCAAGTACAAATGCACAAATTTTTAGAATTACGACGTTTATATACCAAAACTATATTAATTAGAATTACGACGTTTATATATCAAAACTATATTAATGAAGATGGGTTAATTCTCACGTATTTTATAGTTTGATTGGGGATTAATACCTCAAATTCGTCCTTGAATTTTAACAAATCGGTCAAATTCGTCCCTGAATTTTGCGAAATAGCTATTTAGTCCCTGAATTTACAAAATGTCAATCAAATCAGTCTCTCCGTTAACTTGGTCTGTTAACGGAGGTGACGTGTAACGTTAACCTCTTACAAGGCTTAACACGTCATATGTCACGTAAGCATGGACTAAATTGATTGATTTACAGAATGACCAAATTGATGGATTTTCAGAAAATTGTCAAGGACCAAATTGATTGATTTTTGGAAAATTCCCAACGGTTTTTTCTCTTTAACGGGTCTTTCTTCCCCAAATATATAAATTTGAAACCCTAATGTTATAATTTGTCACCTAAAGTTCAAAATCCCTCAAAACTCTTCCATGAATTGATGTCAATGTTCTTCCCCAATTCAAAAAACTTAAAATCCTAATTTTTTTTGATTCAATTCGAAATTCAAAAATCAGTGGTCATTGTTGAAGATTCGGTGTTCAGAAATGATGGGTGGTGGGCGTATGGGCAAAAACAACTACAACAGCCGGTCTTCATCTTCAA
>Ga0228710_1011127_pt1 | contig 11751 bp, 8 predicted proteins | sample MedpolnodulmetaG_FD_177995 | JGI IMG/M metagenome (GOLD analysis project Ga0228710, IMG submission 177995) | Root nodule microbial communities from Medicago polymorpha collected in Santa Monica, California, United States - pink nodules | ecosystem: Host-associated > Plants > Roots > Nodule... | reverse complement strand
ACAAGCGGGGTGGTGTGATTGTGGGAAATTTCAAGCTTTACATTTGCCTTGTTCCCATGTCATAGCTGCGTGTTCTTCATTTCACCATGACTACACAACCCTTATTCCAGCTGTGTTCAAAAACGAGTGTCTACTCCATCTACAACACATCATTCAAAGTAGTCCACGACAAGAGTTATTGGCTCCCATACGACGGTCCCGTGCTTTGCCATAATCCAAACATACGAAGACTAAAGAAAGGTTGACCCAATAGTACCCGCATAAGGACTGAAATGGACGAGGAGGTGGTAGAGAGGACTCCGACACCGAGACAGTGTGGGTTGTGTCGGCATACCAGTCATATTAGGAGAAATTATCCGAGTATAAATAACCGGTAGTTAATAACGTTTGTATTATTTGTTCAAATAAATTAATATTTATCATGTTTTTTATTTATTATTATTTGTATTTTAATATGTTGCCAAAAAAAATGAAAAAAAAATTAAAAATTCAGTCCCGCCATTTGAAATGGCGGTAATGAAAAAATAAAATAAAATAAAAAAGTCAAACCTGTCTCGCCTGTCAGGCGCAAACAAGTGTCAGAAGGGGGCTCATTCCCGCCGTTTCAAATGGCGGGAATGAGGAAAACGAAGAAAAAAAACCCCAAAAAATGAAAGTGGGTCATTTTGGTGAATAATTTTCATAGGGGGTCAAACATGAATTTTTTTGGCATTAGGGTCAGGAAAAAAAAATCCTTTTTAACACTTTTACTACAATTTAAGTCGGTAATTAAAATCAGACCAGATATTAAATCGACGTAGGCATGGATTCGAGGTTTAAAGGTCAAACCTACATTCAACCATTATCGAACCGACAATAACTAAATATTTTAATTTTAATTTTGTAATATAATAACAAAGTAATATTAACAAAAGCGAGAATAACGCTGAGTGTCTTTTGGACATTGGTTAAAATATAAGTAAGTTTGTATCAAAAAGCAATATAATTATTGCTAAAACAAGAATAAAATTTTGTATTTCAAAACAAAATTTTTACTAATGAATTTCTTAACCAATGTTCTTATAACACTAGTTAGCAAACCTCTAACAAAAAACACGATATTCATAATTTCACACTAATTAATAAAAATTAAACTCTACAAATACAAACACCCTTTTTTGTTAAAACTGAAACTCAAGCTCCATTAATGGAATAAAGCAAACTTGTGAGAAGAAGAAACTTAACAATTCTATTGAGTGAAATCACAAATAGGAATTTACATTGTCTTATTACAACTATTTACAAACATTTAACTAAACATGGTTAGAGATTTAACTAGCTATAGTGGAAAGTTAGTTAACAGATAATTTGTTTATTAACTAACTTGATGTGCAAGTAACATCTCGAAGTAGGTCCAAAGTGTATTTTCTTTGACATAGTGATATTCCACTTCGCTTCTGACAACTTCAAAACCTAAGAAATATTTGAGAGCTCGTAGGTCTTCGATGTTAAATATTGTTGGTCTCGACAATATTTATCCACCCTAAGACCAAAACATCCACATATACGATAATAACAGTGAAACTTGTAGAACTTTTCTTACGTAATAGTCTGCTTTGGATTGAATGTAACTTGAGGTAATAAATGTCTCAGTCACTTTGGTATTCCATTGTTTGCTTGCTTGTTTCTAACCATATAGCGATCAATTACAATTTTAAAATACATTTTTGGCATAAGAAGCTTCCAAAGAAAATTGATATGTGAATATGAAATTTTATTTGGATAGAATGTATAGAAATTAGAAACTTGTCGTCATTTCTTGCAACAAATTGTGACCTTGTTCAAGAAGATGGACAGGGATTAAGAAAAATAACTAAGATAAATAGAGCAAGTTGTATGAAAATATGGTGTGGTGTGCTCTTATCTGATCAACAATGGGACTTATGTATTTAGTTCTGTCAGCAATTACTAACATTATTTGGTAAATTTGGTATTGCAGGAAAAAGCTTCAACTTGATAACGTTCAAACTGAACTTGATACTGTGTTGAATAAAATCAAGCGGGGTGGTGTTCTTATCCATTAACTTCTCTAAAGGACATGTGCACTTTTGTACTTGGGAATTCAAAATTATAAAAAATTTGGTGGTACTTGTCATGCTCCAACTACTCCAAAAATCACTCAAGTTAACTGGCTTGCTCCCCCCAATTATTGGCTTAAATGCAACAGTTTTGGTACCTCTAGATAGAGGATCCCCTTACCTCTCCACTTGTGTTGGGATTTATAGAGATTTTAAAGACTCATTTATGATAGATTTTTCTAGTAAACTTGTTGTCTTTAAATCTCTTTATATTGAATTGGTGGTTTCCATTTTACTTATTGAAATTGCTTATGATAAGGGTTGGTTTAACCTTTGACTATACTGTGTAATGGGAGCTTCAAATCAGATGATTTAACTTGATTGTAGTGAAAAACAAAAAAAGGGAGGATTGAATTGTGTTGTAGCTTTTTAAAAATTACTTCTGATACCTCACTCAATTAACAAATACGATAGTATTTAAAAATTCTTTTTCAAGCACTAATTAAACCAAAAATCAATTTCTTGAGTTTTCATTATGGAGAAGTCTTAAGAACGAGAATAAAACATCGATATCATGAATAACAAGAACTTATATAATCATGAGATCAAAAGTAATATAAAAGATTCATAGTAAACTACATCTACTCATACTCATGGTAAATTTACACAAAAGATTAAAATGACACATGCTCTTCATATTGTTGTGCTTCGTGCTCCTTCTTCTCTTTGATCAAAAGATCGTCTCCAAATGAAGCTGAGTTGCTATTTAAATTGGCAGGGAAAGTGGAAAATCACTAAGCAACATGTTGCTTGCTTAGAAATATGATATTTCTTGATAGTGAAGTCTTTTCCATTAATAACTGTAAAAAAATTCGAACAAGCTAAGACACCTAATTCGAAACGGAGAGAGTGCCGGTTAAGATCTTGTTTCCCACCTAGAAGATTTTGAGTATTTGAATAGAATAAGTAGGCTTCTTTTCACACTTTTAATTCTTTTACGTTCCTTTTATATATATAAGCAGAATAATAATATTCGTTGTTTCTTTTCTTTCAAAAAATAAAAATATTCCTTGTTTCTTTTGTGACTATTTTTTTGTGTTTTTTTCTTTGCAATACAAGGACGATGGTAAGTATCGTACTGTCATAAAAAAAAATGTATAGTTTCTATTCACATAATACGTAATTATCTTACACATACCCAGCTATTATGAAAAACTGTAGCTGGTTAACATGATTTGTAATAAAAATTGAGTAGGCTTCTTGATCTTTGGCAGCATATATGTAAGTATATGTCATTGACCATGAAGCTGATGATTAGGTTGGTTACATTGATCATATTCTGTTGAATCATTTTTGGGAGGTTCAACTTGTGAGGCAGTGATTGGCATGTTCATTTGTCCATGTAGCATTATATCTTGGATGTTCTGATGACGATCAGTTCCTACAATGTCATGTTGAGGATATAATGTGTATCCTTGAGGCCATGTTTGAATGTTTCCATCGTTTGGATTTGGCACGTGGCACTCTCCTATACCTCTTGGATCAACAACATTTGAACTCGTCCCTTGTGAAAATGAACCATATACAGTAGAGGACAAATCCCTATACATAGATCAAATATTATTTTTGAGAGAAATAAAGATTAAGTATTAAATGAGGGTATACAATGAATCATAGAAATTGAAGAAATTGAAACCTGAGAGGATCCATAGGAGCTGATGCATCAAAAATTTGGGGTTGGTTCTGTCCACCATCTTGCAGCCAACTAACATTCTCGAAAGAGGTCGGAATCCCCTGTCATAATTTTTGTGATTTTATTTTAATCATAATTATACTAAGATTTTATATAATTTTCCACTATACCAATACTAAAAAAAACAACTATGAAATGATATATGGAGTTTTATGTAGTGAATTTATTTACATAGTAAAAAAAAATCAATACTAGACATTTAATTACATAACATTATTATATTATGTATGGATAAAATTGATAGCTGATATTAATAATTAAATAGTTTCATTTAATTACCTGAATAGCTGATGGATCATACGAAGATAGATTGTTGTTCAACAACTGTTCCTGCAACCATGAATAAACATGCATGTTTTTAATAATAAATTACATATATATAAATAAACTAAGAAAATTGTACCCCAAAAAAAAAAAAAATGAAGAAAAATTAGTACGATAATTATCAAACCTTTCTCTCCATGACACGGGCCAAGGTTTCTACTACGTTTTTTTCACCGGTTTCAAGCTCTGCTATAGATGTCATCTTTAATGGGTCGGGTTCATATTTCCTGTGTTTATCAAACCCCAAACATTAGAACAATTTTAAAAAAAATAAATATTGGACAATCTTATTACAAAAACTAATCAGTAATCATCAACTATATATGTTTGTTGTTATGTAACCTTATCTGCTCCTCTACCATTTGAAGTTGTTGTTGTAATCTACTAACTTCTTGTTGGAGATCCTAGTTAAGAAAAGAATTTAAGTATCATGAGAAAAGTCTAATATAAATACTAAAATATGTTACATAATATAATTTTGAAGGAAAAAATTATATTAAAGCTTATATCCTTCAAAAAAAAAAAAATTCTTTTAAATCTTATATTCTAAAAATATTTGCAGTATGCTATTGTGACATGTTCTTACCTCAACCTCAGAGTTAATGTCCCCCGGACTTGATTGAAGCAGTAGATGAAACGATAAAGAAAAGGAAAACCACACAAAAGTTTAGCACTTAATTTGATCATCGAAAAATCTATTATAATGTTATCTATACAGAGGTCAAATATTTACGAACTTGGACATATGAAGGGATATGTCATTTTCATTCCTCAACTGCTGAAGTATCCTCAGCAAATACTGCAAAATGCAATATAAACTAAAATGATAAAGTATTCATATTTTTATTAGTTAGAAGTGTCTGTAAAGATAAAGTTAATGAAATTACCTCCTTGCTTTGAATACCCCTGCAAATAAATAAATAAGAAACAAATTAGTAACAAAATAGCAAAGGTTACACAAATTTTTATTATAGTAAAAACAATAATTAATTAAGTTGTCTAACATGTGCAATATTACACATGTTAGAGCAACTAATTTATTGATAAAACATTTAAGAAGGAACGGAAGAATGAGTGAGAGAAAGCCGATAGAAGAGGATTTTTCTGAGAGCATACCTTCGGTAGGGTAGCTCAGGAAAACTTACAGCACTGCAAGAAATAAATTACTTATATAAATAATGAAATAAAAAAGCCAAATGTGTTTAGAAGTTTATGCAAAATGAATTGTTTGTTGAGAACATACTTATCTCTTTCTTGGTCAGGAATATTAATGTAACGAGTTAAAACATCCTCTATCCTGGTTACAACAAAAATATAACAACATCAATGGGCATTATATTGGATGTATGTGTAAATAAACAAAGTTATTATACACTATGGGCATTATTGTTGATGCTGCTTTGCAATAAATTGTGAAGGCCAGCAATGATTTCAAGTCAAATTATTTCACTTTATAATTGGTCAAGATCCTAATCTATAGGTTTTATTCAACAAAAAAATAAATAGATCCTAATCCATAGAGGAAAAGAAAAGAATAACAAAAAATACAACTATCTAACAAAAAAGAATGAAGTAATGCCCTATGAGTCACAAACCATTGCATCTAAAGCATAAATGATGATTCAATTATAATCTTAACTTCGAACATCTAGAACAAAATAATCTTAAATTTCGCAAAATCTAACAAAAACAATCAACCAGCCTTGAGAAGAAAAGAGGCATAATAAATTGATTATGAATAAATTAAATCAATACATATATAGTTTGTAAAAGGAAGATGAAGAAAAATATGAAGAGGGTTCAGTGCATACCTTCTTTTACCTGAAAAATGATTAAGACGATTTGACGGAGAAAACATTATAAGGGCAATATCAATATCACAAAGGATTGATAACTCATAAGCTTTTTTGATGAGACCATTTCTACGCTTTGAATATGTAACTTGACGATTCACTGTGTTCTCTATTTTTTTTATCTCAAGTTTAACACGACCCATCTTGATGATTTATTGTCTATCAACTCTAACCTGTTTGTGTTCATACATGAAAAAGATCAAATAAAGAAATCTAATTAAGATAGAAGAGAGAAAAAAATTATAAATGGGGACACGCATGAAGAACCTTAGAAGAAGGAACCACTGGGTAGGAGAGAAAGGGAAGGTAATGGTTGTAAATGGGTGATAAGAGAAAAGGGAGGGATGGGGAGAGATTTATGAGTTTGTAAGGGAAAGGGTCGTAGTTGCTTTGGCTCGTTTCTTGTTGATGAATGGAACACAATTGAGCCAAACATGCCATTGTTTGTAATAATTTTGTTTGGGTTCAATGAATTGCAAAGGGTATACTCGTCCATAGATAAATGATCTATGATGAAGTTTTTGGTGGTCACAACTATTTGAACATAATATTTAGTCACATTCATATTTAAAAAAATGTAGCAAGAGAAAAAATGAAATAATATATTTTTAAAATAATTAATTAAGTGACATGTATTTTCAAAAAAGAAAGGATTTTGGTGTGTGCACACTTGTGCGTCTAAATATTGTGTCCAAATTATTGCGACCATATCAGTATTTTTCATGATCCATAACATACGATTTTTTTTTAATGACAATTTTTAGTAATCAGTTGTTAGATGAATAATATATGGCGTGTTGTCAAACTGACTCAGCAATGGTGTGATCATGTGGCAAACAATGGCAGTACACCACACATCAATAGATGTGCTACAGTGAAAAAAGATGTGATAACTATGTTCGTGTGGGTGGTTATATATGATGCATGGTAGTGGGTAGTTTATACCTCTATTGTTTAGCCTCACACACGTAGGGAAGCAATCTCCACAAATTCTGCACACCAAATTCTTGGCTTTCAATTTCCAAATATTGCTCCAATAACAGGGGTTCCTTAGGTGAGTGTTATTATCAATATTTTCAATATAAAGACGGTAAGCATTTCTTACGGAGTAACAACTATTTTTTTTCGTGCTTCCAAACCAGTATATCTGTATTCACCTGTTGAAACAAATGAGTATTCAAGATCTACTGAGTAGTTCCTTCATCAAGCAATTGCACTACGAGTTGTTCGTTCCAATCTTTTGTGCTCTGATCTATTAAATGATCCACTGAATAAGGCTGAAGAGCCGGTGCATCAGGGCCCACAAGAGGGATGCTTGATCCTTCTCCTAACCATAGTTCACCAATAATGGGAATGTTATATCAAAAACCAACACTCCAACGAGCACCCTATCGAACAACCACCTTAACATTGAATATACTCCTCCACACAAAACATGGGTTATGTCCCAATTTCGACCCCAAGTAGCTATTATTAGGGAAATACCGAGCCTTGAAAACTCTTGAAACTACTCTCTCTGGTTTGGTTTGGAATTTTCAACCTTGTTTACCAAGCATTGCAAAATTAAAGGATGGTATATTTTTGAAACCCATACCTCCATACTTCTTATGAATCTATAAATTGTCCCAAGACAACCAATGCAAACCTCTATTACTTGCTCCCCCATGTCCCCACCAGAAATCATTCATCATTTTCTCAATTTCATCTAACAGAGTATTTGGTAATCTAAAGATACTCATCACATAAGAACCAATAGACTAAAGAACACAATTGATCATGACTTCCATACAGGCACATGCTGCTCCAGCTGCTAATATGTTACCATACCATATCCTTGATGAAACTGAAAGTTGGTTTTTTGTTACGCCTACCATTGATGGCAATCCGAATTATTTACGCTTTCCAAGCACCACACGTACACCTATGATACTTTTGATGGTTGGTTAAAGAGGTTGTTGGACATTCTTGCTATAGAATATTTCAGATTGGGAATACTAATAGCTTGCTTCAAAGCGTCCTCATACTTTAACAAAATTTGCTTCATCACATTGGCTTGATTTTCCTCTACTTTAAAAAATAGAAAACAGACGACATTGACGAAAAGTTAATGAGAAACCACTGGAGCATTATGACAGATTCAAACTCCTTGGAGTTCCCCTCACGCTTCTTTATCCCTAATCAACGCTAAAAGACCTTTAGCACAAATGATGAATAAATAAAGTGACAAAAGGTCGCATTGCTTCAATCGTAACCCTGAAATGATAGGCCCAACTGTATCCTTATTCACAATGACTGAGTATTCCACTGCTTCCACACACACATCATAATTCAGCCAATCCCTTATCACAAAATCCCATTTTACCTATCACATATTTGAGGTAGAACCAATCAATCCTATTGTATGCTTTACTTATATCCAATTTTAGCGCAACACTTTTATCCTTGCCTCTTGATTTGATTTTCATGTAATGAACCACTTCAATTGCCACAAGCACATTATTCAGAATAGATCTACCAGGCACAAAGAGCATATTGAGTATCAGTAATACACTTGTGCAGAATTAGCTTAAGCCCATTAGCAAGAACTTTTGACAACAACTTATATAACATTTTATACAGTGTGATAGGCCTTGAGTCTTTCATAAACCTTTGCTCTGTACCTTTCTGAATAAGAATTATGTTTGTCAAATTCAGAGATGGAGAAAATTGACCTTCATTAAGCCACTAACAATATTCATGATAAATATCCTCATTACAAGTGTTCGAAAAATGTTGATAAAATCCAGATTAAAACCATCAAGTCTTGGGCACATATCGAGTTGTATCAAGAATATTGCTTCTTTAAACTCTTCAATTTGAAATGGGTCACATAATTGATTATTGCATCACCTATCCCGAACGACATCATTTAGTCATTCCTCTATTCGCCATGCTTTTTTTTTTTTTTTGCCCAATGGAGGTGTAACACCAGTGTTATGTCCAATAAAATTGGAAAGTGGTAAGAGGATGAGGCAACAAGAGTTTCTAATCTAACATGAGGAAACAGTTGCATCCGCACATCAATAACTAAAGCCCTATCTAGCTTTTCTTCTACAACACGTGAAGTACCCATACTTTTAAACCAAATGAAAGGACAACCTTCCATATGGATATCAACGAGACAAAATTCTTGGATAGCTTGCCTAAATCCTCGAATAAGCCTGTTTGGCCTAATAGCTATGCTTTTCTTTTCTTGAGCACTCAAAATATCATTAAAATCCTCAAAAATACACAACAGCACATTGATGTTTCCAACAAGATTACAAATGAAATTCTAAAAATATCTTCTTCTGCAACCTTCTGGATATCCATAGAACCTTGTGAGAATCCACGAACCAAGGGTTCCTTCATCGACCATAACAATAATATGATTAGGAAATATTTTACAATGTTGTAATTTAGCGATTTAAGCAAAAACAAAGCAAAACCACCACCTTTACCTACTCTATCTAGCGCAAAACAATAATCAAAACCCAATAAATAATAGAACTCATCAATTTTATTTATGTGGACTAATTTCTCACTTAGAAAAGAGCATCGGGTTGTAATACCAGACTAGACATTTAAGTTTTAGAACCACTCTCACGTTTCCCATACCTCAGCAATTCCAGCTTACAAGACTCATTGCTCCCGACATGCCTGATGACGAGGAGGCCTGGTGACCAGGACCTGGCGATACATATTTTGATGTTTACCAATTATTTATAGTTGTGCGAGACCTAAGATAACGAGACATCTCTATTCAGATTAATTGGTAAGATACTTAATCGATTAATAAAGAAAAAATCAGAAGAACTTATATATGTATGCCCAATTTAAACGATTAATCAAATTAAATAATTGATTACCGTCAATTAACTATTGTGAAACAAGAATCAATATACTTCTCTAAAAAACAACCAAGATACTTGCTTTAGAAAGAAAAAAAAACCAATATACTTCTAAGTTCTAACTATCATATCATATATTGATGTCTAAACATCTAATGAGTTACAAGTTTGAACTCATGCTTCACAAGTGCTTTTTAAATCTAAAAAACATTCCCGCATCAGTTTGAGTTGGGATCCTCTCCCGTTTTCAAAAGAAATGATTATATCAATTACTATAGTTTTAAAGTAAATCAAAAAGATTTGGAACTTATTTAATATCAAAATTGAGACAATCTTAACCCGTTTGAGTTATCATTCCCTTGCCAAAAATGTTGAATTCTTTTTTCCCTCAATATGATAGGACTCTTTCTTATCCCCACCCCTCCCTCTTACTCATCACAATCAACTCAGCATCTATGACGTGGGCTTGGGCCTTTATGAAATGAAAACTTTGTTCCTGCAATTGACCCTATAAAAAGAGATTACTGCTCTTCGCCCTGCACAAAACGCTCGCACCCAGCTGAAAAGACATTAATGCCCCTGCGTGAGTTAAATCACGCAGTGTGACTTAACACGCGCACCTTATAAGCTATGCGTGAGTTAAGTCACGCACCACTGGCATGTGCGCGAGTTAACTCACGCACCTTGGCCGGTGGTCAAAGCTGAAGGACACACGATTTTGCACGTTTTTGTTAAGTTTTTTTTACGTTTTTTGACTATATTTATGGTAAATATAACCTATGTTACAACGTATTGAATAAAGTAAATAAATGAATTAGAATAAATTCAGCGTGAATTCGAATAAAAATTGCGTATTGAATAAATTCAAATAAAGTTACGTATTACAAAAAATCAAAAAAATGCCTAATTAAACTCAGCGTGAATTCGAATAAAGTTACGTATTGAATAAATTCAAATAAAAGTTACATTACATTATATAGACGAGTCATTACATTACATTCATCCGGAAGTTCTATTGTTTCATTCAAAAGATTAAATTCTTGTTAGTTTGGTTTAGATGATGGTATTCAAGTGCCAAAAGAATAAGGCCCAGTCCTTGACACTACAATACCTTCATCTAAACCAAACTAACAAGAATTTAATCTTTTGAATAAAACAATAACACTTCCGGGTGAATGCTTGGGAACTGGCGTTTAACAAGTTTGAACCCCATCCAGAGGAAGATAATTGTTGTAGTTGGAAGGTGCATTTCCCTACCTAATCACGGTTTTTTGGCGGAATCAAACTGTTGATTATATCTTCAGTTGATCTCAGTAACGTTACCCGCATATTGATCCACTGGAACATGTTGTGCTCCCAAAACATGCTCTTGACGTTGTTAATTCCACTCAAGTGAACGATATTCTTCCCTCGTCGAGTGTTGGACGTTTATACCGAACGTATTTCACCCTCCTTGTGTCTCTAGGGTTGAATTGTGCATGAACGTCGGTCCACCCCGCCATTGCTTCAAATCTACACAGTAAGAAATTAAAAACAATCAATGAAAAACTCATTCAAACATTTCATCAAATACTTGGAGTGCAAATTATACATAAACCCTAAAACACAAAATTACAACATTAACATGCAAACATCTAACCACAATTAAGCAACATAAGTCATTTACATGTAACATTGTATCATTTCTTGCAAGCAAAATCAAAATTTAAACAAACCCTAAATCTAAAAAACCACAATTAAGCAACACAAGTCATTTTCATGTACACACTGTATGATTTCTTGCCAAAAAAACCAAAATTTAAACAAACCCTAAATCTAAAAAATTTCTAATTTAAGAGAAAAAATTTAACATATAAACATAAAAGTTTAATGGTGTTTGATTATGAAGACTTACT
>Ga0228710_1011126_pt1 | contig 11754 bp, 4 predicted proteins | sample MedpolnodulmetaG_FD_177995 | JGI IMG/M metagenome (GOLD analysis project Ga0228710, IMG submission 177995) | Root nodule microbial communities from Medicago polymorpha collected in Santa Monica, California, United States - pink nodules | ecosystem: Host-associated > Plants > Roots > Nodule... | reverse complement strand
TAAGAAAAATATTAATATTCAGTTTCATTTTGTTACGTAACAAAAAAATAATAAAAATCTTCCTTAAAAAAAAAAACTTTGTTACGTGTGTTAATTTAGTAAGATAAGTATATAACAATTTTGTTACTCATGTACCGCCAAAGATAAATAACATTATAATTAAAATATATGTTTTGAAAAAGTGGATCCAGAGAGAATCGAAGGAGGTTACATAAATTCATAAGCTCCTTGTTAAGCCAGGGAGTAAGCTGAAAATTTAGGCTTATTAAAATATGGCATAAGCAGCTTATGAAACTATGATAAGCTATTTTTATTTATTTACCCAAACACCTTTGAAAAGGCTTATGGGAGTAGATAAGCCCACATAAGCTCAAAATAAGTCAATCCAAACGGGACCTTAAAGGTGATCCAATAACTATGACTTGATAACATGTGGTCAAACAAATTTGACCATATTAAAATTTACTTGTGGATTAAAATAGTTTGCGAGTATCACTTACCAATTTACTCATGTGCCTAATTTTTACAAATGAGTCGGTTGTAGATTTACCATTTCTAAACTTCATGAGTAAATTGGTAACTGATACTCGCAAACTAATCTTTAATCCACTTGTAAATTTACTTATGAAGCTTAGACATGAGACGAATATTTATATATTGATTGTTTGATAAATTATCCATAATTCTTCCATATGCTGCTGTATGGGTCCAACCAACTCAACTCTAAAAATAGAAATAAATATTCGTCTCTGATCTAAACTCTCATAACACTACTTCCTTCACTCTAAAGCAACAAACAGTATCTAATTAGTGTTTTTGAAAAGGAACAGTATCTAATCTAATTAATAACACAAAAAGCAAAAACTATAGCAAAAGCAGTCACATGGTACAAAGATATAGTATACATTACCTTGATTAACTTCTCAAGTGGCTGCCTAACTTTGAAAGATTTATTAGGAAGACCATGTTTGCGTGTCTTATTCCTTTTCATATTTTTACTCAAAGCCTCAGTAACCAATCCAAGTGAAACACTATAAAATTGTGTAGCATCTTTCAATGGAACAGCAAGAGCATTAGCAATGTTGCTTTTTGTCACAACCAAACCATCATAGCAAGTATAATGGTTTGTAGCTACAGCACTAAGATAGCTTTCAATTTTATCAACAAGTTCTGTATCTGATGATGAAGAAGAACTAGCTGATTTGAGTTCATCAGAAATGGATTCTAAGTAGTCTACATTTAGTGTGTTAAGGTCTTTGCAATCAACTAATGCACCAATCTCTTCATGGTTTAGTGATGAAGATGATTGGTGGCGATTGAGGAAATCTATGAATACTTTTTCTAGTTTTCTTGCTACTTTTAGGTTTTGCTTTATGGAGAATTTTCCGTAGTTATATGGATCTGATGGTGATGAACGAATTGCAGATAGCATCGAGCGACATAGTTTCGGATACAATGTCGTTTTGCACGCCGCAGAAGAAGAAGGAGGAGAAGAAGAAGGTGGAGGAGATTGAGCTAGGAGTAATAATGGTGCTAAGAGGATGAAAAAGAGAAGGGAAAGTGAAGGTGACATGGTTTTGGAAGTTTAATGAAAGGTTGTTTGAGTATGTGTTATTTTGCTTGTGGATGTGTTTAGGAATAATGGTAGTACTAGGAATTTATAGGCACATAGACGAAGTTGTTGAGATAAATAAATACCCCCTATCTCTAAATAGTTTATTTGGAAAATAACATTGTCAGTCTTCAATGTGCTATTAACTTTTATTTTTCTTTTCTCTTTAATGGACGTTGATTCATTTGATAAAAAGTTGATTCATATCTTATAAGTGATCCTCTCTCATGACTTTTTCACATAAGAGAATGCAGTGTGAATCAAAATCGTTCATTCACTTCTCACTGGAGGGTTCCATATGCATTAATGAAAAATAAGTGGTTCGAATTTAACTAGGCTCTTCGGTAAATGGAGAGAATTCAAATCCATAAATGTCTGAGTTTAACTCCCACAAACCAATGTTAGAAACTAGCACATGAACTTGTCTAAAACTCCGATAAATCTTTAAAACTTAACTCACGTAAAAAAATCTCATGAATCTTTAGATCTCAACTCACCTAAACTAATTTATTCATTAAAAATATATGTTTTTAATTGTATTATCTAGTATAGGGATCATTGTCGATAAACATATTTTACTTTTTCATTTATGGTTGTTAGTGCAATGAAAATTGTTAATCGATAAATATAATGTAGTTAAAATACTACTATGAGAAATATTAAGAACGCTATTTTTTTAACAATCTTTTTAAAGTATGAGATTCACAATGATTTCATTCAAAATAAATTAGTATTAGAAAGAGTGTCGAAAAGAGAGACTCCTTAACACTCCTCCCATTATCTCTTTCAAAATATGAAATTGTCAATGCTAACTAATAGTATTATTGTGGGACATAGCCAGCCCCAGAACTGAATACGCGTAGAGAATTATTCAAAGGTTAGGAATAGTACTACTACTATTGTAGTTGGGGGGGTGTGTCGGTGTGAAGATACATGGATGGGGTATGGCAATAAATGAGTACATTGTTAAAGGAAAGGAACAACGTGCAAGGGAAGGCTTGAACTAAAAGTTGTTGTTACCATAAATATGATGCATAGTTCGTTCTATAGTTTATAAGGTATGAAGGTACAAGTTTGTTTGTTTGGTTCTAAGTTTGAAATTATTACTAACTAGTACTTGCTATTTGGTACAACTAAACAACAATGCGTGGTTTCACCTACCTTTCTTTTTCCTTTTATTTAAATTTTGAGTTAAACATGTTTTTTTCTTGTAAAATTTTGATATTTCTTTTTCCTTCAAAATATCTCAGTCTACACATTTAGTCTTCACCAAAATGTCGATTGCTTATTGAAAAGCATAAATCCATGTGACACTTTCATGTTCACTTTTTTGCACCACATGAGAAAATATATTTTATTTATTTGTAATCCTCAAATATGTTTTTAATCCGTGTAAAGTTCATGATTTATAATATACCTCACTCAAAATTAATTAACTCTTCTATTTTGATATTTATTTAAAAGGTTGACATCTTCTATTAGATGTTTTAAGTATACATAAAGTTAAGTTGTGATTAGAACTTGAATTCGATTTTAGGATGGAATAATTTTTGGCTATGCTTATTCACTTCTACGTCGAACTTCACACTAATAGAGTCAATTTCCCTTAAAAAAAATAGAGGGGGTTGACAAAAAAAATAAATCAAATTGTGATAGATGTGCATGTCAATAGTGTCACTAGATATTTGATACAAGTGATAAAAACTGTACCATACATAACAACTTTTATGATAACCTTCTTTTTCTCTTTTTCTCTTTTTATTAGTCAAAATCTAACTTTATTGGTCAAAACACATCTTACTAACTCTAACATATGAATATTAGAGAGAAAGAGTTGTTCAAAAATATGTTAAAGAGTAAGAAAAAAATATGAATATCATAGAGAAATAGTTGTTCAAAAATTATCACAAAATAGTTGTATTATATCACTTCTCGTGTGATAATACTACTCTGCTCTTAGTAGTAGAGAAAATCAAACAAGTTACAAATGTAACATACTCTTTAAAGTTACATTTAAGATTGTTGATGATTAAACAATGATTGAATTTGATAGTTAATGGGTATGGATATTGGATATTAATACTAGTTATTATTAATGAACAAGGTAATTAGAGATTTGCTTTATAGATATGTGTGTTCAAAATGGGTAAATGGTCTATCAAAAGATAGCTTCCGATAAATTATTTTCATGAAAAAGTATAAAAAAAAAAATACACTAACAAAAGCTTGCGACATAAATTGAAGGATTTCTGATAGAGGAATTTTAGAGTAATATGTAGCGAAAAAATAATTTTTAGATTATTGGTATGAAAAAATTGTTCTTCTCCTTTTAAAATTGTTCATTTCCTTAATTATATCAACATTAGTAACTCACGTTCAGCTTTTTCAACATGAGTTAACTCATATTAAATATTTTTCAACGTAAATTAACTCATCTAAGCACGTGGATGAGTAAAAACAAAAATGAGAAGGGCAATGTTCTTAGTATGAAGTTAGCTGGCTGGCGGCATTATACACGGCCCACAATGCCAGCCCAAATTCCACAAACTCTTCCACTCCAGTCAATGTGACAATCATAGAAATTTGTGAGGTTTAAATGTTTCTGTGACACTGTAAGAGTGGCCACTACTAGGTACTGACTCTGTTTCCCCATGTGGAATTAAGCAAGAAGCTTCTTATGTTCACATTACACACTCCCCAACTGCATGGTCAAGGATTGGGACATGAGAGTCATCCCTCCCTCTCATTTCGTACCTAAAAATAAATGTTGAAATTCGATTTTGTAGTCAACCAATTAGCTGTACTCTGGCTCCCAAAGTCAAAATCATATGGTAAAATTTGCTTATGAGGTCTTGCCAATGCTAACGAGTGTTTTGGGACACTTTTTAAGGATTTTAAATTTAGAAATTATTTTCTTTAAAAGTCAATTATTACAATTTATAATGCATTGAATATACTAATTTTCATAAGGGTCGTGCTAACTTGTGTCCTAAGGACACATGTTAAGGTTTCTATAAAGAGCGAGTATTTATTGAAAAACATTAAATTTCAATCTTATGAAAAATAAATTAGCACAATTTATGATGCATAATTTCTATCTTTAAAATCTTAATTTGTGCCCTAAGGCACAAGTTAACATTACCTTTTTCATAAAAACAAAAATACTATATAAGATCTTTAAAGAGTGTTCTAAAGGTATTCATCAACATTTCCAAAAATATATATATACAATATCATTAAAGAAAATTTGGTATACGGTATGAAATTTTCTCAACATAGAGGAAATTGAGAGTTTCTTGTGAGACAAATAATCACTAAGGATCACACTCTAGGAGTATTATAATCTAAGTACTCACTTCATTTCATAATAATTGATCTATTTATAAAAATGACTTTTCTTTCATGTGCAAATTTGCACATGTTAAGAAATTTAAAATAGTAACTTTGTATTGGTACTTGTACATTTTGTATTAAATAACTTTTTAATAAATAATTGTTGTTTTTCAATAAAAACTTGCTATTTTTAGTTGCTTTAACATGTGTAATATTGCACATGTTACACAAACCCAAATAAAAAAGTATTTCAAAATAATCGTCGGTGTCAACTTTTGATAACTACTCCATAATACTCTATGTTTCAAAATAGATGTATACAAGGACGAATCCATAAACTTATCAAACAGGGATGGGTAGGGACTACAAGCATCTATTTTTCATAAAATGTATGTACTTAAAATATATAATGAACTATTTAAAGGATTAAAATTGAACCATATGTAACTTTATAGAGACTAAAAACATACTTTACTCTAAAATAATTTACTAATTGTTATAATTTTTTTAAGAAATTAAAATGAAATATATTACCACAAAACTAATCTCTCCCAGCACAAGGTGTGCCAGAAGGAATCAGATTAAAAAATTCAGATACAAAAATAGTCAAACAAGAGAAAAGAAGGATCAAGAATTAAGAGATTGATCTCAAGCACATATGAGGGTATTGCCACTAGTAATGGTAATCAAAAACAAAATTAGAATATTTCGCTTTTAACCACCCGAACGTTAGTAGCTTTACTGTCTTAAGAAGTTGATTCATAGAGATCTCTTCATGCTTGAAAATTCTTCTATTTCTCTCGTAACATATGACCCATACACATGATAGCTAAATTAGGTGTAACAGTAACCGATATTTCTTTGAAGATCCCCCAAGATGACAAAACTGAAGAGAGTGTTTTGTAATGTGAGCTGGAAAAACCGAGTCAAAGCCTAACCAAAGAGTAACCATTGGCTATATAGAACCATAAAAGTCACAATTCATAAAGAGATGATCCGCGTTTTCAGTTGAACCGCAACCACCCCAGCAAAACTGATTGTTGTTATGAAGTGCTCCACGCCTAATCAGGTTGTCTATAGTAGGGAGACGATTCTGGAGCAAACGACAAGCAAAGAGGCAAATTTTCAAAGGAACCGCTTTATGCCAAGTAAGGTCATCCGGAATAAAAGGATGGTTAATGTTGTCTGCCAACAAGAGATGATAAGCATTGCTGACTGTATAGTTTTGAGATGAATGTAAATTCCAATGTCATTTGTCTTCCACGCCATCTTGTAAAACAATGTTAGTAAACAAAGAACTGCGCGCCACCACCTCCTCCCACACGAACAGATGCCTTTGCCACTTCCCTCCATCCCCGTGCACACTCCAGCCTAAGTTACTCATATCGGCAACTGTCACCATCTTATTTTCAGAAAGATCATAAAGCCTTCCAAATCTATGTATTACGACATCACCCTCCAACCAAGGGTCCCACCAAAACAAAGTAGAAACCCTATTACTAACACAACACTGTAAATTATCATCAAACCAATTGCCAACCCCTAATCCAACTCCTTCACTTATACTGACTAGGTTCCTCCATCAAACAGAAGTTAAGCGCCCTCCATCCTTAATTCGGTCTCCTACCTCTCCATAACGAGCCATTAAGACTATATACCACAACCTCTCTCGTTCTTCCTGTAGCCTCCAACACCACTTTCCCAAAAGAGCTAGATTGAACTCCCTAATCTTCCTAACCCCTAAACCACCACTCTCCTTATTCATACAAGGTGTCTCCCATTTTAACCAAGTAATTTTCCTATGATCCTCACAGCCCCCCACAAAAATAGTTTAAAAAGGAATCAATTGAAGAAATGATACATGTTAGTAGGGGTGTTCGCGGTGCGGTTTGGTTCGGTTTTTAGGCTAAAAGTCACCCAAACCACAAGATAAATAAGTATGTGGTTTGGTTTGCTTCGTTTGACTTTTAAAATAAAATCTGAACAAAACCAAACCAAACCAATGCGGTTTGGGTTGGATCGGTTAGTGCGGTTTTTTTAGACAATACTTTTTTTTTGTTTTCAACGTTAAAATCAAATTAAAAAAGTTAAAACACACCATATTTTCAGCAATGTTTTAAATTTCATCCAACATTACAATTTTATTTCTATCCAACAATGTTCTCAACTACGTAGACCAAATTAAAACGTGGACAAAAAGTAATCTTATTTTGTAAGAAATACAAAAGACTAAAATTTCAATCATTCTCTAAGAGTTCAAGTAGCACATAAACAGATTTTTGATAGAAAAAACAAAGAAGAAACTTAACAGGAGAAAAAAATATGTCATTTTATTAAAGTTTCCATTGAATTTCTATGAGTATTGGTCTAGATGATAGATATTTAATTAGTGTTTTTCTTGTATTGCGGTTCGATTTGGTTGGTAAAATCAAAACTGCAAACCGAATCAAACCATGCGGTTGAATAAAAAAATGATCTGAATACATCCAAACCAAATGCGGTTTTATGTGGTTTTGTTTTGGATTTGTTCACTTTTGGACACCCATACATGTGGGAGCCTTGGAGAAGGAAAAAAATTAGACCGGTAGAGAGAACAGTAAAGACTTTAGAAGGACCAAGCAGCCTCCCAATGATAGATTTCTTCTTTTCCAACCTGACAGCCTAGATTTAATGTGATCAATCAACGGATACCAAAAGCTCAACTTACGAGGATCCCCACCAATGGGCTGCCCAAAATAAGAGAACGGAAGGGCCCCAATTTTGCAATTCAAAGATGCAGCAACTTCTGTTAACCAAGTATCAGATACATTAACCCCCACAAGCTGACTCTTGTGATAATTTACTTTAAGGCCTGAGATGGCCTCAAATAGGACCAAAACAACTTTTAGAGATCTTATGTTCGCCCAGCTTTTAGTACAATTAACAGGGTGTCATCTGCAAATTGAAGATGATATATAGAAACATTGCTTTAGCCGACCTTATACCCATTGAAAAGACCTGCCTCAATTGTTGCTTGCATCATAACATTTAAACCTTCAGCTGCTATGAGGAATAGGAATGGGGAAAGAGGATCACTTTGTCGAAGTCCCCATTGAAATGAGAACTCATTAGTTGGGCAACCATTAACAAGAACCGAAGCATTTGATGTGCTAACACATTCCATAATCCATTTGCGCCATAAAGTATGAAAATTCATTTTGATCAGAACGGTCTCAAGATAATTCCAATCTACCGAATCGAAAGCTTTTTCAAAATCTACTTTAAAAAGGATGAAGTCCTTTTTTAACCTGTTTGCTTCGTCCACCAAGTCATTTGTGATAAGAATACCGTCAAGAATTTGACGACCCTAAATAAATGCAAATTGAGCATCCGAGATGACACTACCAATCACCAAATTCAACCTATGTGCTAACACCTTAGCCAAAATTTTATACATGCCACCGACCAAAGAAATGGGTCTAAAATTTGATAGGCGTTGAGGGTTTTCCACCTTTGGAATGAGAGTTATGAAAGTGATGTTAACCCCCTTCACAAGTTTACCATTGCGAGGAAAATCAGTTATAATAAATGATTATGAAGTAATATGTAATGAAGATTTAATCATCGCCTCGCAATATTGATGACAATTTAGAGTGATGACAAATAAAGACGAAAATGGAAAATTAGTAGCCATTTGCAGATTATGTTTATTCCATTACAAATCCTAAACTTTCTTAGTTCAGTGACGTATGTATGACACCTTGTCTTCAACCTCATACAAAGCAACAATCATACACTTGGGTATTTATATATAAATCATGGGAGGGGGAGGGAGGGGCTGCAGCCCATGGCTGCCCCCTCTAGTTACGTCACTGTGCAGTAAGCCACTACACACATCTTAATACATAATTTTGATCATTAATATCTTTAATTATCTATAATAAAATTATAAAATATTGATATGTTATAAATATGGGTAATGTTATATCTATCGAAAATGCTCTCACGAATATGGGGAATGTTGTATCTAGCAAAAATATATGTCGTGAGATTTATCATTTCCGTAAAAATATTCATTGAAACAAATCAAACAACATCTTACATTTGTACATTTGTATTTATATATTAGTTAAAAAGTATGATCAAAGTAAGTTAAATGAATAGCGCATATTTTAAAACTGCGACATGTATTTAGAAACAGGGGAATAATATTTTTTTCAATTATTTTATCTTAATACTACATGTATATGTCAATTCAATATTTTTCAATGGATTAATGCAAGAGTAAGATACTATTTTTAAAAATTGTGTATTCAATATTTTAACGGTTTAAAAATTTATGGTAAAAAACTACCCCCAATGTGTTTTATTATAGAACTTTCTAACAAAAATAGTTAGTATTAAGAAAATTGGAGAAATAAATTTATTTGAAATATGTGTCTATTGTTAAATTACTATATGCATGTAAATGCATTAAATATTAAAAAAAAAATTAACCATCTGGTTCTTATGATAAATGGGTTCTGGTAATCCAGAGTTCTCCTGAATAATTCGTCTTTTGTGAATCTCATTAACACTTGAGCCTAATTGTTTGGTTACATAAAAATAATTTATATTTTAGATAAACTGTTAGTATTTGTAAGAAATATATTTAAAAATTAAATTAATAAATACATTTAAAAATTTATATAAAGTCTTATATTTATGAACGATCAAGTTTTTGTAAATAATTTTATAAATAGGGAAGAATAATCAAAGTACACCAATACATTTTTTTTCGAAGGATGTAAACCAATACATACATTTATTGATGGTAAAAATTGCACTTATGATTAGACTAAAAAATACATTTTGTCTTTTACAAATATAGCGACTTTTTATCCCTGCTAAATAAAAAATTGATTTATACCCCTCAAATTTCTAAAAATAAAAAATTCCTTAATATGATTTATTAGATTATGTGGTCAATTTTTTTAATTAGCAAAACACTAGCGAAATAAAATCACCACCTAAATATCATCTAACCTTCTACGAGAATCACTTAACTCATATCCAAACATGAGGACACTATCGGTGTCAACACAAAATAGGTTCATAATATTACGCATAGATGAAACATGTGTGACGATAGTGTTTTTCTTTTCAAGAGGTGAATTTAACGGGTTGGGACTCGCTTCATTTTCTAAATAAAATGAAAATGTTCATTACTATGGTTTTGAAGTATAAATACTTGTATTTCTAGAATTGAAGACATTAATTGAATAAATATTTATACGTCAAAACTTTAATAATAAAACAAATGGAGAGAATTTAAAATGAAGAGGATTTAATTCAAATTTAGCCACTTCCAAGAATGTGTAGAATCTAATTGGAAGCCGAAAGTCACTTGAGTGACATTATGGTTATGACATTGGCCAACCAGAATGTGTTATGTCATTTCCTAATCATTTCCTTCACATTAAATAGTTAACAATTAATAGTGTCATGAAAATTTGATACAACACAATTTTGGTCCAACAGCAGAACAACTTGATGCTACAGCTTGGTGTAAACTATGTCTGAGGACTTGTAGATTGAGATGAAACAAACGAAGTACAAACCCATGTGCATTGTGCACTAGCCTCACAAATCATTGCCCGTGGTCCCAAGAAAAGAGATATCTTTCTCGACTGGGCAACTAACCACTAGGTAGGTATACATGTGTTGCCCACAATATGTTCATTTTTCAAACCAAAGCTCGTGAAGTGTCTCTAGAGAGAAAATCTTTTTGAGGGGGCTAGAGAGAAAATCTATCCCCTCTTGCGGTGCAAATACATAAGAGTATATACACACTAGATATCTACGATTGTTACGCGTTATGCAGATACAGAGAATAATCAATCTCTTTGAGGATTATTTTTTTTTTAAGAAATCAAAATTGAATATATTAGACCAGCTGATTATCCCCCAGGCCCTAGCACAAGGTGTGTCGGAAGAGATAGCAAAAAATTACAGCATAGTTTTATTGGGAAAAACTCAGGTCCCACATCGGATAGATGAGACTCTTGATGAGAGTTTATACATCCTCACCTTACAAACCGGTTTTGTAAGGTTGAGTTAGGCCCAACAACAATTTATAAGATGGTATCAGAGCTTGTATCCTCAAATGTCAACCAGTTTTAACAATAATAACACCAGGTTAGCCTATACCCAAACAAGAGAAAGGGTTCTGGCACCAATCATGAAACTTATAATAATAAATTACAAATTTTGTTTTGCCTATACCCAAACAAGAGAAAGGGTTCTGGCACCAATCATGAAACTTATAATAATAAATTACAAATTTTGTTTTATACCACACGTAAGAAAGAAGTTTGATATTCTCCAAGAGCTGATAAGGTGAGCTTTCTTTGGCACGGAAAAGTCTGTCATTCTTTTCCTTCCAAATAACTCACGAAGCAGCAAACTATATTAAGGCCCTGTTTGGATTGGCTTATTTTGAGCTTATGTGGGCTTATCTACTCTCATAAGCCTTTTTAAAGGTGTTTGGGTAAATAAATAAAAATAGTTTATCATAGTTTCATAAGCTGCTTATGCCATATTTTAATAAGCTTAAATTTTCAGCTTACCCTCCGGTTTAACAAGGAGCTTATGAATTTATGTAACCTCCTTCGATTCTCTCTGGATCCACTTTTTCAAAACATATATTTTAATTATAATGTTGGTTATCTTTGGCGGTGCATGAGTAACAAAATTGCTATATATTTATCTTACTAAAGTAACACACGTAACTAAGATTTTTATTTTTATTTTTTTAAGGAAGATTTTTATTTTTTTTTGTTACGTAACAA
>Ga0228710_1011125_pt1 | contig 11754 bp, 6 predicted proteins | sample MedpolnodulmetaG_FD_177995 | JGI IMG/M metagenome (GOLD analysis project Ga0228710, IMG submission 177995) | Root nodule microbial communities from Medicago polymorpha collected in Santa Monica, California, United States - pink nodules | ecosystem: Host-associated > Plants > Roots > Nodule... | reverse complement strand
TAAGGTGTAAACTTGTGGAGCTACTTGGTGTAGTGGGAAGCAAGGGAAAGAGCAGCAAGGTGGTTGATGGTTTGGCATCATCACTAATTTAGAGTCAAGGTGGAGATTGTTGTGAAAGTGACTCAAAATTGGAGAAATTGAGGCTTTTGGAAACAATTAATTCGGGGCCCGAATGGGGTTTTCCAAGGCCCGAATTTGAGTGTTGTTTTTTGTCTGTTGGTTCGGCAAAAATCGGTGGCCGAATGGAGGAGTTCGGGGCCTGAATTTGCCAGCAGAAAATATAACAGAAACGTATTTTTGGGCTGAGATTTTGTTCCTGGAGATAGAGGGAGCTGAAACAAGGGTTTAGAAATGCAACAACAAAACTAGGGTTTATATAGAGTTTGTCTCTTTGGCAACAAACACTAGGGTTCGAGGGTTGATTCACCTTGGGAAACACTATTAGGATTTAGTCTCTTGGTTACGGAAAGAGATTGGGACTTTGGGTAGAATTAGGCGGAAGACTTATTCTTGTAACACATTGATATCTCTTTTGTAAGGTTACTCATCATTATAGTGAAACGGAGGGCTGCTCTCTCCCCCAGACTAGGTCAATTTGGACCGAACTGGGTCAACAAATTCTCTTGTGTTCTCTCTTCTTTTCTCTCTCGCTGTTTTCTACTTTTGGCTTGTGTTTATAATTGTTCCATACACTTTGATTTTTGGTTGCTTGATTATTCCTTACTCCACACATCAAGTTTGTTATTGGTATGATTTTTTCATCAAATTCACAACACATTCCCTACAAAATATGGCAAGAATAAAGAATATGTAATCAAATTTTGTTTTTTCTCAATTTCTTGCGACTTAATTTAGAAAATGACAAAAAATAATATCAAATTACTCTTGATATTTTCTTTTAGGGTATAAATTAGTTAATCTACTATAATATCATAGACTTGATTGGAACTTTTATAGAAGTGTTAGAGAATAATTTAAACATTATTATTATTTTTTTGATAAAAATTGAATTGGGCTAGTAAAACATTTAAGAGAGCGAATTGAGTTTTATGTTTAAGGGGAAAAAATTAACTAAAGTTTGGAGAAAAAAATATACAAGACAACAATATAAAATGCAATATTATTTATACCAAAAATATAGTGTACTTGTTTTTTGATCCAAACTAGAGCGTATTTGTAACTTGCTAAGAACAAAAATAAGGGTGTACTTGAGTCATTTGATATGTCAACATAACCCAAGGTGATAAGTAGGTTAAGAAAAATATTTGGCATATGTTTGATATGTGTTATAATCATGACAACCAACCATGATTTTTCAAAGGCTACAAGCTTTAGCTTATGCAAAAAAAATCATGACGGATCACCGTAAATATATGGCTATCATAGTAAAATTTGGGTCATTATTTCTTTCCAAAAATAAATATTTGAAACATAATTATTCACTACATTATTTTTTAACTTCATCCTTCAAAAATAAATATTTTAACTTCAACCCTAAAAAAAAAAATTAACTTCAAGTCACGCGTAATTTTAGTAATATATTTTTTCACTCCAAGGTGGAAGAACTCTCCTTTCTGTTCAATTTTCTTTTACCTGTTCAGAAGAATTGAATTGGTTTGTTTAATTTTCATCGATTGGTGGGTTCTAAGATTTTAGAAAGGGGGTAGGGTCAAAGTAGATTGACTTACAGATTTCAGTGGATCGATGTTGCACTTGGAAGACTTTACTCGACTTTGGCTTTCCTTGTCTATTCATTCAATCATGCATGGTAACAAATGCATTGGTAGTATATCTTTATATAATTGCATTGCATCCAACTTAAGTATGTGGGTATACATTGTTGGTTGTTGACTTCTTCTTACTGCAACAGACTTATATTGCATCCAAGAAGGATCAATTTATTTAGTGTGTTTATACAATTGTAAATTGTTGCATTATCATTTATGCTTTTATATAATTGAAAGTGGTAGAATATAATATTAATATATAGGCTTCTATCAAAAACCAAAAGAAGTGGTAGAATAGCCGTTGTACACGTTTTTTCACTTTAATCCTTACTATAGAACAAGTAATCTGATCATTTGTCACTTCTAGTTATAATCCACTAGCTTGAATCCGTTTTCATATTATATATATGTATAATTCAAAAGCTATATAATATGGGTTGAACACTAAGTCGATAATTTACTGATTTATGTCCATTTGAAAGACTACTCAATTACAAAGAAAGAATATTATATGGGCTGAACACTAAGTCGATAACTAATCTCAGCAAATTCAAACGACATAAGTATATCAGAATCAGAATACTCTGAAGCACATAGAGCCAAATAACTAATTACCCTAGGCAAGGAAAGATATATGTTTGTAACTCTCATACTTTCAAAATATTGTTTACCCTAAACAAAACTTAGACATACAAAGTTTTGTTCAACCAACTTTGAAACGAAATTGTTTCTGTCATATCTTTACTAACGTGTCTTACGGAATCATTTCAATTTAGTACACGAAATCATTTCCTATTTTAAATTTGTAGGTGCATGTAGATGAATGAAGTACTACCACAATATTCCAACTTAATCTTACATGGTTACATCTTTAGTTGTTGAGATAGGGACAACCGCTGTATATATGCCCAGGAAAACCACATATAAAAGTCTCAGTAGATTCATAGTCACACTAGCGTCACTTCTTCGTCACGTTCTTGACCACTACCTAAGGGTGTATGGGGCCAAGTGACCAACCACGATAACAGTTTCGAATACATACATGGGCCTGCTAATATTTTGTTGAAAATTGATTTTCTCGCATTCAAGTTTTCTTAAAAACACATTGAAATGATGAAATCACTCTTAACGGTAGTTGACTATCGTTTGTCATTTTCTAAGTCCAAAATCCATCCAAATTTCTATAAATAGGCAGTGGTATTGTTTCTCATTTCATTTCATTTCTCGTAAATTCAACATCCAACTACAAAATTTTCTCTGGCGGATCTAAACACAAGGTTAGTTATAAGATGCGTGGTGGTGGAGAGAATGTGTCTCAACATCGTTGTTATGAACACATTCTCTTTCATCGCCACTCATCTTAAAAATTCAACAAAAGAACTGTGAAAAATTTATGTGTGAAATCTTGAAAACGAATAGGTTGTTATGAGCTAGATTTTGTTGCTATGTCAAAAACATCATCTTCAAAAATCTTTATCATGTATGGTTAGATTGTTTGATTTTTTAGTTGTATAAGTTTGAGAATTTTGGTGTTCTGGAGAAAACCAAAACGCAACTGCAGTTAACTAATAGTTGACCCAGTTGCAGTTAACTACAACTAGCCCAAAGGTAGTTAACTGTCGTTGGCACAACAACAATTAACTACAAGTGTGCCCTGAAGGCAGAAGCAGTGACTACAGGAACTTCACACGCATACATTTTTCTTTAGACATTCAAACATACATTCTTTCAATCATTTTCTCATTTAAACATACATTCATTCAATTAAATTATAAAACCAAAACATTAAAGTTAACACAATAAATCAGATAAATACCATAAACAATAAATTACTTCTAAGTCAAAATGCATAAGTACGAAAATGTCATAAGGTTACATCCAAGTCAAAATGTACATAAATCAAAATAAAAGTCCTAAACTGAAATCAAACTAATCAACGAGGAGTCCTCGACATCTGCCTTTCTGTCCAGGTGATAGAATATGTCAAGGTTGGCAGACCCGTACAACCAATCTGCCTCAATGCTTCAGGCAGATCCTCCCTACTCAAATCCTAGGTCTAGGTCAACGCCTCATCTGCAATGTGAACGCATGACCTGGTAATCTCAAGTGGGCCGGACATATCTTTGTCATGCTTTTGCGCAATAATCTGCTCCTGGTTCGCCGGCATGGGAGGAGATCCATCAATAGGTGGCAGAATCTTCGGGTAAGACACCCGACCATACCATACCATATAACCAGGGACGTGCTGCCAAGGACTATCTGCCACCACACCCCATTGATCTGGAGGAATGACATGCACACGGGAATCTGTGAAAGCTTGTACAACCTAGTGTGGAGGAATAGACTGCACGGATGTTAAAGGCTTAGGGATATGTCCTACACAAACTTGTATTGCCTTTTAACCCGCTAAGGCAAGTGATGGTACAACCTCCACTTTCCATAGAGAAGTCGTCTACAATAATAGTAGATATCCTCAAATGGTTCAGATGACATTATCAACCTCCACATGATAAGCGCCATACAATAATGTTGCACATCATAATGCCCCATGGTAGGAAGCCATAAGTTGGCGCATGGCATATGTGGGCCCCACTATGTACTGTTGTAGCAACAAAAGTAAGTATTTATGTTATCGTCTCCACAGGGACTGGTGCGATATTCTAAGCCGTTCAACAATCAATATCGTTCTGAGCTAGGGTTGTCGAGTATTTTGTTGTTTCATACACTATCAAACTAAGAATTTATAAATGCGATGAGAGTTAACAGCGAAATAAGTATGCTGGGATTAAACTTCATCAACCTACTCGTACGTATTCTCGGATTTGGGTTGCGGATTCTAATTATCACGCGATATTATCACATATTGCTCAACAACATCATTTGTGTCCAAATGATATCGTGATTTCTATTGGGTCGTTTAATTGTCGATGTCTCGCACGATTAAACGGTCCAATAGTGGATTGTATCGTTGTATCGTCGATGTCTCGCACTATACAATGATACAAAAGCTTTAAGTTTCAATATTCAAAATGATTACCAACCTAAGTTCCATGTCTAGAACAAAAGTATTGATAGAAGATTATTCTAACCTAGATTCAAAAGGTATTTTTCAATCACCATTCAAATCCATAAGATCAAAACATGGAAAGCAAGAATAATATCAATATCATAAGATAACTTAGAATCACACAACATCCCAATCAAAAGGAATACATACTAATAGAGTTAACTACATTTAATCCCAACAAAAAGAGTTTAGTTACTCATTGTCATGGTAACCTTACAAGGAGGAAAGAAGAGATGGAATGGAACCAAGCCATGATGTCTCAATGATCTTGTGTCTTCCTTCAATCCTTGTGCTCCTTGCTCTTTAGGTTCTCTCTGTATTTTCCCCTGTTTTCTCTCTTCCTCCAGTGGCCTAAACTATCCTCTAATGATTAATCCCCTTTGAAATGAACAAATGAGCTTTTATATGGCCTGTTCTGTCTGAACTCGCCTCCCAAGTAGAAACGCTCGCCATGGCGAGTAGTGGTTTCTTCACCAGTGGGTTTGTGCCACGTCAGCTCTGAGGGTTAGACCGCCTTACTCGCCTCCCAAGTAAACTTACTCGCCATGGCGAGTAAACTGGTAAACTTACTCGCCTCGCAAGTAAACTTACTCGCCATGGCGAGTAAACTGGTAAACTTACTCGCCTCGCAAGTAAACTTACTCGCCATGGCCAGTAAACTGGTAATTCTGCCTATTTTGTTCCTTTGATCTTCAAAAAGTTGTCCTTTGCATTTCTTCATGTTTTCTTGCTTCTAGAGTGTCCAGGCGTGTATTTTCCTACAAAGAGTTGGCATTAGATGTGAAAAGCATAATTGAGTGATTCTTCAGTATTTGTGAGCTTTTCGCAGGATAACTTGCAAACCAAGTAATCAAAGTGCCTAAAATATACAGTCTATTTAACTCATTTTTGACACTTATCATGTACTACACTTCCTTGTGAAGGATCTGGTAAATTCTCCAAAACTTATCCTTGCAAAAAACAAACACGATTATAATTTACATAAATCAGAAATTTAATAAATAATCAAACGCAATTATAATTTATAAATTATAATTTATAAAATCATAAATCAAATAGACGAACAAACACAATTATAATTTAATAAAATCAAATTTAATATACAAACAAACACAATTATTACTTAATAAAATCATAAATTTAATAGACGAACAAAAAAAATTATAATTCAATAAAATCATAAATTTAATAGACGAACACAATTAAATTATCACCATTAGGAGGGTCAAGTTGCCACCCATCGTCCTCGTTCTTGATAGGTCAGCTCATGTAGATAATGATACATGTGAACCAAGGTCATCCCTCCCTACGACCACCTATTCACCATTCACAACAACAACATTCAACTTCAACTCAAGTAAACAACATTCAAATTCAAAGCAATCACATTGTACATAAACCTACTCTAAATAACATTCAATTATAACATCTTAATCTAACAAAAAAAATAGATTTTTAAACCCTAAGAACTAACATTTTACTAAAATTATAAAATATAAAAATAAAAAAAAATACTCTATGCAAACTACATTGTAAGTTAATAGCATTAGGATTACTTACTTGTGATTTTGTTGACCAGATTTGGAAGATTTTCATGAAAATGAGATTGGATGAATTTGGTAGAAAATTTAGCTATACTTTTATGAGCTGGCCATATGTAATTTTTTTTGAATAATCATATAATTTTTTTATTTAAAACTATTAGTAGATTTAACCAATTAAAAAAATCATAATAACTATTACTTATACAAAATGCACTTCATAAAATACACTTACCCACAAAAAAAAAACAAAAAAAAATTGTACCAAAAAAACAAGAACAATATAGAAGACTGTATCAAAAAATAATACTATTTTTTTTGGGTTTTAATCCTTTAGTTTTTGGGAGACGGAATCAAGTAATCCGAAGTGAAAGTAACCTAAGTTAGACAAAAAAGTATTCCACATAAAATCAAACTTTGGGTAGCCAAAGATATATTATAAGGTGTAATTATATATAAAAATATACCTACTCATTCAATAATTTTTTTTTTTTAGGTAGCCATAGCCACCCATTGCATACACAAGCATCCGCCCCCGAGTATATGGTTAATTGTTGTTGCTTTCTAGTTTATGTGTAGATCGCAACGGTGGTTAACTACCGCTGAAAAATAAGTGAGCGACAGTTAACTACCATCAGAAAGATGCAACGGTAGTTAACTATAATTGAAAATAAAAACGTATTTTTCATCTGTCTTTAAGAAAACTTGAATATGAGAAAAGCAATTTTCTATTTTGTTGTACTAGACCTAAAACCCAACATATATATGGGCCTTATAACATGTTTATTTTCCGTCAAAGGGGGTATACTTACTTAACACACATACTTTTTTTTTTTACAAAACTTAATACACATACATAGTTTCAACTTCTTTTTTTCAAAAGAGAAATTATATTTAAACATCTATTTTTTGACAACTTTGGTGACAATTTTCTCTCTCATACTCACATTATTTTTTATTTTATCTCTCTATTGCTTTGATTTTCGTACAAATACTTTTTTTTTCATTTTTAAATTATGATTGTCTCATAAGTTGTCAACTAAATGATTATTTAAATAACACTTTTTTTTTTTAAATTTGCACATTCAAAGTGATAATGAGGTATGAAAAGTTCCTCTGTTTTCATTATTTTCAAAGCTGACCCAAGTTAAGATGAGTTCTGAAGTTACACGAGCTTTAAGGTTGAATAAATCATTAAGAATGCCTAATGTGTAATATAGGTTAGATATTCAACGGGAAGTATTATAATAGAATGGGATTTTCAAACTCATTAAACATGTCGTCGTAGTCGGGTTAAAGATTGCATTGTGGGTATTTAAATTGTATTAAAGTTTCACATTACTCAAGTTTTGTATATGTTGGGTGTATAAATTTATTTTTCCACCCTCGCCCTTTAAACTAGTTTTTAGTACGAGATTCAAATTCATTTAATATGGTATTAAAGTCGGATCTAATAAAAATTATGCCGAAGACATTGGAGCAGAGGTTGTTTCAAGGAGACGGTTACAAGTCTCTGTCAATAAAAACGTGACTCAGTGTCACTCATTCTCAAGGCACTATTTCACCATTCTTAACACAGATTTTTCTCATTGACTTGAACATCAAATGTTAATCTAGTTTGCTGGTCTCTTTTCTCTTGTTGGAGAACAGTTTCCTCCGCACCGGAATCATTCCCTACCGCACTTGACCTTCCCTAACACGAGCATCTTCGTCGGCACATCTCTAATGGACTACTCTAGAACGGTCCCAATCGACAATTGACATTCCAAATTTATCGCTAATGTGGCAGCTATGTCATATCATAAACGAAGCCACATAACAAATTCCTCATGATAAATGGATCACTGGTCCAATACGCAAGAACCAAAATACTGTTGACCAAATCAAATGTTTTGCAAAAAAACAACATCATACATATGGAAATCCAAATTTTCCACCTCTTTTTTTTTTAAGGAAATTTTCCATCTCTTTTTTTTTTAAGGAAATTTTCCATATTTATATAATCACTCCTGGAGGAAGAAAAAACTTACATTTGGTCATTTTAAGTATAAACATATTTAACTACATTTACTAATTTATTTCGGCATAAAACACCTCTTTGGTCCCTTAATTTATTGTAAAAGCTTAGTTTGATCCTTTAACTTTAAAATCAATATATTTGGTTTGTTAACTTTTATTTTAAAGTTTAGTTTAATATCATATTCATATATTGAGGGACAAGGTCGCATTAACTTGCATAATTTAAAGAATCAAGTTGCGTTAACTTATATAAATTAAGGGAACAAATTGATTGACTCTAAAGAGATCAAACTGAATTTTTAAAATAAGGTAAAGGATTGATTTTAAAACTAATTGACCAAACTTAACTTTTAAAATAAGTTAAGATAGTAAATTGGTGTTTAACCTATTTATTTAACACTACCATTCTCAAAATAGTTCTTAGTTAATATAAATTTTATTTTTAAGATTCTTGTTTATATGGAACAAGTTCTTATGAATTCCTCTAAAAAAAAATTCTTATGAATTGTACTTTTGAGAATACATTTATATTCTATAAGATCAATAAAATTGATTACACTGAACTTTTTTTTACTAGAACTAAGTTTTTAATAAGTGTGAATTTAGTTATTTTTATTTATAACCGGACCCAAAAAGCATATGTCAATAACACTTTTTTTTTTCTAGAGGATTAAGACATGTTGCATGTGATAAAGAAGATTTAAACAAAATATCACTAGGTTATATGTCAATAACATATGTTGTGTGTGATAAAGAAGATTTCAACAAACAGACCAGCAAGTAAGTTTAAATTTAGATAAATAACTAAATATTAATCTAACAACTAATATTTGTAATAAAAAAAAATATTTAACAAAATATCACAAGGTTGAAGTAGCAGGACAAGATACAGTAACCACAACGGTGGAAGAGAGGGGTGGCCCGATGTGGCCATGGTCACTCTCCAAAAATTTAATTTATGCAATATTAATGTTTTCTCACTTGAACCTTTATTTTTCATTTTAAATATATTAGTAATCCGTAAAAAGAAAAGTATCAAACCGTTACAAATAAAAAGGGAGTAATTTTTTTACTCACATTTCTAAAAAAAACCACAACAGTTTTAATAGAGTACTTTTGAAAGGTATAATTTGTCTGGAAATGTACTTTCATGCACTACTAAGATTGTAATTTTTTGCCTCTCAAAAAAAAAGATTGTAATTTTTTTATGTATATCTAAAGTGATTTTTGGGTAAAACTTGTACCATAAAATATCAGTTTCTAATCCATTAAAGAATAATAATAAAAACTGCTTAAAATTCTCTTTAGTAAATTATGCATTTTAAATTTGGTCACTTCTTTGTACCCAAAATAAAAATCGATGACCCTCAAATTAGATTTTTGACACGGTCCCACTTTTCCACCTTAAAGTTATCAAATCTTAATTCCCATTTACCCGTTTAATAGATCTTATTAAAATAGCACTTTACATAACATTATTATCTTTGTAAAGTCTTTTTAGACTTCACTAGTTTAGTAAATAAATAACATGGTCCAACACAAAGGAGGTAAAAAAACGTTAAAAGAGAAATGGATATTTAGAGTTTTTTACTAATTTGAACTAAAGTGAATGAAAGCTTCACTGACCATAGACTATAGTAACAAATTTTCTCTTTTTCAATTCATTCTTGCCTAATACTCTTCATGCAGCTAAATACGAAACAGTCAAACTTTGATCTGATCATGTAGAATACATTAATTAGTAATTGAACCAACAACGTGTTGCTAACACGGTAATCTATTTCCACACGAAATTTCCACTTTTCTTAACCATCAAGTTTATTTATAGTTTAATTAATCTACAAAAATTCCTCTAATTTAATATACATTCAAACACTCCATCTTTGAACTTACTCCTCCTATAAATAATCTTTCACCAACCTAAAATAATAATCATTTGCACACAAACTCTTTCAATCTTTTACAACATGAGCACACACAATCAAAATCAAAAGCAGAACAAGTCTCTACTAAGCCGCCTAAGAACGGCGGTACAAAAGGTGAAGCTTCTTATAAGCTCCACCATACTCAACCACACATGGAACGCTGCAAAAATGCTTCGTGGTGCTTCTTTGAGCAAACAACAACTAAGTTTCAACAATCGTCCTGGGTTGATGATGTGTTCTTCAGAGGAAACTGATTCAGAGGGTTCTATTTCTCCATCTCCTTGTCTTCAAAGGACAATAAGTTTTCCTTCAGATGAGGATGACATTGATAAGAGATCGGAAATTTTCATAGCTAATTTCAGACGACAGCTTCTGTTAGAGAGACAAATCTCATTGCAGCTACGTCGTTATTGCAAGGAACAAAATAGTTCTGGATTGATATCTCCTCGAATAATATATATTAAGGATGATACATTAATGGAGGACTCTGTTTTTTGCTGAAAGGATCTCCAATGCGATACATGTAAAAACAATTTGTTTGTTTATTTCTTTCTTTTTTTGTTAGATCATAAGAGGCTGCAAGTAACATTAGTTTTATGTTTTTGTTAGTTGTTCCTTCGTTCTCTACCATTTGTTTCTTTCTTTCTCAATTGTCCATGTACAACAAAATACATTGAATTATTCAATTGTATTTTATAGACATAGTTGTTTCCTTCCAATTCAAGTTTCGTATCTACACAACCGAGTTTGGTATCATTTGGTCACATTTTGCTTTAATTATTCTGATATCATACCTGCTTAACTTTTTGTTTGAAAGAGATTAATTTTGATATAATATTGGTGTAAAAAGTTTTAATTCATCAACAAACCACAATCATATGTTTAATTTTTTAAATTTTTGAATTTTTAATGATACAACAATTCGGATTGATTGACAATATAAAAAATTTAAACTCGCAGTGGATATAAATTAAATCATTTTTAAATAGTTTTTTAATTCAATATAAAATCAACAAAAGGAAAAAAAAATAATAATAGTATTGATTTTGTAACTTGAAAGGACGTCTAAACACAATTCATGTATCGAAAATACTTTTTATACAAAGAAATGATATAGCTTAAAGTTTATAGTTTCTCATGATTTTTGTCAAATTTATAGCTTAAAGTTTGTAGTTTATTTCTCGTGATTTTTCTCAAATTTTCCCATGAAATATTAATTGAAAAAAATTAAATATATACTTTATATGTCATTTCATATTTATAAATTAATTCAACCATTAATTTTAGAAACAATAAAAATTCAATAGGCTAACTCATTTATTAGTTTATCCACTATAAACTATCTTAATAGGCAAATTCTATGGTACACCCAAAAATTTGGGTGTATTGGTACACCAAATCAATAAATTAATAGTTAAATGTGTTATTTTTTGAAGATAAAAATTGTTTTATGTCACCTATAATTATAATAATTA
>Ga0228710_1011124_pt1 | contig 11755 bp, 10 predicted proteins | sample MedpolnodulmetaG_FD_177995 | JGI IMG/M metagenome (GOLD analysis project Ga0228710, IMG submission 177995) | Root nodule microbial communities from Medicago polymorpha collected in Santa Monica, California, United States - pink nodules | ecosystem: Host-associated > Plants > Roots > Nodule... | reverse complement strand
TTTTCTTTAAATTTAGCCATGATTTACTCAGATCCATATATGTCCAAGTCCAAGGTGTAATATTTTAATTATGAACACGTGATATTGGGAACAAGAAAAACAATGATAACCAATCCCTGGCATTTTTCTTATTAAATTTTTTATAACGTCAAATTTTAATGATTGTTATGATATTTTGATCTATGACCTTTTTCTTGTTAATTTATTGATGAAAGTTTTGTTAAAAAAATAGCTAGATGAATTTGAGATGATTAAAAAAATATTGGAGAAATAACCGAATCAACCCACCCGATCAAACCGAGATCCGTCCAAACCGAAACCCGCACAAACCGTATTAATTTGTGGGCGGAATTGGGTCTCTAAATTGGATGCTCGGTTTCATACATATTGCCGAGTTCAGGCCCGAACCCACCCGAACCCGACCGTTGCTCTACCCTATCATTACTTATACTTTCTATTTCTAATGGTTTACATTTGAGTATATTTCTAAGGGTGTGTTTGGATTGAGAGTTTAGGAGAGGAAAAGAGGGGAGGGTTTACTTTTCATTTTTAAATTACGGACACTATAAAATGTTTTTTAAAAAAGTTAACATATTAACATGATAAGTGATCATATAATACTTCAATCGTACTTAATTTATGTTAGAAAAACGTGTTATATAATCCGTAATTTAAAAATGAAAAGTAAACACTCCCCTCCTAAACCCTGAATCCAAACACAAACTTTTGTTCATGCACACAAACTCACAAAGCATATACAAGATGAAAGCCAAAGGCCAGTCAATCTCAATTTTTACCAGTCTTATTTTTTCTTGACAGGTACTATTCTTAATTTTAGAAAAGTGGGATTTGTCACAAATAATGGTTTGATGCCTTTCTCATTGTTATTCCTTGTGTATATATAGAGGTTACAAGGCTATACATATAATTACACTAAATAATTGCATATAATGGAAACAAGTCAATTTCTGATTTATGTCCTTATTTCTAGGAACAAACTAACAAATAAATCAAATCAACTTCTTATTCACATCCCACCTCAAATTGATGTGGTTGGTCCATGAGCATCAATTTGCCAACAAGAAATTGATGATGTGGGAGCATAACAGCTTTGGTAAGAATATCTGCAATTTGCAACTGAGTACTAACATGAGGAAGGGATATTAGTCGGTTATCATAGGCGTCACAGATAGAATGACAATCAACTTCGATATGCTTGGTGCGCTCATGGAAAACAGGATTGACAACAATTTGGATCGCACTTGTATTGTCAGCATAAAGTGAGGTTGGCTCTGTTTGAGGAAATCCAAGTTCAACCAAAAGACCACGAAGCCAAATTATTTCTGAACAAGCGGCAGACTTGGCACGATACTCAGATTCAGTAGAAGATTTAGAGACTCTTGCTTGTTTCTTACTTTTCCATGAGATCAATGAAGAGCCAAGAAACATGCACCAACCAGTGACAGAGTGTCGAGTATCAGGGCATCCTGCCCAATCGGCATCACTATAAGCACTCAACTTAGGAGAATTTCCAATGGAAAAGAATAGGCCACGGTAAGAGCTTCCCTTCAAGTAACGAATAATACGGCGAACTGCTCCCAAGTGAAGATGGCGTGGAGAATGCATGAATTGACTTACTTGTTGAACAGCAAAAGATATGTCAGGACGAGTAATGGTCAAATAATAAGACAACCCACAAGTTGTCGATACAATAAAGGATTAGGTAAGAGATCACCATCATCACGATGATATTTAACATTAACCTCAAGAGGAGTATCCATTGAATTAGCCGATTGGAGACCAGCCATGGAAATCAAATATGTGGCATACTTGTGTTGATGGAGGAAGATACCCTTGGATGTAGAATGAACCTCAAGACCAAAGAAGTAATGCATGTTACCAATATCTTTCATATGAAAGGAGGTCTGTAACCGTTCTTTAAGTCTCTGAATGGAAGCATTATCAGAACCAGTAATAACTATATCATCAACATACAAAAGAAGCAGTACAATTCCTGCATACGTGCTATGAATAAATAGAGATGAATCATATTGACTTTGACTAAAAGAGAACCCAAGTAGAGTGGAGCGGAATTTTTCATACCATGCTCTAGGCGCTTGTTTCAAACCGTATAAAGAACGTTTGAGCTTGCATACACCCTGAGATGACGAGAATAAACCTTGAGGAGGAGTCATATAGATATCTTCAGTTAGGTCACCATGAAGAAAAGCATTCTTGACATCCATTTGATGAAGAGACCACCATTAGAAGTAGCTATAGAGAGTATCGTGCGAACAATTGTCATTTTGGCAACCAGTGCAAATGTCTCATCATAATCAATTCCATATTCTTGCCTGATTCCTAAGGCAACCGATCGAGCCTTGTAACGGTTGAGAGATCCATCAGAATTCAGTTTCACAGAATACACCCACGAATGCACACTGAATAGATTGTGCTCTAAGTTTATGTCTTTCAAACGGAGGTAAGTGAACGAAACAAGCACATCCAAAAGTATGTAAATCACTATAATCAGGTTGAGTTTTAAAAAGACGAAAGAAAGGAGAATCAAAATCAATTACCACAGAAGGAAGACGATTGATCAAAAAGACAGCAGTGGAAAGAGCCTCCGCCCAAAAACGGGATGGTACAGAAGCTTGAAGAAGCAAAGAGCGGGTTATATCAAGCAAATGACGATTTTTGCGTTCTGCCATCCCATTTTGTTGAGGAGTATATAGAAAAGATCGTTGAGACAAAATACCTTTTTGTTGAAGATATTTCTGAAACTCATTAGACATATACTCACCACCGGAGTCAGAGCGAAGTATTTTAACACTTGCTTGAAATTGAGTTTCAACATATGTCAGAAATTTCTTAAACATAGAAAACACTTCAGATTTAGACCGAAGAAAATATAACCAGGTAAACCGACTGTAATCATCAATAAACGTGACAAAATATTTATAGTTAGCATGAGAAACTACATGAGACATACCCCACACATCACTATGAATCAACTCAAAACAAGTGGAAGCACGATGGGCACCAGATGGGAAAGGAAGTGTTTTACTTTTAGGCAATTTGCAAATAGAACATGACAGAACATGTCACAAATAATGTCTTGATGCCTTTCTCATTGTTATTCCCATTGTATATATAGAGGTTACAAGGCTATACATATAATTACACTAAATAATTACATATAATGGAAACAAATCAATTTCTGATTTATGTCCTTATTTTTAGGAACAAAATAGAGTAGAGAAGTAGTTTGAAGTTTGAACAATATTTATCATTCTTTTTTATAAATACTAGACAAACTTACCTTTTTTTAGGGATTCTCATGACTTACTTTTATCACAATAGTTATAACATGGCTCCCAAAAAAAAGTTAGGGTTAAATATGTTTTTGATCCTTATAAATATACCAACTTTTCGTTTTAGTTTCTCTAAAATTTTCCTTCAACTTTTAGTCCCTATAAAATTTTCAATCACTAGTTTTGGTCCCTATTTTTAATTTAATTTTTATATTTTTTAATGAAATTGTGCATGTGTAAAATATTCTAAAACAATTTCCTAAAAAAATTAGAATTTTTAACAAAACACAAATGAAATATGAATTTTTAATCCTAAAAAATATAAAAATTCATATTAAATTCATGTTCCGTTAAAAAATTCTAAAATATTTTTGGAGACATTCTTATAATATTATGAATTCTACATACGAGTTTACTTTAAAGGAGGGAATAAAAGTGAAAGCGGAAAAATTTTGAGGGACTAATAGTTGAAGAAATTTTTTAGAGGGACTAAAACGAAAAGTTGACATATTTATAGGGATAAAAAACCCAAAATTTATAACATGGTAGCAATTTTTTGAGGTATTATAATATGAAAAATTAGTAAATAGACAATTACCCCCTGAAATTGTAAGTTTCGTCAATTACCCCCTTGAAATTAACAAAACTTCAACTACCCCATGAAATTGCACAGCGTTGCAAATACCCCCCGAAGTTTTGCACTAATGTGCAAAATGCCCATTGAACTTGAAAATTTATATATTTTTTTTCTTATCCTTAAAAGTCATATTAGCTATGTTTTGACGGTATACAACCATATATGTTTCCTGAAACGATCAAATATTAACCATGTATCAGAGTCTAATGATATGAAAGTCAGCATAGCAAAGTACAACCACACCTGTCAGATAGAAAACTAATGCATGACTTCATAATGAAGCACATAAATGACATATGATTGGTACAACTAAGATGTCAAAATATATAATTTTAACCACACCAAAAATTTCTACTTCCTTTGTGTTGTGAGCACTGCACACTCTACAACAACACACTTCTCTCACTTTCAAGAAAAAATACATAAACTTAACTTGTTACTTCTCTCACTTTATAAAAGATCTTGAAGGATTCATGCTCTTCTTCCCCGTTAGGATTCAAAAGAATGGTAATAATATTATATTATGTATATAAGAGAATAAGCCACCATCCTTTTGATCTCTAATGGGGTGAATGACAACTCGAAAAGGAAAAAACATATGATGTTGGAACAAAGAAATGTTTTTATGTTTGTTTTGTAAATATTCTTGAGTTTTGTACATTATTGTACGGTTTACCAAAAACTGCCAATTTGTTCTACCATATTGCCAATATATGGTTGTATACCGTCAAAATTTAGCTGATATGCTCCACAATCCAGTGATAATGCATTCACTTTTAAGGATAAGAATTTTTTTTATAAACTTTCAAGTTTAGGGGGCATTTTGCACATAAGTGCAAAACTTCAGAGGATATTTGCAAACGTCGTGTTGACTAACAGAAGAATTTGACGAAGGGGTAAATTGATTAACTTTGTGCAAGTTCAGGGGGGTAATTCAAATTTTGTTAATTTCAGGAAGTTGCCACTAAAAATACATATATAATTAATAAATTTGACCGTCTAGACGAATAAACCAATTCAAAATTTTCCTATATTTCATACGTGCAAGTTGCCACTAATTTCCATTTATAACCTTGAATAATTAATAAAGCAGAGAAAATTATGTAAATTTCCATGACATATGCCAAGAAAAATGTCTATAATTCCCACTAATTTCCATTCTTACACTCCAATTTCCGTATGCAACAAACCAACACTAGCAAATAAAATAACAAACAAACCGCGTCTTTGTCTACATCGCTCAGGTGATAATCCCAACTTACCCATTTTGGTACGTCGTGAATTTTCATTCCATTTCATCCACCGACACCATACCTTAATCTTCATAATCATAACCATATAGCCCTAAATCAAATTCACAAATTTCTCAGATCCAAATCCAAATCTCAAACGTTTCATCACACGATGGAGCGTTTCCACCTCCACCTCCTCCTCCTCCCTCTCTTCCTCCTCCTCACCACCCTCCCAACCACCTTCTCCGAGATCCGTTTCTCCGAGATCCGAAGCGACGATCGTCCCATCATCCCTTTCGATCAATTCGGATTCACACACAACGGTATTCTCGAACTCAACGTCTCCAAAATCTCACTCTCTAACTCCAATCTCGATCTCTCCAAAGTCGGTTTCTTCCTCTGCACTCTCGATTCATGGCTTCACGTTCTTCAACAACTCGAAGACGGTGAAATTCTTTGCGCTCTTCAATCCGATCTCGTTAAATCCGTTTTCACTTTCTCTTCTCTTAACGGTAAAGAATCCTTCAATACTCTTTACAATGAAACCGATTCAGATCAGTATAATCTCGTTTTCGCTAATTGTCATCCTCAACAGCTTAAGGTTTCTATGGATGTTAATTCCGCTATGTATAACCTCGATGGAAAAAGTCACGTTCGTGATTATCTTTCTGCTGGTAGAACAATTCTACCTAGGGTTTATTTTGTCTTCTCTTTGGTCTATTTTACCCTTGCTGCGGTTTGGATTAGTGTTCTGTATAAGAAAAGATTAACTGCTTTCCGAATTCATTATTTCATGCTTGCTGTTATAATTTTGAAAGCGATTAATCTGTTGTGTGAGGCGGAAGATAAGTCGTATATTAAGCGGACCGGAAGTGCTCATGGATGGGATATATTGTTTTATATGTTTAGTTTTCTGAAAGGGATTTCACTTTTTACGTTGATTGTCTTGATCGGTACTGGATGGTCGTTTTTGAAGCCTTTTCTTCAGGATAAAGAAAAGAAGGTTTTGATGATTGTGATTCCGCTTCAGATTGTTGCGAATATTGCTCAGGTTGTTCTTGATGAGAGTGGACCTTATGGACATGATTGGGTTACATGGAAACAGATTTTCCTGCTTGTTGATGTTGTTTGTTGCTGTGCTGTGTTGTTTCCGATTGTGTGGTCGATTAAGAATCTTCGTGAGGCGGCTAGGACTGATGGGAAAGCGGCGGTGAATTTGATGAAGTTGACTTTGTTCAGGCATTACTATATTGTTGTTATCTTTTACATTTACTTCACTAGGGTTGTGGTTTATGCCTTGGAGACTATTACTTCATATCGGTATTCTTGGACTAGTGTGGTTGCTGCTGAGTTGGCTACACTTGCTTTCTATGTGTTTACGGGTTATAAGTTCAAGCCAGAGGCGCATAATCCTTATTTTGTCATTGATGATGAAGAGGAGGAGGCTGCTGCTGAGGCGTTGAAGCTTGAAGATGAATTTGAATTGTAATTTTGGTGCTGAAAAAATTGATACAGATTATGGTTTTGCCAGGGGTAGATAGATGGTTGAAGATGTTGGTTTGCTTGCTCAGCAATGTTCAGGTTTCATTACAATGACAGCTGAAAATTTTCATGTTACATTTTATGGGTATAGCAGTTGGTATTCATAAATCATTGTGCTATAAATATCTTAGACTCTTGTGTAGTGCTGTGAACAATATATTCTGTCCAAGTATTGATACTGATACTTTGCGAACACTTTTTTCTTGCAATGGTTGCTTTTATTCTAGTTACTTTTTAGCTTTGTAATTCTGTACCTACAAATTTTGCATTGGAATTTTCCAATTATTATTGCTAGAGTTCTAATTTTGTTGTAAACATGAATAGTCCAATCTTATAATTGATTTGCCTGTGTAGAGGTATATATATATATAGTATATAGGAATGTCATGTCATTGGGCCACGCTCCTGAAGTAATTGTATGTAACAATCTAACATGGGTTAGTGGCTGTGATTCTGTGAAATAGTGGAGAATCCAAATCTTGGAAATCCCGAGTTTCACACGGGGTAGGTTGGGAGAGAGTTCTTTGAAATAAATTACTGGACCTAAGCAGGATCTATAGCATAATGATAACCCTGTGCCACCGAAAAATTAATTCCTTGCTCTGGATAGACTAGGATTGTAGGGACATGGTGCGTCTGGTAGGGATGTGAGTAATTGGATAGACTAGGATTGTTGGGATATGGTCAGTTTGTTTTCTGTTTTAGGGTAGTTGCTATTGCCTATTGCTCCCCTTCTCTATCCTTGTGTATAGCAAGTCTATAAATTTAGACTTACATTCCCTTAGAAGGATCTTTTGAAAAATATTAGTTTTGACTGGTTTCAAACAAGTGTAAGGAGAGTATCTTCTCTTGTTATTTCCTATTTCTAAATAAAAAAGTGTTCTTTCTTTGGCATCTAATTCTTGGTAAAATTGAAAAACAGGAACTGCTGTGTAGGGGGATTATTCTTCGTAGTATCAATCCTTATTCAAACCCAGTTATATTGGTAAAAATGAAGGATGTTAATCTACAGAATGTGCCTGTACTATCAGGCGCTTAACAAGATAACCATCCCTAACAAATTTTCTATTCCCATAGTAGATGAGTTATTCAAGAGTTACAACTTACATGGTTGCTATTTCTTTTCAAAACTAAATCTGAGATTGTGAGGAAGGTATAGAAGAGACAACCTTTAGAACTCACAAATGATTATCATTAGAAGGATTTAGTTATGCTATTCGGCCTCAAAATTGATGTGAGTAATTTCTTTCAACCATATTTGAGGAAAATGGTGGTAGTATGTTTCGATGATATTCTTCTGCATTTGAAATGTTGTATCCATGTCATGTCAATATATCGTTATTGGTTAGGGAGCCTCTAGCGGTCCTGTTAAGATTTTGATAAGAACTTGGAGAATCCTCCTTAAAAAACTAGGTATCAAGTGGAAAGCAAGGTAGACAAACTCGAGATCCTAAGTAAGATCGGGTAGGACCCATGAGATCGTGAATCGGGGGATTGTAACACGGATCGTAAGATCCTACCAAATTTAGAAATTCATATATTACATAGAAATTCATACATATTCATATGAAGCAACATAATTTAATAGAAAAATAACTTTAAATAACACTCAAATTCATTAACAGTAGCACATTAAAACAACTTAATACAACTCTAAAATTCAAAACACATCACACCTTTAAAACTCCAAAACGGTAGCAAATAACACCTATAACCATCTTAAAAAACCCAATGCAGCTGCAGACCAGAACAGAAAAAGAAAAAAAAAACACTTAAAAAGCTTCAAAACAGTACTCATACAACTCCATAACAACAATAAAACTTAATCATAATTATCTCAATGGTCAATTCCCAAATAAATAATGTGAGAGAGGAGATTGAGTGCTATGAATATGGGAATTGCATTGGTAAGGCTCCATGATTTATGGGTGTATTGGAAAATTTCCCTAATTATTGATAATGGCTTTATTGGGATGATTTTCAATAATCAATGAGTATAATGAGGGAATTTGAAACCGTTTCAGAGAAAAAGAAGAGTGAAACACGTTTTTTTGCCTTTCTGATAGCAAAAATGCGTATTTTGGCGATGTGGGTTACGAACCCGACCCGAAAGATCCAGATTTCTGGAAAACGAACCACCAAACGGGTCACGAACCGACCCGCGAACCCGGTTTTCTGGGTTTCAAAACTAACTCGTCTGGATCTACGATACCAACGCGTTTACGTTTTTCAACTACGATCCAATCCGTGACCACCAAAAACCGATTCCAACGACTTTCCGGCACGGCGAGGGGATGTGAGATCGTGAACTCGGACAATCCTACGAGCTGGATCGCGAGTTTGTTTGCCTTGGTGGAAAGAACCAAACATCTTAAGTGCCCCACAAAGCATCTCACTCTACTCGATGCAAGACTAAGCCACCTCACAATTCCCAACTCCCTATTTGATTCAAGCCATTATTTCATGGCCAATGCCTAAAAATATGACTGGAGTTGTGTTCTTTTAGGCCTAATAGACAATTATTGTAAGTTCATTGTGGGGTATGATAAAAATAACTGAGCCACTGATGGTGTTAAATAAAAAAGATGCTTTCGAGTGGGGTGAAATGAATCAGCTGTGGAAGCATTTAATGCCTTAAAATCAAAGTCACCTGCTTCCTAATTTTCCAAGTCATTCAAGATCAAATGCAATTCATCCAGGAGTGGACTAAAAGCCGTTTTGATGCAGGAAAAGAGGCTTTTGTTGCAATTTACAGATGTCTTTAGATATTACATTCCAAAACTGGCATCAGTATCTTCAGAAGGCTGTTTAAGGTTTATAGAAATTAGGAAAGTTTTTTTCCCTCAAATAGCGAGTCACAAACGCTAGCCAGCGCAGTTGGGAGTTAAATTAATAGGATATCAACTTGAGATTTGTTATAAACTTGAAAAGGCAAACAAGGTGCATGATCTAGAATTCAGCTATCAATTTGTTAATGACAAATTTTTAGCATGCCACCATGAATTGTTGTTTGTCATACTAATATTTACAAACCCCCATTCACGATTCACCCCACCCCATTAGACCCAGTCTTCATTTTCCTTAAAATCCGTAAACTTTGGACTAGGAATGTAGGGTGAGGCAGCTAAGGGATTGCAAAGGGCTCATGGTATATCCTCAGAATCAGAGACCACTTATAACCCCTCTCAATTTCACAGTATTACCATTTCTAATACAAAGCTAATTATCTTTTTTTGTTTTGTTGAGAAAAGCTAATTATCTTGTGATTCTCCTGTGATGAATCATAATATTTGCTATATTAGAATTCTTTCTGTTTTCTTTATTACCTATTGTGATTTGATTGACGCCGAATGGCATTTGCTTAGCTTGGTTATGTTTCCTTTCCTTGTTGCCCTGATAGAATATGATTGTAAGTATAGTTGATAGAATCTTGTTAAAATGTTTGTTCTCATGTTTGAGTGATTGTTACGCAATCTGTGCAAATTTCGTTGGTGGCTCTGCTTTTACTATGTTACAATTTGGTTGTGGTGGCCTGTATGAACAAGTAAGATTTATGGAGTTTCTTTTTTCCAGCTTTACACTAAATTTTATGCTTGGCTTGTCTACTGAATGAATAAGGTTTTAAGGCTTTTTCTTTTGTATCTATATGAAGTAACGTTCATGCACACAGATACCTGACACAATCATTGAACACACATACATGAGCAATGTTCGAAGTATAACATATCAAGACACGATACAGATACTCCACCACACATTAAATTTGAACAACATGATAAATTCACGTTAAAACAGATAAGTCAAATTTTGATTTTGTCAATAAAAAAAAATCTTTACAACCTTGTATCACTGATGTTCGAACATTAGTGATACGAGTTTGTAGAAGATTTTTTTTATACGAGTTTGTAGAAGATTTTTTTTTATTGACAAATTGTAAGAGTCATATAACCAATTATCCGTTTATTTGTCATTCAAATTTCGGTCTCCTTCAGCCTTGTTTTTTTTTGTTCAAGTAGAATGGGAGGTTTGTAATTGATTTCACATACAATGTAAATACTGTCTCATAAAAGAAAAAGCTCCAGTCTATCCTACAATCCTAACATACTCTTCAAAAGAGTTTCAACGAGCAAGAAACTTGAAAGTGCTTGTTATTTTTTAATAAATAAATTAAGTTTGTAAATTCAATTAGTTATTAAGAACCGTTTATTTTTTCTTTGTTCTGTGGATTCTTTTCTCTCGATATCTTTTTTTTTCATCCACAACCCTCGAACTTGAGGTCTTGTTTACGGGATTTGAGTCCTGTTCTACCAAAAATAATGTAAAGTTGGTTGTAAATTGCATTGCTTTAAAGAAATTGTAAAGTTGTAGAACTTTTTTAACACAACTAGCCATTGTACCCGTGCTACGCACGGGTGAGTTACGTAAAAATGATGTAAATAATTTGCCTCGATAAAATCATGCACGTTATATTATATAGTAATGTACAATTGCTTTAAACACATAAACACTGTCGTACTAACATATCATTGAGATAACATTCTTCTTATCATAACTTTATGTACAGTACTAACCTGATTTTATTTTGCAAACTTGGGAACATTTTGCTAATCCAATTTATACAAATACATAGACTTGGTCTATCTGCTAATAAAAAAAATCATGAAAAACTTTAAAAGGACATAAAATAGAGCAAAATAAATTGCATAGTAGTAAATACTTTTTTTAGTAATTTTAAATGTTGACCTGAATGTCATTTTTAGTAGTTATTACGACATGAAGAAAAAAAAAACATAACATGAAAAAGCTTTAAAAGGAAACAAAATAAAGAACAGATATTGCATATCATTAAACCTTCCTTTTTTTGCTAGTGAGTTAGTGAATTTTACTGTTAAAATATAACATGAGTAAACCTTCCTTTGACAATTTGAAAAAAAAAAGAGGAGAGAAATAAAGATCAATTATTGCATATCAGTAAACCTTTAGTAAACCTTTTTTTTTTTTGGTAGTGAGTAAACCATCTTTACTGTCAA
>Ga0228710_1011122_pt1 | contig 11755 bp, 6 predicted proteins | sample MedpolnodulmetaG_FD_177995 | JGI IMG/M metagenome (GOLD analysis project Ga0228710, IMG submission 177995) | Root nodule microbial communities from Medicago polymorpha collected in Santa Monica, California, United States - pink nodules | ecosystem: Host-associated > Plants > Roots > Nodule... | reverse complement strand
GACGACCTTGAGGTGATTTGGTACCACATGCATCTAGAAGAGTCTAGAACATTGCATGCATTCGAATGATTGGTGAAACATGTCATAATTGTATATGTGACTTTGTGGATTGTGCATTGGTGAAATCTGTCGATTGTTGTGATTGGAGTATATGTGCCTCGGTGAATCTAGTTGTTGATTATTATTTGATAATGATAACAAGTAGGAATTGTACATGTATATGCTTATATGTGATATGTATGAATTATTGCGTGCATGTGTTTTTATATGTTGATTATGATTGATGTGAAGCTCACCCCCAGTGGTTTTGACCGCCTACCTGTTTGTATGAATGGGTAGACGGAGTGCAGGGTTAGCTTTGCTTGGTGAGTGCCGGGATAGCGGGAGCTATCTCCGTTTATCGTCTTTGGAGTCCTAGTTAGGCTCTGATTAGGAAGTCGTCTTTATTTTCGTTGAACTATTTGTTGTGGAGCTTTACCCATTTGTCGGGACTTGGAGGTTTATATTATGAATTATATCGATACCATAGCATGTATATTTTAGAGATTTGTGACTTTTATCCGTTGCGACTTTTGAGGAATTATATATGCATGTTGTTTGAATGTTTATGCGAAGACGTAGCACCTATTTCTTGAATATTCATTTTATTCGCGTGTATTATCGCTTAAACAGAAGTAGGGTGTTACATGGCACATCTTATCTTCACAACTGTTCAATAGTCTCTAATCTTTTAATTTCGCTTTCGCTATTTATCTTATCTTGATATAACTTCGCATTAAATTTTTCAACTAACCACTTATATTAATGCCATGCGCCTAACAATGTCAAGTGGTTACTTTTCTTCACGCACTAAAGGCTATATAAGTGTAAAGCATGTAGACATTTTATAAGCATGCATCAAAGAAACAATCAATTTTTAAAATACACTCTTTAGTGAATCTACAAAATGTCCATAGTTCAGTGTATTGGAGGATTTCTAGCCATCCTAATCTTCCTATACATATACTATTGGAGACGCAATAGAGATGAAAGTGTGCCAATTAATTGGCCAATAATTGGTATGCTGCCGTCGCATTTGCATCACCTGTCCAATTTCCATGATCATACGACCTTAATTTTGAAACATCATGGAGGAACCTTTCGATTTGAAGGAGCCTGGTTCACAAACACAAGCTTTATCGGTACCAGTGATCCAATGAATGTTGATCACATTGCGAGCAAGAACTTTGGTAACTATGGTAGGGGGTCCAACTTCAAAGAAATTTTTGATTTTTTTGGAGATGGTATTTTAAATACTAATTCCCACGTATGGAAACAACAGAGGACAATGTTTCATTCATTTCTCAAAAGGAAAACCTTCAAGAACTTCTTCCAACAAACTATGAAGAAAAAGCTGGAGAACTACCTACTACCATTTCTTAATGATGTATCTGAAATAGGTGCTCACGTGGACCTGGAGGATGCCTTGAATAGGTTCACTTTTGATAGCATCTGCACTATTGCATTTGGATTTGATCCAAATTGCCTTCCAAACAAGTTTAATGAGCTAAGAGAGTTTGCTTATCAAAAATCTCTTCCTGTTATAGATGAGGTGATAATTTACCGGCACTTCATACCACGGTGTCTATGGAAGTTGCAAAAATGGCTCCATGTTGGTCAAGAAAAGAAGTTAAGGAAAGCCGAAGAAAATCTTGACCGTTTCTTGTATGAAAGTATAACATTTTCCAAACAAGAGAAAAGCAAGTGCAGCAGCAGTGAAGAAATGGATGACTTTGTAAAAGCACTGATGAAGGAAGGATCTGGAAAGGGGGGAATGGATGAGAAGTATCTTAGAGACAATGTACTCACTCTCTTTTTAGCAGGAAATGGCCCAGTTAGTTCAGGTCTCAGTTGGTTTTTCTGGCTTGTTTCAACTCATCCTATTGTGGAAGCCAAAATTATTCAAGAAATCAAAGATAACTGGCCCACACAAGAGGAGAATCAGACTGTTTCGAGAGATGAAGATCTTGATAAGCTAGTGTACCTCCATGGAGCTCTATGTGAATCCTTGAGAATTTTTCCTCCAGTGCCTTTTGAGCATATCTGCGCAATCAAATCCGATATACTACCTAGTGGAGAGCGTGTTAGTCCAAATACAAGGTTATTGTACTCTTTGTATGCTATGGGAAGGATGGAACAAATATGGGGAGAAGACTGCATGGAATTTAAGCCTGAGAGATGGGTATCAGAGAGAGGAAACACTATTCATGTACCATCTTACAAATTCATAGCTTTCAATACAGGACCTAGAAGCTGTATGGGTAAGGATATTAGCTTCATTCAAATGAAGATGGTCGCAGCTGCTTTGTTACCTAGGTTTCTCATACAGGTGGTGGAAGGTCACCCTGTCACCCCAAAGCTTTCTTTTGTTCTTCACATGAAACATGGCTTGAAGGTTAAAGTCACTAAAAGATGCATTTGACTGAAGTTAACGATCGGTGATTTATGTTACCTATTTGTTATTGTTGCTCCGTGCCTTTGTCACATTGTTATGGTCTGGTTCTGTTATTATCTATTTTAGAAATCATGTCTTAATGTAATAAACGGCTTTAAGTTGAACCGTTGTTAGAAATCATGTCTTAATGTTATTACCTTTCCAAGCAATAATGATACATCGTATATTTCTTTTAAAAAATTATACAAATGATTAATGTATTTAGTGATGCTATACCTACGTCGGGAAAGCCTTGCACGCTAGTTTCAGAACTCTAATTTCATTTATTTCATAAAAACATTTTAAACAAATACTCCATCCGTCTCAAATTATACGATGTTCGGGTATTTCACATGTCTTAAGAAATGTAATTAATTTTGTATGGAAAAAGATATAATGAATTGTTTTACAAAATTGTCTTTAATAAATGGTATAGGAAAAATAAATTAAATAATTGAGAGAAAAGAGAGATTAATAAATAATTAAAGGTATAATAGAAAAAATCACATTAATATTTCATTGGTATTGTAAAACGACTTATAATTTAGGACAAATATTTTTTTCAAAGCGACATATAATTTAGGAACGAAGGGTTGTAATTTTTCTACCATGTGCAAATTTACACATTTTAAAAACTTTAAAATAGTAACTTTCTCTTGAAAATTATGCAATTTATATTAAATATGTAGCTTTTAATAAATAATTGTTGTTTTTTCAATTAAAAGTTACTCCCTCCGTCTCATAATAAGTGAGTCATAACTTGTAAAAAAAATATTGTCCTAAAATAATTGACTCATTTCACTTTTCGATGCAATTTTAATTGTTTTATTTTCCAATTATAACTCTAATTAACATTACTTTCATCATTCCCAATGCAATTTATTTTGCTTTGCATTTATGATAATGACAAATGCACCTATAATTTGACAAGAGCACTTAAAAATCATTTTTCTGTCTCCTTTACTAATACATTTTTCTTAATAAATGTGAAATGAGCAAAAACCTCACTTAAATTAGAACGGATTGAGTACTCGTTTTTAATTGTTTTAACATGTGTACTATCTATTATAAACTTTTTTGATAGTACATGTGTCCTTCTCTCTATGCTAATTGACATTAATTGTTTTAATTGTGGCATATGTTACGGTAGTATCATTGTTTTGTCTTGCATTATCACTGATTTTATTAAGAAATTATTTTAATTTGTGAGTTCTTAAAAAGGTACCCGCGTGATCATTGTTTTTATTAAGAAATGATTTAATTTTTGAATTTTCAAAAAGGTGTGTAAAGGATACAAAAACGGTATCATAATGTTGACTTATATCATTGATCAAAAAACATTTTATTTGGTATCATGATTTCACCGTACAATGATTTTACGATCTCCAGAGTTTTGCTCAATTATTAATTTAAATCAAATTGTAACCGAAACTCATTTGTGGTTGAAAATTCTTAATCATGTGATTAAAGAATTATCATCCAATGGCATTTTACGTGTGTCATTATTATGTTGTTAAACCAATCATATAGCATTATTTTGTCTTTTTTGCATCATATTTTTTATTTTTATATTGCTTTGCATAATATTTCATTTATCCCGTTGACCTATGTATACCTCTGCCGTACCTCAATTTTTGACTCAAGACTCCACCGACACGTGTCACCTGATCCTGATCGGACTCTGACGTAGCATTTTTAGGGTTTAGGGTTTTTTCAAGTCTTGCATGCATTTTTATTTTTATCTTTTAGCATTGTAATTATTTTTATATTTTCTCATGCACGTTTTAGGATTAGATTTACTATTTTGTTCATATGTTTATTTATGTCATTTATTTTATAGCAAGGATATTAGAAAGTAAACTAAGCTTTAATGTAAATAATTTATTTTTCTTGTCGTTTATTTTTCCGCAGACTTTAGAATATATACTAGGCTTAATGTAAATCATGCATGTGTGCGTGTGTGTGTGTATGCTTTATTTTTATGCTCCATAGTTAGGTTAATGGTTTTTGTGGTGATCCAACGTCACCACAAAGTGCCTACGTTTATTTTATTGCTCCGTTAGTTTTAATTTTGGTTTAATTATTATTTAAAAACAACAAAAACATGCAAATAACCATAATTCACAACAAAAAAAATTTTATAATAAACCTTGATCCAAAATCAAGTGATCCCATTTTTTATTTTTATTTTCTTAATCAAACTTTAATCAATTTAATTATACCTTGAGTCTATTTTCTTTCAAATTAAAAAACACAAACAAATACTCATTTGCCACTTGGTTTTTTATTTTTTAAACTCTTTTCAAAAACTCATAAAAAACATAAAACCAATCAAACGATAATTTCTACCTTGAACTTCGAGGTTTTGATCCTCACGGGTACGTAGGCAAAGGACACTCGTCCTTCCAAACAATAAAAAACGTAAATAAAACTAGTCCTTGTTTCCTTTAATCACTTTAAATTCTTTTTAAAAAGCAAGTAAGTTCGTAGCACGAAAATTAAATGAAACCAAGAGGTTCTTGTAGGATACTACGGACATAAAGGGTGCTAACACCTTCCCTTTATGTAACTAACCCCCGAACCCAAAGTCTTTTCAAAACATGGGGTAGTTTGAAATTTTTTTCCCCTTTTCTTAAAAAATTAAATGTTCAGTCGTGAAATAATTAGTGAGTCAAATAGCTTTGATCTCCGAAAAATGATGCTACAGAAATTGCGACTTCACTGAGGACCCCCTTAAATCTTTGTGCAACAACTTGCTTAAAAATAAAAGAAAAAAATAAAAGATGGAAATACGTGTATATAAGATAGGACGAGGTACAATCATAGTGCCATACCAGGAGTGGTCCTGCGATATGTGTAACGCCCTATTTCTATTAAAGCGATAATACACGCGAATAAAACATTTATTCAAGAAATAGACGTCACGTCATCAACAAATAACAAAAGTTAGCATGCATATATAATTTTCAACAGTCGCAACGGATATAAAATTATACACCTCCAAGTATACATGTCATAGGATCAATATACATCATCATAAAAATCTCCAAGTCCCGACATATGGGCAAAAACTCAACAACATAAATCCAGCATAACAATCTAGAATAATCCTGTTTGTATGAACGGAGATAGCTCCCGCTATCCAAGCACTCACCAAGCAAACTACTCCTACACTCCGTCTACCCATTCATACAAACAGGTAGGCGGTCAAAACCACTAGGGGTAAGCTTCACATCAATCATAATCAACAAAAACAGTGTAGAATAAATATATTCACATATGTACAAATTTCACCTCATTACTGTTACCAAAATGATAGTCATCAATATAATCACCAAGTGTATAAGCACAAGCTAGTAAGACATGCAATTAGAGTCTAGTCCAGATATTCACAATCATCAATAAAATCCACCAATGTACATATACACTAATTCACATAATCACAACTTTCACCAAATTTCCAATGCACAAATTCACTAAGTCACATATTCAATTATGACACAATTCACAAATTATTCAAATGCATGCAATGTTCTAGACTCTTCTAGATGCATGCGGTACCAAATCACCTAAAGGTCGTCACCTTCGATGCAACAAAAACATCGTATGTAAGATTTCACACCTGTTTTACATTTTGGATATAAACATCCGTCACCATCAGTCATGTATGCATGAACATATGACTCGACTCAATGCATATGTTCACACAAACAATTCACCACACCATCACCAATCATTTAGCATATATGCATTCACCAACACTTGTCATATATGCAATCACCAACAACATTCACAATTCAATCAACATATATGTATTCACCAACAACATCCCAATCAATCAACATATATGCATTCACCAATATCAACTTCTTCACCTTGTTTAACATACAACTTCTCACAATCCAAGTAAAGAAGAAAATACATCATCTTATGATAAACATCATATTCACTACCTAACAATCATTCACATATCTTCATTCAATCATATAAAGCTATTCACAAAAGGTTTGCAAAGTAATCGGCCTTAATGACCCTTTTCGACAAAGTCCGTCTCTCATTATCACTTTTCCAAAAATTTCCATTTTCAAAGCAAAACAAATTAAAACTCAAAGAAACCGATCACAACCATTTTTAGAAATCATATAATTAGTGTACAACCCTAATCTTACTCCATTCCCTTGAGAAAACAAGTTTCGGAAAAATCGGTGTTCTTGGACAATTTTCAAAGTTAAGTTCAAAATCACAAAATCAAGTCCAATCCCACCTAGGAGATGTTCCAGTAGGTTTAAGATCATAAACAGTGATTAAACAAGTTGAAAGAAGTGTTTTACAAAGCTCGGATTGGTTCCCGGAAGCCCGAAACAAAAATAAAAAGGTGCTGAAACTGGACTTGTACGCTTAAGCGTGCAGGGTCTAGTAGCTACCAGTGTTGTACGCTTGGAGCACGCTTAAGAGTACAGTCACAGTTCTGCACAGCAACTTTCGGGTTCTTCCCATTTTTCACCCAAAATCCCCAATTTTGATCTTCGAACACCCAAATATGTTTCCAAAGATTGTTTACAGGTCTATGAACTAAAAAGGGCTTTCAAAAACACATCAAATATGAAATCAAATATCATTTCAACACAATTCTCCAATTCAACCCATTATGAACACCCAAGGTATGAATCATCATCAACAACACCTCATAGCAGCAACAACAACAATCAAACATGAATTCATCAACCACAATTCATTCTTCATCATTTATGGGTAGAACACAAATATACATGTATATACATCTTAAGCATGTAAAATTCAATATTAACAACTTAATTATCTTCAATTCATATACCCAAACATTGCATCCAAACATAAGCACGAATTTCACGATTAAAATCACAATAATCATTTTTCATAATTAAGCACTTATGCATAGAGTTAGAGAAGAATTAAACTAAAAGATTATGATTGAAATCTAACCTCCTTACCTCAATGAGCAACAAACCTAGCTCAAGCTTCAATTGAGCTCCTATGGGTTCTTCAATCTTTCTCTCTAACCCTTCTTTCTTCCTCTTGCCCCCTTTCTGTTTCTTCCTCTTCTCAAACTTGTAAAATGATTATCTATCCCTATTTTCTTTAATGACCAACACTTATATAATCCCTATACATTGGGCTTAACCCTCTTAGTGTTCTTTCTAATGGGCTCACAACATTTATAAACAAACTCCCAAGTTTCTCTCTACTAACGATTAAAATAATAATAACGATCACTTATTCAATTATAAAATAAATTACTACTACCCGCTAGCAACTTAATAAATAATGGTTCTCAGTCGAAACGCTAAAAAAAATAATCCTCATCATAATTACTAATTTACCCCTTCTCACAAAATGACCAAAACACCCTTCTAATACCGAAATCCTATTAAAATACACACATAGGAAATTATTCACACACAAGCACAATTAAACATACATAAAAACAATTAAAATTAAATCTAGTGAAAATCGGGCTGTTACAATATGTGTGCATGTGATGTAACTCCACTCAACAGAGGTCTCTCAAAAGTAATAATATGTCGTCATGAGCAGTCGTGATTGGCGTTATTATATTTGAAGTCCATCAAAGTTGAGAACCTTTAGTCACCATTAACTCATCTTGGCCTTTTTAGGACGTAGTGTGGTGGCTAACCAAGAGCAATCTTGACTTAGTTGATACGCGATACTACACTCAAACGAGACTATCTTTCAAACGTTGTTGGACCGGGAGTCAGTCCTTTAAGCCGGCAATTTTCGAAAGCGGTTGACAACTTTGGGAACTTGGTAGAACCCTGGTTACAAGTGCAATTGAAACCATAGTCCTTGCCAAATGGCATATTTTCCCTTGACTCCAACATTGTGGACCTTAACCCCATCATATATTCTATGTTCTTTAGCATAGCATAATCATGCATACATGAATTCATCCATAAACAACTTTTTCCATCAAACATCACAGAAACGAACCTTGTAAGAAAGAACACCAAGAAACAACTTCAAAAAACCTTAACTAAGCTTTAGCTTTTGTTAAGGACTTTTTCCTTGGTTTCGTTCTTACTTTTGACAAAGGAACCAATTGCAGTATCTTCACAATTTTCAAATAAAACCATGTTCCTCTGCTATGTTTACAATTCACTTTGATAAGCCCTTCAAAAAAAACTTTTTGACCATTTTGGCATAAACATCATGCATCATGTTACATTTCATAGTCTCAATTTCGAGTCTCACAAATTTTTTCTTTTCCATAAGAAGGTCAACCCATTTCAAAAGTGGTCTGACTGTCCTCGTCCAAAGCCAACTCGCACCTACAACACTTGTCCAAACAAAAAGAAAGAACATATCTGTTTGAACAAGAAATCCACGAGCATTCGTGAAAAGGTAACAACACTCCAGGCCGAGTTAGAGAGACTGAGTACCCTGGTGGCTTCACTGGTAGCTTCGCAAAATCAACCGCAGTTTCAGCAAGGGCCCGAACGCCAACATCAACAACAGTCTCGATAACAGGCTCCAAGGATGTAGTTTGATCCAATCCCAATGACATATGCAGAACTACTACCCATCCTGCTCCAGGAAAACCTTGTCCAAACCAGAGCGCCTCCTCGGGTGCCTAACGAGTTGCTGGTTTGGTATCAATCTGACCTCTCATGTTCCTTCCATCAAGGAGCACCCGGGCATGACATCGAGCATTGTTTCTCTTTGAAGATTGAAGTCCAGAAGCTGATTGAAGCCAATATCTTGCTTTTCTTAGATTGAATTCGGACGGGTAAATTTAATCCACTGCCGGATTATATTACCTAGTGTTGTGACACATGGAGTGGATAGCCACAATTGGGTCACTTTTGATATTCCTTCTACTACTCATCTGTTCAAATAATGCCTTTGTTTGTTGTTTACTCTTTTCAAAAAAAAAAATCCTTTCGTCCCGCCCGAGACGAAAGAGAACTTGTGTAGGGCTTTTTGCTTTATGTATTTTCCATCATTAATAAAAAGGTCATTTTGATCCCAATTCTGTTTTTATTTTGTGCTTGTTCTGGAAAAATGGTAATACAAAATACTAAAAAATTCTTCTTTAATCATTCTCAAATATCTGCATAATCATAACTTATACTTACTTGTCAAAATCAATAATCAAATCATGCATTAATAAACCTGTTGAACACTTTAACCCTGTACTCTCTTTCGACTTTGAGTTCCCTGTATCCGAAGCTGAAGAAGAGGAGAATGAAGAGATTCCCGAAAAGATCTCTCGCATACTGGGGCATCTTAACCATCGAAGCTACGAACAAAAATCAAGAAGATAGTCCAGAAGATGGCAATCACTTACAAAGACAGACGCGAGATGTTAGCATCTGCACTTCACGAGTATTGTACTTCAAGTACGCTCTTCAAGAGGGGCATCCCCCTCTCCTTCCCTCAAGTATACAACATGGAGGACGTGCCTCCCGCGGAGGTTGAAATCCCGTTAATAGGAGTTCTGCTGAAATCCCAAATTGATTGAACTTAAAATGCATGACAACCTTATACAACTATATCAAAAGAGGTTTGAAACAACCTTCCAACAAGAAGGATCGTCCCCATGAAATTCAAGAAAGAGACTTTGTGCCCAAAAAGGTGCTACCTTTCCAACCAGACTCCAGGGGCAAGTGGACGCCTAACTATGAAGGCTCGTGTGCGATGACTTTTACAACTATGGATGGTGACAAAGTCACACATCCTTTAAATGCTAGTGCAATCAAGAAATACTCTATCGAAAAGTAAAAGCTTGATAAGTCGCAAACCTAAAAAAGTGGCTTACGCAAAAATGAGCATCTCAGTGGACTGAAAACCTGAAAGGGCGGTCCAAACAAAAATTAGAGACAAAAAAAAAAAATTATCCTGATAGGTTGAAACCTGAAAAGGGCGATCTATGCAAAAGTTAAGGATCATGACAAAGTAACTGCATCAGTCAGACACGATCCACTAGGGGCATCCAGCTATCAGAAGACCTCCTATTCGAAGCATCTGTAGATCAAAGACTCGGAACAGGGGCAATTCAAAGTTTTTAGGGAGAATAGTGGTTATTGTGTTCAATGTACCCTTCCCATTATATTTACCATTTTCCAAAAAATTTCAGAGATCCGTGGAACCATGCCATTGGCAGATCACCACTCAATTCATCAAATTTGAGTCTGTGCCCATTTATTCGGAACTCTCATTTATTCTATTTACAAAATTTCTTCTATTTTTGATGGAAATACTTGAAATGAAAATTGTCAAAATACAAAACTTTTTTTTACATCTTTTGAAAAGTGTGAACAACAAACACACTATCTTTGAACCCGTGAGTAGTTGAAGCGTACATCAGCATCCGCCTTGAGAACGGTTACACTCCGGAAGAGAAACATGGCAAAGCACTATGGAGAGGACCTCTGCATTGAGCAACATGCAATCGTAATAAAAAAATATACAAAAAAAAAATGAAAAGCTCGCTAAGTTGAAAAACCTAAAAGGGCAACTTATTCTTTGATCCAACGTCACCACAAAGTGCCTACGTTTTATTTTATTGCTCCGTTAGTTTTAATTTTGGTTTAATTATTATTTAAAAACAACAAAAACGTGCAAATAACCATAATTCACAAAAAAATATTTTTATAATAAACCTTGATCCAAAATCAAGTGATCCCATTTTTTATTTTTATTTTCTTAATCAATTTAATTATACCTTGAGTCTATTTTCTTTTAAATTAAAAAACGCAAACAAATACTCATTTGCCACTTGACTTTTTATTTTTTAAACTCTTTTCAAAAACTCAAAAAAAACATAAAACCAATCAAACGGTAATTACTACCCCGAACTACGAGGTTTTGATCCCTCACGGGTACGTAGGCAAAGGACACTCGTCCTTCCAAACAATAGAAAACGTAAATAAAATTAGTCCTTGTTTCCTTTAATCACTTTAAATTCTTTTTCAAAAGCAAGCAAGTTCATAGCACGAAAATTAAATGAAACCAAGAGGTTCTCGTAGGATACTACGGACATAAAGGGTGCTAACACCTTCCCTTTATGTAACTAACCCATGAACCGAAAATCTTTTTAAAACATGGGGTAGTTTGAATTTTTTTTTTCCCTTTTCTTAAAAAATTAAAAGTTCAGTCGTGAAATAATTAGTGAGTCAAACGCTAATCAAATAGCTTTGATCTCCGAAAAATGATGCGACAACCCCGTTCTTATACAATTGTCTCATTCATCTATTTAAGACCAGCCCATACAAAAAAAAAAAA